>Ga0105350_10002522_pt1 | contig 10980 bp, 8 predicted proteins | sample EN1Hudsemesocosm_FD_83506 | JGI IMG/M metagenome (GOLD analysis project Ga0105350, IMG submission 83506) | Methane-oxidizing microbial communities from mesocosms in the Hudson Canyon - EN1E Hudson Canyon | ecosystem: Environmental > Aquatic > Marine > Cold seeps | place: Hudson Canyon...
CACCGTAAAGATACGCGACGTTTACGAAATCAAGATGTTACGCTTGATGACTCACCCGCAGTAGTGAGTATCGGAGTACAGCTTGTTTCTAAATGGGTTTCAGACCCCCATTACTTAGATACGAATAACGAGCCTAAACAACTCGCGCTTAAATCAAATAAAGGTAGTGACGACCCCGATTTTGAACATTTAGTACAATCGGTGTGTAAGCAGGATATGCGTGCTCGCGTTGTGTTAGATGAATGGTTACGTTTAGGGGTTGCTACGTTAATTGATGAGCAGTGGGTAAAGCTGAATACACTAGGTTTTATTCCGACAAAGGGTTTGGAAGAAAAAGCCTACTACTTAGGCATGAATATCGCTGATCATCTAGAAGCAAGCGCACAGAATTTAATTGCCGAAGAATCGCCATTTCTTGAACGCTGTGTTTATTACAGTGGACTGAGTGACGAATCTATCGAAAGTTTGAAAAAAGATGCCGAAAAACAGGGGATGGCACTGCTGCAAGATCTAAATAAAAAAGCCATTAAACTCAAAACAAAAGATAAGAAATTCTTTGAGCAGCAAATACAAAATAATAATGAAACTTGTTCTGATAACGACCAAGTGCAACGCATGAACTTTGGTCTGTACTTCTACTCACAAGCGGAAGAACAAGATCATGAATCGAATTAATCGACCTATCATCTATCTGCTTATAGTGCTGCTTTTAGGCTGCGCAAGCTCCTCACCCATTTATATAGTACAAACAGAATCGCCCGGCGGTATTGGTGGTACAGGTATTATTCACTCAGATCGGGATCAAAATGGTATTGGTGGAACTGGTAAAACCTTCGATGAAGGGATTGGTGGTACAGGGCTTATTGCCCAAACAAGTTCTGATGATGGTGGTTCTGGAATTGGCGGCACCGGTATTGTCGGAACGATCACTAAATTTGGAAGTATTTGGGTTAATCAAGCGCATATTCATTTTGATGAATTTACACCGATTACGATAAATCAGTCTCCTGCAACGCAAGGGCAATTACAGTTAGGCCAAGTCGTTGCAGTAAATTCGACTCAAGATGGCGAAGATTATCAGGCGAAATCTATTGATATCATTCACGAAGTTGTCGGTCCAATCAGTCAGTTTTCGATAGAAAGCCGGAGCCTTGAGGTATTAAATCAAACCATCCTATTGGGTGACGAAGTCATACTTTTTGATCAAAAAACTAGTTCTACTGTATCTCTGGCTCACTTACAAGCAAATACGTATATCGAGGTTAGCGGATTACGGCAGGAGGACGGTGGCATTGTTGCCAGTCGACTCGATATTGTAGAGCAACTGGAAAACCTGCAACTTATTGGTGAGCTTGAGCAAAATAAGAAAGGCCTGTGGGAGATTAATGATCAAATCATCGAAATTGATGAACTGTTACTTTTAGATAACCTAAGTAAGCGTGCTTTAGTGAGTGGTTATTTAGACGGCGGGGTATTCATTGCTGACGCCATTGGAACAGACTCCATAGAAATGATGCTTGAAGATGTATCCGAGATCATCTACGAAGGTTATATCTTCGATATGGAAATGGAGGGTATGGTTAATATTGGGGGGCTGGAATTTACGATCCAAGAATCGATGGATGTTATCGAAGAACAGTATTTCCACGATCCAATTCAGATCAATGCCGTACTAGCTGAAGATGGTATGTATGAAGCGCATGACCTAATGATTGAATTAGATGAAGCCGATAATTTTATTGACTTGATTCATGATGAAGAGGTCGAACACCAAACGCTAGAGTTTGTTGAAGACGGGCAGTGGGAAGAGGAGGTCTACTACGATGAAGGTGATCTCAATAATTCAGGCGGCTACTACGAAGAGATTATCGGCGCTGATGAACCTGAATTTGAAGGCCATAATAATGAAGAGCACGAATATGGGAACGATTCTCAATATGAAGAAGAATCGTATATTGATGAAGTTCCCTATGAAGATGAAAGCTATGTCGACGAAGAGCTTTATGAGTACGAGGACGAAATCTATTACGAAGAATAATATAAAATAATTGATCGTCCTAAAATGCATCCCCCTTCTTGCTTAAATATAAATCTATGGTCAAATTTACCTGGCCATTCCAATGGGTGTATAAGGGAAATTATAGAGGAAACTTTGGTTAAAACGGTCGGTCAAGATAGTTGAGAGCACTCAACAAAAAAGTGCTGTAAAAGGCTTCTAAGTGAAGCCTTTACTATTACATATGTTATCTCTCACGCCGTGTAACACCTAACCCTAGAAGTCCTAGCGTTAATAGAGCAAATGGACTTGGTTCCGAAACAGCTACCACGTCCACCTCATCACTAACAGCGCCGTCATTGGGTAATGAGTATTCCTCCCAAACCGCTACAGTTCTTAGTTTATGCAAATTAACGGTGCCAGAATTCCACCCAAAATCAAGGTTAAGTTGTCTAAACGAGTCCCCGTTTACACTGCCTGCACGATAGTTCTGTGCAGTGTGCGCGATAGCAAAGTCAACAAAAGCCTTAATTTTAGTCATATCTTTTTCTTTGGTTTAAATTGTCGTTAATTAACTTAAAACACAGGCATAAAAAAAACCGAACATTTTTCAATGATCGGGTTCTTCAAATAGTGGTGCCGGCAACGGAATCGAACCAAGGATATGAAGATTTTCAATCGATTACGTCATATTTCTCAAATGACTTAGTCCTGTAAAAAACTGTGGTAATCAAAACTATTATGGACAATTAACCAGATATTTTCCGACATTTATACTGGTTATGTTTATAGCTTTCTTTCCTTGTAGTTGACTGTGTTCTAACCATTTACGAGTGGGGTTAGTGGAGTTGTTAATGAAAGTTGAAGCTGTTCTGAAGTGGGGGCAGTATACCCTTTTATAAGAGGTTCATTAATTTCGTAATTCAAATAGCTACATGAGTTTATTAAGTCAGTACAACGAATTATTCTAAGGCTAATACATTTAAAATAACATTGTTGATAGGGGGGGGGAATTTGTGCCGCACTGGAAGACCAGATAGAAGAAGTGGGTGATTGTATGGGATGTTCTAAATTTTATGCAATCGCCAGGCTCTGGTTAATATCGATATTATCGCTTTAACTTTAAGTAATAGGAAAACATCTCAACTCATAAAGGAGCCGTGCCACTAAGCTGACTAGAAATAGAGGGGTAGCTCTACTATCCTTTCATTATAGTTCTGATAATTGAATTAATTACTTTTCCACTCAGGAATAGGATGAATTATGCAATATTTTTATAACATAAGTTCTTGTTATTTAAAATTAAGGCTATTCATAAAGAAACCGATAATCTGGTTCATTATTTTACTGTCTTTTCTTTCTTCTAGTTCTTATGCAAATAAAGAACAAATAACTATTTATGCCTACCATCTGAAGCCGCCATATATCATTAGTATTGAAGAAAAAATGGGCTTATATTTTGATTTTTCAAGGTATTTAAATAGTAAAGCAGGCCCCTACCAATTCCAGACAAGTTTTATGCCTAGGAAAAGAATAGAAATATATCTTAATCGTGGTGAATTGAATGGCATTCTAATTGGAGTGAATCCAGTTTGGTTCAAGGATAAGGCAAAAACCAAGTACTCATGGACATCAACCATTTTCGAAGATCAAGATGAAGTAGTATCTCATGCAGAGGCGCCTGTTGAATATCACGGTCCTAAATCTCTAAAGGGTTTAAGTTTGGGAGGTGTTCTTGGTTTTTATTACTTTGGTATTACCGAAGCTGTTCACGCAGGGGAAATTAAGCCGACATATTTAGAGGATGAATCATCTGTTTTACAAATGCTTATATATAAGCGAATCGATACCGGTATTGTTAGCCGCTCAACACTAGATTATTTAGTGAAAGAGAATGACTGGCAAGATCGATTCCATATTTCATCTATTCCTCATGACAAATACTCTCGCCATATTCTATTACCTCTAAAGTACTCAAAACTATATAAGTACATTGAAAGTATAATTGTTAATATTAATGAGGATCCTATGTGGCAAAAGGTGCTGCTTAAGTACGAATAAAATAATATGTGTCAGAATAAGTTTGGCACATTAGGCAGTCTGAGGATGTAGGGTAAATCTGTAAGCCTGCAGTATGTGTAGTTCAAATCGCAGGCAAGAAAAAACCCGAACATTTTTCAACGTTCGGGTTCTTCGAATAGTGGTGCCCGGTAACGGAATCGAACCAAGGGCGCGAGGGTTTTCAATCGCTTGGGTGCATGAGTAATGAAGCTAAGGCTGAGGAACTCCCCGTAGCTGAAATCAATTATTGGCAGGATTACTGATCATTAACTAAAGTTATAGATATTTACCCAACTTGCATGGTGACCGTATCAAGTTGTTTTTTTTCAGTTTTGTTTTTTTCAGTTTTGTTTTTTTATTAGTATTTGAGTGTGTAAATTTATTAGGGGCGTATAAAAAATGAAGCTCAAAAACATAGCTGATATTTTATCTTCTCAGCAAATACTGATCGAGAAAATTGCGCAGGGTTCTTCATTAAAAGAGTGTTTGGACGCCATATGTAAACAGATTGAAAGCGCTATTCATTGTCCATCAGCAAAGTGCTCTATCTTGTTACTGGAAAACGGTCGACTTCGACATATAGCTGCCCCTAGTTTATCTGATGTTTACTGCGAAGCTATTAATGGCGTAGACATCGGGCCAAATGTAGGTTCTTGGGGCTCGGCTGCTTATACGAAGAAACAGGTCATTGTCACGAATATCGAGGCTGACCCTCTTTGGAAAGATTTTAAAAATTTAGCTCTAGAATATAACCTTAAATCCTGCTGGGCGACACCTATTCTATCGCCTCAAAATGAGGTGATGGGCGTTTTTGCAGTATATTACTCCAAAGTCATGGAACCTGATTCATATCACTTGAAGCTTATTGAGAGCTTTACCCATTTATCTTGCTTAGCGATTGATAAAGAACAGTCTTCAATACAAAATCGCTTGCACAGTGAATTGCTTGAAATCAATGAATCGCTGGAAGAAACTGTGGTTCGAAGTACCCAGCGTCTGTACAAGAGTGAGGAGCGTTTGCGTTACGCATTAGGTGTCATCAACGAAGGTATATACGACTTTGACCTCAAACATGGCACGATTTATCGAAACCCGTGGCTGATGGATATGGTAGGGGTTACTGTAAGTGAAATGAAAATGAATGCAAAGAATTCTATGGAGTCTGTTCACCCGGAAGATCAGGAAATATTTGAAAATTTCATTCAAAGCCTAAAAAAAGGCGAGCAAAATTATTACTCCTTACGATATCGGGTGACTCGAAAAAACGGGCAGGCTATCTGGGTTATTAATAAAGGGCAAATAGTAGAGCGCAGTATTAAAGGGCAAAACGAACGCGTTGTGGGGACGGTTACGGATATTACTCAGCAGGTAAACTATGAAAATGAACTTAAACGGCTCGCGACCTATGACCCAATAACTAACTTGCCAAATTTACTTTTGTTGCGAGAATTTATCGTTCAAAAAACTCAGGATAAAAGCGTCCAATTAGGGGTTTTGTTTATTGGATTCAAGGAGTTTAACAAAATAATGGGGTCCACCGATCATTCGGTGGCCGAACAAGCAATTAAAAAAGTTGCGGATCGTCTAGTGTCGTGTGTAAGCGAGAACACGGTCTTGGCTAAACTGGATGGTCCTGAGTTTGCTATATTGGTTAATGACTATTTGCATGAAAGTGACCTTGCTTCACAAGCTAACCTGATCGATTATTTTTTCAGAAAACCGATTGAAATCAATTCGGAAAAATTTCTAATTTCTCCACGGATAGGTATCTCAGTTGCTGGGGAAAATGAATCACCTGATCTTATTTTAAGAAATGCTGCGACCGCTATGTTACATGCAGAAGAACATAATGAAACCGCCTACGTTTATCACAATCAAGCGATGAATCTACAGGTACAGAATCAAATCAGACTGGAAAATAATATTAAAAAAGGAATTGAGAACCAAGAGTTTATTAATCATTATCAGCCTAAAATTTGTTTGCGCACTGGCAAGCTTCGTGGTGCTGAAGCTCTGGTGCGCTGGGAGCATCCTGAGCAAGGCTTGATTGCTCCATTTGAATTCATAACCGTTGCGGAAAACTCTGGTCAAATTCATGCGTTAGGTTTTCAGGTGTTTGAAAATGCGCTAAAAGACTTGAGTGTCTGGCAAGCGGAGTTTGATTTTAAGGGTAAAGTTGCGATCAATTTGTCGGCTAAACAATTTAATCATTCAGAGTTGCTGGATATAATCCAGGGGCTTTTCAATAAACACCAAGTCGAGCCTAATTCTGTTGAACTAGAAGTTACCGAAAGCGTTTTACTTAAAGAGGTAGACCATGCCATTACAATTATCAAAAAACTTAAGATGATGGGGTTGACTGTTGCTATCGATGATTTCGGTACAGGCTATTCGTCGTTGAGTTATTTGAGAAAAATACCCTTTGATACATTAAAGCTTGATAAATCGTTCATCGATGACATTGCAATCGCTGCCAAAAGCAGAATTCTGGTCGAATCGATCGTGCAATTAGCTTTAGGGTTAGAGCTCGATGTGGTTGCTGAAGGGGTTGAAACACATGAGCAGGCAGTTTTATTACAGGAAATGCAGTGTGGTCAGTGTCAGGGCTACTTGTTTAGCAAACCTGTCGACAAGATCAAATTTGCAGAAATGATTTCACAATCAAAATCTTTTTTAGTGCTAGAGACTCAAACAGACTAATAGTCGCAGATTCGCGAGAGAAAGCCGTTAACCATTAGGTGACCAATGAGGCTGGATAGCTATGACTCTGTTCTTATCTAAAGAATGTTTATCCTCTATTCGTTTATAGAAAACTTCAACATAATCTATCACTTCAGTCTCCACAGCTGAGCAAGGTTTATATTTTCTTATCCTTTATTTCTTTGACTTCAAATGCTTGGAAGTAATACTGGTTACGTCCATTGGCTTTAGCGCAATAAAGGGCGTCATCAGCACATTTCAATGCGGCTTCTTTATTATTTTTCATCCAGTCTCCGCCTTGTTTTATGAAGCATGCCCCACAACTAATGGTAATCATACAGGCGGTTTGAGACTCCTTATGTTCAATCGCTAATAATTGAACGGCCTCTACTAGTGTAGCTAACATACTTTCCAACTGGGTGGTACTCTCTGGCTTGAATAGTAATACGAATTCTTCTCCACCATATCGTGCCAGCGTATCATCCGCCCGACGAGCTAGCTGACCCAACGTTTTGGCTACAAGTTTTAAGGCCTCGTCTCCCTGCATATGTCCATAACAGTCATTATATTTTTTGAAGAAATCGATATCCAGCATAACGATACTAATTGGGGCATGGCTCCTTGCTGTCGTCCGCCAGACCCTATCATAAGTTTGGTCAAAGTACTTTCTGTTATAAATTTGAGTTAGGCCATCAGTGATCGAATCTGCAATTAGTTTTTCCTTCTGTTCGTTAATCTTTTCGACTAAACGATTAAACGTTTTTAAAAAGCCATCAATTTCTACTATATTAGTTTGCTGATCAAGGCGATTGACCTCACCTGTTTTTTTCATTTCCCCTATCTGATTAAATACTTCAATGATCGGCTGTAAGAAAAAATGGTTAACAAGAATGGTAATCGTTATCGGTAGTAGTATGAGTACCAAGATACTGATGATAGAGGTTTTATCGAGTGGGGTGGGGATGCTGGAGTCTGGATAAGTAAGTTCAATTGCCGCAATGGCTTGTCCTTTTACGTTTGCAAGGTTGGTCACGTACAAACTGCTCACTTCTTGGATGGTAAGCTTAGACAGTGGGGAGGGGTGGGGGAGATTTTTCTGATTGTGTTGGATTAGCTCTATGTCTACTTGAGTAGTTAAGTTTAAGCGGTTGATAAAATTCTGTTTAATCTCTCGAATAAATATTAGCACTCCATTTGGCGCCAGTGTCTCCTTACTGTCTTGGATGTGATGACTGACAAAGTAGGCTAACTTTTCGTTCCGACGGATGAATCCAAACTGCTGGTCTTGTTCTAACAGTAGTTGGATATCTATATCGTAATTTAAATCGTCTGTGTCTTTATTACGGATAAATCGACCTTCAAGTTTTTCAGTGAAAAAAACCACTTTCCCCTGAAGGTTTAGAAAAATAACACTGTCTATGTCTGAATCCAAAAAAGAAGGGCTTTCTATATTCAGTTTGATGTATTGACTATTTGGTCGTGCAACAAATTCATAACTATCATCCCATTTTGACCAATCAAGATTGAATCTTACCAAAGCGTCACGCTCATTAGTAAAGGTGGTCTGGATGGCTTTAATGTCATTTTGATGTTTTGCCAGAGCAGCGGTTTCTATTGGAGGGTAAACAATGTACAAACGGTAAAGTAAAAGAGCCCCCCCTATAACTAATGTATAGGTCAATGCAGCTAACCAAACTAAGGTGCGTAGGTTCATAATTACTCCGTACTAATAGGATAGTACAGTCTGTCAACATGACCTTGTTTTTGAGTGTCTACTACACAAAAATATTCCACAACTTCAAATAAGCTAGATCGTTCTGGTCAATATATTTTACAAACTCCCTCCATTACTCAATTACGTGCATTATATGTCGGAGAGCATAGGATGTTTGAAAACCAAAACAGGTAGAGAGTCGGTAGAGGTCGATTATTTCTACAGTTGTGCAGGTTATGTGGTTTGAGCGACCAATCATCGGGTTTTGTTATATTCCGGCCTGGCCAGTGAACGTCAGTTTGTTGAGGTGAATCAGGGTAGGGTAGTCAAATAACTCCGATTGAAACGGAGATGCCGCATGAATAGCGGCTTAAATCGCAGGCAAGAAAAAACCCGAACATTTTTCAATGATCGGGTTCTTCGAATAGTGGTGCCCGGTCTCGGAATCGAACCAAGGACACGAGGATTTTCAATCCTCTGCTCTACCGACTGAGCTAACCGGGCGTATCTAATTTTATACAGTGTTTGATTTCACTGCTAAGTCATACTTAGCGTTACTGACTCGGTGTGTCTGCAACGGGGGCGTATTAAACCTGTTTCAAATAAATGAGTCAAGCATTAGTGCGCTTTTTTTATGTTTTATTTGGGCTGCTTTTAAAATGGGCTTTAATCTTCAGGTTTCGAGGGTGGTACGTAGCCTTCTGCATGCTCATATTCTTCATTTTGAAAGAACTTTTCCATTTGTTCTCTTAGGAATGCTCGGGCAGTGGTATCCATCATATTTAACTGCTTTTCGTTAATTAGCATCGTTTGCTGAGCTTGCCATTCTTTCCAGGCCTGTTCTGATACATGTTCATAAATGTCTTGGCCAATAGCGCCTGGCATCGGTACGAGGTCTAAGCCTTTGAGTTCTTTTTGATATTTACGACAGATGACAGTTCTGCTCATAAGTGTTTCTCGTTGTAGTTTAAAGGTTGTTGGTTCTAAATTAGCCAAACTATTTCACTGAACGGCTATCTGAAAAAGCTGGTGCTCAAAATATGTAGATCAGTTTATATCAATATGACCACATCGTTTTAGATATTTTGCAATGGGGGTGGGCATGCCTAGCTGGCTAAGCTGATCTTTTTTGACCCAAAGAAAGCGATCGCTATCATTAACCATGAGTTGTCTGTTTGAGCTTTTAAACTCTACAGGTTGTAGCTCAAGTTTGAAATGACTAAAGGTGTGCTGAAATGCTGAGGCTTCATTGGGTGAGTTGAGTGAGCAGCTAAATTGTGTTGAGCAATGTTGGCTGATGTCTTTTAATGATTGCTCTACATTAAATTCAGGAAGGCTGTAAAGGCCACCCCAGATGCCTGTAGGGGGTCTCTTTTCGAGTAAGACATGTTCGTCGTTAGTTTCAATTAAAACAATGCGGGTGTGCCTGAGAGGGATGGCTTTTTTAGGCTTTGATTTTGGTAAGTCTGTTTGAATGTTTTGTTTAAAGGCTTGGCAGTCGTGATTCATGGGGCAGTGGTCGCAATCGGGTTTGCTTCGAGTACATAAGGTTGCGCCTAGATCCATAATCGCTTGTGTGTAGTCATCAGTGCGTGAGCTGGGTGTTAATTGTTCTGCGAGTATCCATAACTGCTTTTCAGTTTGCCGTTCTCCTGGCCAAGTCGTAATGGCTTTAAATCGGCACAATACGCGTTTGACGTTGCCATCGAGGATGGTGGCTTGCTGCTTAAATGCGATACTAAGTATGGCACCAGCGGTTGAGCGTCCAATACCGGGGAGTTCGATAATGCTATCTAAGGTGTCTGGGAATTTTCCATGAAGGTCTTGTTGAACGATTTTGGCCGTTTTATGTAAGTTGCGTGCCCGAGCGTAGTAGCCTAATCCGGCCCATAACTCTAAAACACGATCTTCATCAGCGGTGGCGAGAGACTCAAGGGTCGGAAAACGAGCCATAAATCGCTGGTAGTATTCAATCACGCTATTAACTTGTGTTTGTTGCAGCATTATTTCTGAAACCCATACGCGATAAGGGGTTTTGTTTTGTTGCCAAGGAAGATCTTTGCGGCCGGATTGATCGAACCAGGATAGTAGTTTGTTTGCGAAATCTAAATGAATGTCGGTCATCTTTGTTTGAGTTGAGGTGGTTGATTGTTTGATCGTTCTATTGTTTAAAATTCTATTATTCTATCGTGAGGAAAGTATATCAGAGCTTAGATCGCCATGGCGCTAATCCTTTCATGGATTTTTAGTGTTGAACTGTTTAGAATTCCTGTCCATATTGCTTTAGTTAAGATAAGTATAATCATTAAGTCTCTGATGGCTATTTGCATTAAGAGATAAACAAGCGACCATAAACGAGAGAATAGCTAATGACCGTTAAAGTAGATATTGAACTAGATCGTAACTTTACTGTACCTGCTGATGCTGCGACTGTATTTGCATTACTTGCTGATGTGCCAAAGTCGGGCGCTCATTTTCCTAAAGTGGATACCTTAAGTGATACTGGAGA
>Ga0105350_10002527_pt1 | contig 10970 bp, 10 predicted proteins | sample EN1Hudsemesocosm_FD_83506 | JGI IMG/M metagenome (GOLD analysis project Ga0105350, IMG submission 83506) | Methane-oxidizing microbial communities from mesocosms in the Hudson Canyon - EN1E Hudson Canyon | ecosystem: Environmental > Aquatic > Marine > Cold seeps | place: Hudson Canyon...
AACAGCGCTTTACCAAGGCGCTACCTTTAACAATCGACAAATGAGCCCCTAAATACCCCCCCGCAAGTGCGCCTAGCACTAAAGGAATCACCCACTCCCATTTCACAATAGTTTGGCTCGCAAGCGTAATCGCTCCCACACCATTCCAAAGCATTCCTACCAGAATGAGGGTATATGCAACGGCCCGTTGATAATCCAAACCAAACCACACCACTAGCCACACCGTTACAAACAGACCGGTACCCGAAGTAATTGAACCATTTAGAATACCAATGAGAAAAATCACCACCCCACCTAAAAACAATTCACGGAGCCGATGGTTCTTTTTTACTTCATGCAAACCTAATGTTGGCGAAAACCAAGAATAAAGCCCTAACGAAATCGTCAGTATCCCTAATGTTGTTTTCGCCACAGCGTCTGGAACATGAAGGATCAATAAAGCACCAAGAATTACCCCAGGCAAACCACAAGCCAGAATAAACAGCGCAAAACGCATATTTAAACGCTTTTCTCGTAGGTGACGAAATGTTGCACCAACACCTAAGGCTACACTGGCAACTTTATGCGTTGCCAAAGCGGTCGAAAAAGCTAAACCCAAAAACAACAACGCCGGAAACTGTAGTAAACCTGCACCACCACCCGCCATGGCACTTAAGCCATTAGCAACAATTGAGATAAAAAATAACAACAATTGTTCTATTAATACATCTAACATTTAACCCAACTCTTTAAAGTAATATCATTGAAACGAACGAACTCCGTGCAACAGGGTCGAAATCATTCAATAATCAGATATAATGATTTAATAAGTAATTAAAAATTACAGGCACAACAACGACTCCCATAGTTTCATCACGGTAACGAAAGACAAAAGAATGATTATTTTTAAGCCTTTTAAACAGTACACCCTCACATCATTCGTATGCTTACTACTCGTTATGTTTTCAACACAAAGTATCGCGGCGCAACTATACAGATATAAAAATGAGCAGGGAAATCTTGTAATGGGGCATGCAATCCCCCCCAAATTTGTATCCAAGGGTTATGACATCTTAAATGTTCAAGGCCGAATTATTGAAACGATTCCTCCAGCCTTAAGCGCTGAGCAAATTGCCCAAAGAGATGCCCAGCTTGAACAAGAAAGACTAGCAAAAATAGCGCAAGCTGCCCAAGACGAAATCGATGACAAATTAAAGCAACTATATAGCCACCCTGATGATGCCGTACGCGTTTTGCAACGTCGCATTCAAGATATTGGAAGCGTAATACAAGTTAAAACGGGAAGAATTAGCAGCGCAAATAAGCAAATAATTGAACAAGAAGTAATTGCGGCAAACCGGCAACGTAAAGGGCTTAGCGTGCCTAAACCTACTTTAGAAAAAATAGAGATATTGAAAAAAGACATTCACAATGCTCAAGCAGATATCCTTGAACTAAAACAAGAGTTCAAAATCCTCTTAAAGGAGTTTGACGGAAAAATAAGACGCCTCGAACATATTACAAAGCAAAATTCTCACAAATATTCAGAGCTCTTAGATTCACTTGAAAAGTCTTCAACCCTTACGAATTAAGTTCACAAACTGAAACTAAAGCACTTCCAAACAAGTGTGATTCATGTACGATTCACTAACCTTAAACTCACTTTAGATGCTTATCTCATGAAACTAGATACCACATATATCACCTTGAATAATGGCACTAACATATGTGCACCAGCAGACAAAAATTTGATGACTAACTATGTCCTGAAGGAACAAGGTGATTGGTTTGAAGATGAGATACATTTCGTTCGAGAGTTTATTAAACCTGATATGCAAACTCTAGACATTGGTGCAAATTACGGTTTATACAGTACGGCTATTGCAAATAATTTAGGTGAAAAAGGTAAGTTATGGTGCTTTGAACCAACCCAAAATACCGCTGACGCTTTACGTAATACCATCAAGAAAAATCACCTCGATGACAGAATAGAATTAATCCAAGCAGGCCTATCTGATCATTCTGGACAAGCGACTTTTTTCACCTCCCCCAATGCAGAACTGAACTCCCTAACCGAAACAGATACAACCTCAGGTGAAAAACAAACCATTGACTTACTAACACTCGATCAATGCCTTGAAAAGTATCAGTGGAAAACACTAGATTTCATTAAACTAGATGCTGAAGGCGAAGAGTTAAATATTCTAAAAGCGGGCAAAAAAACACTAAGTGAATGCTCCCCCCTTATCATGTTTGAATTAAAGCATGGAACGGAAGTCAATACGCCATTAATTACCGCATTTAAAGAACTCGGATACAAATCATACTACCTAATTCCTAGCTTAAACATTCTTACACCATTAGATATGTCTAAACCTATAGATAGCTTTCAGCTAAATCTATTCTGCTGTAAAAATGACACTGCAGAAAAATTGATGGAAGATGGGCTCTTAGTTAAAAGCCCTCAAATAGCTGACATACAGCCTTCTCAGACTTATGATGCATTATTCAAAGAACAGCCTTTCTTGAATGATATTCAAAAAAATATAAACCAACCTTCGGATGAAAAAGGCGCAGCTTTTCAACAAACGTTAAATGCTTACGCCAACTCTCGAAACCCTGAACTAAATAACATTGATCGTTTTCAACATTTACTTTTTGCATTTGAATTAGTAAAGAAATTCTTAAGTTCCGGAGAATCAAAAATTGAGCGCTTATCAACGCTAGCGAGGATCTCTTATGACATTGGTCAAAGGGGCGTTGGAAATCAAATTTCGGCTTACATAATAGATAGATATATCGATAAAGCAAAATCGATTGACACAATAAATGAGCCTTTTTTACCACCTTGTAAAGAGTTTGAAACGATAAGTACTGATGGAAAACTTAATAACTGGCTACTAAGCGCAGTACTTGATCAATACATCCGTAAGCATGCATTTTCATGTTACTTTACTCAAAAACGACTAGAACCTCACTTTAACAAACTTAAAGACCTTGGTTTCTTAAAAGCCGATATGGAAAAGCGCCTAGCAGTATTACTTGCACGCTAAAATTTTAATAGACTTAAATAACTTACGAGTTAACGCCGCGATGACACTTTAGTCGCGGCCATTCATAGCGCATACTTCTCCAACCAAAAACGAATTCTACGAATTAAAGATTGTTGAAAAGCGCCACTTTGGTTCACCGTCAAACTAACTTGATGATAGTTTTCTATTTCTGCAATACGCGCTCCAATTGCTCTTTCTTGCCCTAGCTGTCGGTTCTCTAACTTGGCCCCATTTACAATATCTAATATCGGCGCTTTAAATTTATCGCCAAAAAATTCCGCCAACTCAGTTTGATAAGCATTTTGAAGAACTGGATCGACCATCACTAAGGCAAAACCTCTTTTGGGTATTTGCGATACATTTGGCTTGATGTAATCTAATGCTAAGTCAGCACCTGAGCGATAACCCACAACAATAATATTCTGATACCCTTCTCCACGAAGATAGTCGATAGCCGCGTTGATATGTAATAACGCACGTTCTTTATATGGCAGCTCAATTTTTTTTGCTTTGTTCTTGTCTGCAAGATCAATATCAACATTTTCATCCTCTTGCTTCACATCCACGGGGACGCCATCATCGACGGGGACCTCATTATCAACAGAGGTTGGCACTTTTTCTGTTGAAGCATCGTCTTTACTTGGCTCCGTCGTCTTTTCTCCCTGCTCTGCTCTAGCTGCCGGCATTTGAAGCGCCGAAGTAATTTGATTCGTTACAATTATTTGATCACTTAATTTTACCCCGAGCTTTCTTTCCGGATATTTTTGAGCATTTTCAAAAGGTAAATTAACTGACAATGTGTGCCAACCGCCATCCGGCAAACTCAGCCTTAACGGTCGGATAAAATAAGGCCAGTCGGCATGTTGCTCTTTATCATGCAGTATTAAAACAGCGCCTTGCGCTTGGGCCTTTCTCGGCTTTTGCTCCAAAGCCAAAACATTTAAAGGTTCATCCTGCTCCGGATACTGAACCTTTAACCACACTAGTTCATTTGGTTTCACTTCTTCCGATAAAGCGAGTTGCGCTAACTGCTCGGTATTCAAACCGCCTACCCGATCGAGTTCTTCCATGCTTTCTGCGGGTGTGCCGAGGGGAGCTTCAGTATCAGTCGTCTCTTCTGCTGTTGCAAAAAACGCCAAGAACAATACTAGGAAAGCAATATATTTAATCAACATGATAATTTGTCACGAATAATGAACTTCAAAATTTAAACAGTTCCCTTTAAACGGGCCCTATCATACACACAACAACCCTTAAAAGTGCCACAACACTAAATAAAGCATAGTCGACACAGCCTCTCTCAGTTAGAATAGTTCAATTTATCCGCACCGAGAATTCTATGAGCCCGTTTTTAATTGCACCTTCTATTTTATCTGCTGATTTTGCCCGCTTAGGCGAAGAAGTAGACCAAGTACTCGAAGCCGGCGCAGATATTGTGCACTTTGATGTTATGGATAACCACTACGTTCCTAATTTGACCATTGGGCCAATGGTTTGTAGCGCATTAAGAAAGCATGGCGTCACCGCTCCAATCGATGTTCATCTCATGGTAAAGCCTGTCGATGACATGATTCGCAGCTTTATCGATGCCGGTGCAACATACATTACTTTTCACCCTGAAGCGTCTGAGCATATCGACCGTTCCTTACAAATCATTCAGGATGCTGGCTGTAAAGCAGGTTTGGTTTTTAACCCTGCGACACCACTTCATTACCTGGATCATGTTATGGACCGTTTAGATATGATCCTATTAATGTCAGTCAACCCTGGTTTTGGTGGTCAAAAATTTATTCCTTCAACATTAGCAAAGTTAAAGCAGGCGCGAAGCATTATTGATGCTAGCGGTAGAGATGCCAGCCGCCCAATCCGTTTAGAAGTCGATGGTGGCGTAAACATTAACAACATCGCTGAAATCGCCGCTGCAGGCGCAGATACATTTGTTGCAGGCTCAGCCATTTTTAACACCGATGACTACCAAGCAACGATTAGCCAAATGCGTGCCGAACTGGAAAAAGCAAAATATACTGGCATATAGACAAAAAATTGATTCACTGGTTTAGCTACGGTAATCTACGTGGCTAAGTTAGTGTTTTTTAACCCTTTCAAAAAGAGAGATCGTTCGGTGTTTGCACCTACAGACATAATCCTTACACAACAGCCCTTGCAAGGTTGCTGGCGAAGCTAGATCAACAAGTGAGCTTTCTGCTCCTTCACTGTATGAATTCTGCAGCGATAGTTATCTGCATGCTAGCTTATTAATGTAATGATTTAGGAACAACCATGACCCCCGAACAATTCTCAGCCTTAGCCCAGCAAGGCTACAATCGCATTCCTGTGATGAGGGAAGTTTTAGCGGATTTAGACACCCCGCTCAGTACTTACTTAAAGCTCGCAAACGGGCCTTACTCTTATTTATTAGAATCTGTGCATGGTGGTGAAAAATGGGGCCGTTATTCCATCATCGGTTTACCCTGTAACCAAGTTCTTAAAGTGTTCGGCAATAACATTACGATTGAAGACGATGGTAAGGTTGTTGAACAACTCGAACGCAGTGACCCTTTAGATTTCATTGAAGAATATCAAGCACGTTTTAAGGTGCCTGAACTTGATGGACTTCCGCGCTTCAATGGTGGCTTAGTTGGTTACTTTGCCTACGACACAATTCGTTATATCGAACCTAAATTAGCCGCAAGCAGTCCAGAAGACCCGCTTGGTACGCCCGATATTTTATTAATGGTTTCAGATCAGCTGGTTGTATTTGATAACCTCAGCGGAAAACTAATGCTGATCTATCACGCTGATCCGAAAATTGATGATGCTTACCAGCTTGCTCAAACTGTTTTAGACCTATTGGTTCATCGCTTGCGCACTGAAATCTGCGCTCAACCAAACAGTCAAAGTGTCGCAAAAGGCATACAAGAGTCTGACTTTATCTCAGGCTTTTCTGAACAAGGCTTTAAAGACGGTGTCTCGAAAATAAAAGAATATGTACTTTCCGGCGATGTCATGCAAACTGTGCTTTCTCAACGCATGTCTATTCCTTTTGAATCAGAGCCTTTAGATTTATACCGCTCTTTGCGTTGTCTGAACCCTTCGCCTTATATGTACTTTTTGAATTTACAAAATTTTCATATCGTCGGTTCATCACCTGAAATTTTAGCACGCATTGAAGAAGGCAATGTCACAGTTCGCCCTATTGCAGGAACACGCAAACGCGGCGTCGATGAAGCGCATGATATCAAGCTCGAGAAAGACTTACTGGCCGACCCTAAAGAGCTAGCCGAGCATTTAATGCTGATTGATTTAGGCCGTAATGACGCAGGACGAGTAAGTCAAACTGGCACCGTTAAGCTTACTGATAAAATGATTGTCGAGCGTTACTCACACGTGATGCATATCGTTTCAAATGTAACGGGTAAGCTAAAGCCCGATACCTCAGCTATCGATGTACTGCGAGCTACATTTCCTGCAGGCACTTTGAGTGGCGCGCCCAAAGTCAGGGCAATGGAGATTATTGATGAGTTAGAACCCGTCAAACGAGGGGTTTATGGCGGCGCTGTTGGTTATCTTTCCTGGAATGGCAACATGGATACCGCTATCGCGATCCGAACCGCCGTTATCAAAGATAAGGTATTACATATTCAAGCGGGTGCCGGCGTTGTTGCCGATTCTATTCCACAAAGTGAATGGGACGAAACTATGAATAAGGGTCGCGCTGTTTTCAGAGCGGTGGCAATGGCCTCTCAGGGCTTAGATGCACTCAAGTAGACACAGGAGAAGAAAATGCTTTTAATGATTGATAATTACGACTCCTTTACCTACAACGTGGTTCAATATTTAGGTGAGCTAGGAGCGGATGTGCACGTTTTTCGCAATGATGACATCTCCATTGAACAAATTGAAACGTTAGCACCCGAAAAAATTGTGATCTCTCCCGGCCCCTGCACCCCTAATGAAGCAGGTGTATCTTTAGCTGTGATTGAGCACTTTAAAGGCCGTATTCCAATTTTAGGTATTTGTTTAGGGCACCAGAGCATTGGTCAGGCTTTTGGCGGCGAAATTATTCGAGCAGGGCAAGTCATGCATGGTAAAACGTCACCGATTCACCACAATGATAAAGGGGTGTTTAACGGTTTGAACATGCCTTTTACCGCAACGCGATATCACTCTCTAGTGGTTTGCAAAGATAAACTGCCCGATTGCTTAGAAGTTACCGCTTGGACGGAAAACGAAGACGGTAGCATGGAAGAAATTATGGGTGTTCGCCACAAAGAACTAGATATTGAAGGTGTGCAATTTCATCCTGAGTCCATTCTAAGTGAGCATGGCCATGATTTACTTCAGAATTTCTTAAATAGATAAAAGATAAACATACAATTTTTCATAACAACAACTGACGACACAAGGAAATACCATGGATATCACACAAGCATTATCAAAAGTTGTGGCGCGTGAACATCTGAGCACCGATGAAATGAAGTTGGTCATGCAGCAAATTATGACCGGCCAAGCCAGCGATGCACAAATTGGTGGATTCCTTGTTGCGTTGCGTATGAAAGGTGAATCAATTGACGAAATTACCGGCGCTGCGCAGGTAATGCGTGAGTTGTCTACCAAGGTCAATGTATCAGGCGACTATTTGGTTGATACTTGTGGGACCGGTGGCGATGGCGCTAATTTGTTTAATGTCTCAACTGCAAGTGCTTTTGTTGTTGCTGCAGCCGGCGGAAAAGTCGCGAAGCATGGTAACCGAAGTGTCTCAAGCAGCACGGGCAGCGCTGATGTGCTTGAAGCTGCCGGTATTAATTTATCGATCACGCCTGAAGAAGTGCAACGCTGTATTGATGAAATTGGTGTAGGCTTTATGTTTGCACCCGCTCACCATAGCGCGATGAAACATGCCATTGGCCCACGTAAGCAAATGGCCATTCGTACTATTTTCAATATGCTCGGCCCGATGACTAACCCTGCAGGCGTCAGTAAACAAGTGATTGGGGTATTCAGTAAAGATTTATGTCGCCCAATGGCTGAAGTATTAAACCGTTTAGGGAGTGAGCATGTATTAGTCGTTCATGCTTCTGATGGTTTAGATGAAATTACTTTATCTGGTGAAACTTACGTTGCTGAACTAAAAGATGGCGAAGTAAAAGAATATACTATTATTCCAGACGATTTTGGCTTTGAAGCACAATCACTCGAAGGCTTAAGTGTAGACAGTGCTGTCGAGAGCTTAACGCTTATCAAATCAGCTTTAGGAAAATCTCAAGATGATGCCGCACAAAAAGCGAGAGCGATAATTACTTTAAATGCAGGTGCTGCAATTTATGCATCTGATTTAGCAGACTCGCTAGATGAAGGCATTAAACGAGCAGCAGATGCTATTGGTAGTGGCTTGGCATTAGCTAAGCTGGCGGATCTCGCTAATTTTACCAACGTTTTTTCGAATTAATATAACTAAGAAAATTGGATTTATCATGTCTCAGGTAACGTTCGGCCCTTCTGCTTCGGCAGACTCTACACCTACGATTTTGAAAAAGATCATTGCCCGAAAGTGGCAAGAGATTCAGCAACGTAATCGAACATTAAGTCTAGCGAACTGTAAAGCACAGGCATTCGACCAAGATACAGCGCGAGGTTTTGTACAGAGTATTGAAAACAAACTCGCTCAAAACTTACCGGCCATCATTGCTGAAATTAAAAAAGCGTCTCCCAGCAAGGGAGTCATTCGTGAAAATTTTGTACCTCAAGAAATTGCTGAAAGCTACGAAGCGGCAGGTGCAGCCTGCTTATCAGTATTAACCGACCATGATTTTTTTCAAGGGCATGAAGATTATTTACAGCAAGCGCGTACTGCGAGTGCCTTACCCGTTATCCGAAAAGATTTCATGGTAGATCCTTATCAAATTTATGAAAGTCGCGTATTAAATGCTGACTGCGTGCTCTTAATTGCCGCTTGTTTAACCAAAGACCAAATGCAAGAGCTAGCAGGTATTTCTGAAGAAGTTGGTTTAGATGTATTAGTCGAAGTTCATAATGAGGCAGAGTTACAGCAAGCACTTACTTTAAACACCAAGCTTCTCGGTATCAATAACCGTGACCTGCATAGTTTCGATGTTTCACTCAATAACACCTTTGATTTATTAGCCCAGATTCCAGATAGCAAAATTGTAGTTACTGAAAGCGGAATTCATACGCAAGAAGATGTCCAGGTAATGCAGCAACATCAAGTAAATGCATTTTTAGTAGGCGAGGCATTTATGCGCGCAGACGACCCTGGCGCAGAACTAAAGCGTTTATTTTTTTAGCCTCGCTAATTATAAATAATGAATCGCTATAGGCAGTCATATTGTGACTGCCTATCGAACGAAACAGACACCATGTCATACCCAGCAGCAGACAAACGGCTTATCAAACTTTTATCAGCTAACACGCTTGAACAAATATGGTGAATACTACCTTGTAAGTCGGCACTTGCGAGCGCCAAGTCAAAATCCATGACTAAATATCGCATACTCCCATATTCGTCAGCATGAGCTTGATCGATACTCTCATAAGTAACATATTTTAATGCTGATTCGTTATCAAAATGAACCTTAAGCGCTGTAGATAGTTCATCCGCTTCTGACATCGAGGCTAATGAAAACATGGCCACAAACAACACAAATGTTTGAAACGTTTTATTTAGTTTCGTCATACTGCTAAACCTCATTAAATGACCAGCGATTTAAGAACTACTACTTGCTTTCAAAACAAGTCTAGCGAATATGTTCATAAAATATTAGTATTTGACCTTGGGTTTTACGCTTGTTTACAGATGCAGAGCCTTTTAAGACGTTACTTAGATTCGATAACGGGGCCACGTGAAGCACTTTTGCAAATACCATCCTATTTCTCCGGCCATTTGGCTATGCAAGGTTTGTCAGATCAGCTATGACAAAGCCTGCATGCCTGATGCAAACGAGAAAAAGAAACAAGGTATTTGCCCTAACTGTCATCATGAACTCCATTATTTAGACCAACGAAAAGCTAGCCCTCCGTTTTGGCATATCCTCCCCAAATTTTTCCTCTTCCCCTGTAATAAAGAACCGTTACTGATTCTTACGCTAAGCGGGCTGCTTTCGCTCACATTTTTAGGCCATTATGCACTTGCACTCGCCGCAGCCATATTTATCATTGAGCTCGTCACTCGCTATGGCTACCAGATCATCCAGAAAGAAAAATTTACGCTAAAATCTCCTCCTGGTTTATCGCTGATTTTATCGTTCCAGAATTTTGAAAAAAGTTTATTAGTCAGTGTATTCCTCGGGCTGACAATACTTACCCCTATATTAGCAGCACAATATATTAACCTCTTATTTGCCACTTTTTTAGGTGTGTTCGCTTTCTCGTTTTTACCGGCAGCCATCTTGATCAAATTCCGCCAAGAGAAATTTGATCACACCTTAAAAATTGATACGCTATTTGAGCCCATGATTCGAATGAAATGGACATATTTAGGCCTCGTATGCGGGCTAATTATAGCGTTTATAACAAGTTTGGTTCTTATAGACTTCTCTCAGCAGCACTTACCAAAAATAGTTACACCATTAATAAGCGCACTAACTTTCAGCTACTCCAGTCTCGTTATGTTTAGTGTATTGGCTTATATTTTGAACGAATACAAATCATTTTCAAACATTACACCGCAGTCATCCACCCCAAATAACGCAAGTAGTTATGAAGTCAAAACCCTACATAAAGTTGATCAGGTAAAACGAAGGGATGCAGATATAGACATCGCCCTGAAGCAAGGAAATTATAGTCAACTTGTCACGCGCTTAGAAAAAGAACTCAGTCATCAGGGTTTTTCTGATTTAAGGCGTGATCAATTATATAAATTATTATTAGCGTTAAATGACCATAAGCGCTTAGAAAAATATTCCCACTCTTTTCTCACCT
>Ga0105350_10002531_pt1 | contig 10944 bp, 6 predicted proteins | sample EN1Hudsemesocosm_FD_83506 | JGI IMG/M metagenome (GOLD analysis project Ga0105350, IMG submission 83506) | Methane-oxidizing microbial communities from mesocosms in the Hudson Canyon - EN1E Hudson Canyon | ecosystem: Environmental > Aquatic > Marine > Cold seeps | place: Hudson Canyon...
AAGGTCATTAGCTGACAGTTCGTTATACAAACCATCTGAACAAAGTAAAAATAAGTCGTCACGGTTAATCGGAAAAGCATTTACATCCACGTCCAACTCATCAAAAGCACCAATAGCGCGTGATAACATATTTTTTATTGAACTATGCTCTGCTTGTTCTTCCGTTAATTCTCCACGATCTATTTGAGCTTGAACCTCGCTATGGTCCTTTGTTAATTGTTCCAGCTGATCGCCTCGTAAACGGTACAGTCTTGAATCACCCACCCATAATACAACACCAATCGCTTCTTTAAGAATAAGGCATACAACGGTTGAACCTACCGTTAAACCATTTAATTTTTCTAAGCTGTGCATTCTAAGCTTTTGATTAACGAGTAATAAGGTATCTTCAACATCATCAACAAGATCAGACACATAAGCACGATTTGGTAACGTTTCAAGGTCCGCGACAATCATCTGACTTGCCACTTCGCCCGCCTCATGCCCTCCCATGCCATCAGCAACGACCCATAGGCCAGCATCAGGTCTGCTCAGTAATGCATCCTCATTAAGTTTACGCACATTTCCTTCGTGTGTTTTATCAACAGATGTAAATGTAAACACTCTACTCATACTGAATACATTTCCTTTTAGTCTTCTGTTGATTGAAGCAAGTTAGGCCAATGCCAATTATCCCACTGCCCGTTTAACATCGCAGTATAACTCACAGGTCTTGGTAGTTGATCGGCTAATAGTAATGCAGCCTCAACATGCTCCCCCCCCTTCGTCCACCATAAACTAAAACTAGACATTTGAGGCTTAAGCAATGCATCACATAACTGCGGAAATATAGAGTTAAGTGCATGCTCGGAAGACCCCAAGGGCACAACTCGCTGCGCATTCCTTTCGGATAAAAGCGATAAAGGCCTTGCATTGGGGAACGCTAGCCCTACCTTATTTTGAGTAAGCTCTTGAGCAAGTTCATCGGCATCAAGCCCTTTTTCCAAAGTCATAATCGCAACATCTTCCAACCATTGAAACCAAGAATCAGCACTAGACAAATATTCAAATGTACCGATTTGTACAGGAATAGGAGCCGCCAATGTAAGCGGGTAATAACGCCCTACCTTATCGACACTCGGCAACATTATTCCTGCCCATGATTGACTATTTGAACAACCACCAGGTAATACAAAGCGCCACACAGGACTAATTAAAAAATGGGTTAGCCATGACTCCCCTAAAACCTCCTGACTGGCCAGAACAGACTGCTGCAACCAATGATCCCATACCTCCATAAAGTCGCTGGGTAAGTTGAGATTTAGAAAGTCTCCGTGCGCAGGAATTTTCCCATAAACGCCGACTGAACCTGAGTCATACATACCTCAGCCCACCCTGACATTACAAAGTAGTTTTAGCTCAACAATGCCACTCATACTCACAAAACCTTTGGACATTTATATTCGCTCAACCAGCCCGGTGAAAATGGATTCAAAGCACTCGTGGCAATCAATTCATATTCGGCCTTACGACTACTAACATCAAATGTAATCGTATAGGTATTAGAGCGGCTTGATTTATTAGCCTTAGCTGCATCTAATGCCTTAAAAAATGCCCAATCACCCAAATAACGTTTATTGTGCTTAGTTTCATTAATATCTTCAAAAAGTAAACGAACTCCCTCACCGGTTGTACCTGGCCAGCTTAAAGATTTAGATAATTTTGGCCCATGAGAATATCGTATGCGCCCCTCACCTAGCGACAATTCGAAGCGTCTAACTGTAGAATCCATTCGATAGGGTTTCAATTTATAATTAAAGCTTGCAGCTGATTTATTGTTTCTGAAAAACACATTGCGAATTGCTTGCGCCTTTTTCATCTGACCGAGAGTCGATTTACTAATTCCTAAACGCCTACCATTGAGGCTCTTTTCTTTCCAAACTTTACCTTTCTTTATAAAAGGCGTTAGCTGTCCTTTCACATAGATATCTTCGATTCCCTCAGGCTTAAAATACTCAACAAAATCTAACATCGCGACATCTTGAGATCCTGAACCAGTAAAGGGATATCGTCCTGCAACTCTACTTTGGTAATTTTGATAAACTGTCGCTTTCCAAACAGTATTCAAATGTTTTTTACTGTCAATTAAAACGGTCTTCCAAACCTGATCAGTCAACTCTTCCATCCAACGTCGAACCGGCTGTGGAAGCTTCGATGCCTGAGCCAATAATTTACGCATTGGGTCTGAGCTACTGCCCACAAATCGCTTAGTTGAGAATTTCAGTGCAGCTTCATTAGGTATCGGAGCAAACGAAAAGCCTTCAAGCGTTTCGTAGACCGATTTCGTCGTCGCCAGTACATTATCAATGCCCTTTTTACGGATAAGTTTGTGTTCAGCTTTAAATGCAATATCCACAACCGTCGGCGGCAACATCTTATCGCTCAATGCTGCTGCGGCATCCGCCATAACACCTTTTTCACCTTGTAGCTGGTTGACCTCAGGTGTAAGAGATGTTTCATTTGTTAGTGTTGTTAAGATATTTATTAAAGGCGAAATGGAACGATCAGACATTTTTTCAAGTACATCTCTAGCTTGACTTGAGTCACTAATGTCACGCACACTCAATTTTTTTACCAAATTTTTCCACTTTTCTGTGTACTTCAATAAGTAAATATCTTTGACTTTCTTTGCTATCACTTCAATATCTTTGTCACTAAAGTCTTCAGAATTAGATGTCCCTAATATCCACTGTTCAGTAGAATACTTTCTAATTAAAGGAGAGTTTTTACTCAAGTCTATTTTCTCATAACCAGCCTTTGTAAACATAAACGGAATAGCTAAAACTTTATCTTCCGTATTTATTTCAAAGACACTTAATACATCTCCACCAATGGCTTGCAGAAAATCACTTTGCAGTTTCAGTTCAGGTACACGTTCAATCTGTTTATAAATACGCTGTTCTATCGGTATTTTTTGTAGCTGTAATCGACTAGTTTGAACAACAGCTTCATCACGTTTGAAAGCAGGTATTCCATTTCCGATACTATCTTTCAAATATGCCATCAACAGCTTTTGCTTTGACCCTTGGTTTTTTAACAAATTAGCCCAATCATTTTCAAACCAAGAAATAACTTCATTTTCTTCTAACCTTGAAGCATCCGCTAACATAAGATAAACCCGTAACGCATCATAGAGCTGATCATTATCCATTTCAGTAGCAAGAAAAAGTTCTAATCGTTTAATTAATACTGGATTAAAATGAGCGAGTAAAGAAGCGTTATAAACAGCATGTGCAGACTCTTGTACACTTTCATCATACAGACCTAACCCAGACACCCATGGCAAACTAACTTGGTCATAAATAGACCTTGCTTCGCTTAAAGGTTCAATAATCGCTATCGTTCTATCAAGGCGACTACCAGAATCAGCCGTTGAGACTAATGCATCCTGATGCTGTTGAATGAGTAGAGAGACCTCCCCCATTAACGCTTCATTTTTATTAAGGCTGCTCGTCCAAGCTAATGCAGAACCTAATACCAGAGCCAAAGCACTCAGCATTGAAAAACGTCTAAACCAGCGTAACTTTCCTTCATATTTAGTATTAATACCGACTACATTTTCTTCTGGAAATATCACCTCACTCAGCAATTTCTGAATAAAAAAACTTTTACCCTGCCCTGGTGGCGACGCCAAGGCTTTTCCTTGCACACCAAAATGAGTAGATAAAGACGTTAAAATACGATCAATAGGCGTTCCTTCTTGAGTTCCACTAGTGAAATAAACACCTCTAAGTAGAGCAGGAGTCTGATATTGGTTTCCCCCAAAAACATTCTCTACAAACTCATTTAGAATTCCGCGCATATTTTCAAATTGACTTGGAAAAGCCTGTATTTTTGCGCGACGATAAGGATCCCTTTCATTATGTAGACGCGACAATAAGCGTTCATTAACCCGTTTAACTAACGCATCAAATTCAACATCAAATAAATCACTATCATTCTGATTATCGCCCATAGGGAATGTTAGCCCCCAGACTTGCTCTCTATCAGAAAGGCTTAGGTCTTCAAAGAATTCATTAAACCCAGCCATTAGATCACACTTTGTAATCACAAAATAAATCGGAAATCGAATATTAAGATCAGTCATGAGCTCTTGAATACGACTACGTATTGTCTCGGCATGACGCAAACGTTCATCTCGGCTCAACATAATTAATTCTTGGAGGCTCACCGCGACAATCGCGCCATTAATAGCTCTTCTTGGACGATGTTTTTTCATTAAAGAAAGAAAGTTCAACCATGCCCCGCGATCTGTTTCAACATGACTATCTTGCGTGGTATATCGCCCTGCTGTATCAATTAAAACTGCATTATCCGTGAACCACCAATCACAATTTCGAGTACCACCAACACCGCCGACACCTTGAAGACCGAATTTTTCTTTTAGTGGAAATTGCAACCCTGAATTAGCCAACACCGTCGTTTTACCTGCTCCCGGTGGTCCAATCATCAAGTACCAAGGAAGCTCATAAATTGTGCGCCTTTTCTTACCACCAAATTGATGTGCTTTTAAGGCATCAGTCGCCTCTTTAAAACGGCTATACAGTAACTTTTCTTCATCATTACTTGCATTATTAGTTGATTTCTTACCCGTATTTTTTTGACTCGTAGCCGCATCACCTGCGATATCATCAAGCATCTTTTCATTCTGCTTCGTTTTCTGTAGCTGGGAACGCATATTATTAGCCCCCCATATCAAAACAAAAAACATAATAATAATTAAGCGCGTAATCACGGATATGGGCTCTTTAGAGTCACCAATACGTATAAATTCACCACCAAACCAAACGGCCAGGCCTAAAATTATTAATGTAAGCAAGCCCAGAAAGATTGGGTGCAAGAATAAAGCGAGGATTCGCTTCATGTAAATCTCCCTATTTTTGAGTAATATTGCCTAACGAGACAATGCTCAAAATAAAATTATTTAAAAAATCACAAGAAAAATGACACAAAATTCCACTGAGCTTAGCGTGTTATATCATTTAAGCTCGGCATCTTTGTTGTATTCCATTGTCATGATGTCTAATTCTTCAGCCACCGGCGTGGTCGTATGATCAAGCCAAATCCGAAATCCTGAATAAGACAAAACGACTAAAGACAAGGCAATTGTAAAAACTACCCATAGCGGCACTAGATCAGTGACATTTTTATTACTTTTCTCTGCGCCTTTCCATCGTGGTGATAATTCTCTTTCATGTGCCCCCCTCTGCATTTCAATAGCACGATAAAGGTTCTCTTTAACTTGCTCGAGCTGTAAATGCCCCCGGGGGTCTATTTGATATTTCCCAGAAAAACCTTGAGACAAACAAAGATAAATTAACTCAAGGGTATCAATATATTGAGCCGGCGTTTGTAGCAAGCGATCTAAAATCAAAAAAACTTTTTCGCCACCCGATGTTTCATTATGAAATGTGCTGAGTAATGAATGTTGCGCCCAACCACTTTCTGGCCCCCAAGGAGTATTTAAAATGGCTTCATCCAGAGCTGAGCATAATACATATCTAGCGGACAAAACGACCTCCGAAGCCTGACCACCCTGCTTAGCATCAGTTTCAAATTCACGCATTTGATCAATGATACTATTTCGCAGTTTACTTGGATCAGCATGCCGAATGGTATGACGCAACTCACCAACTAACGCAATCAACTCTGTTGCGGCACCAACAAGCTTATTTAAACTACGTTTAACATTAAGCTCTGTCGCAACATTCGAGTGAATCCCGCTACTATGCTGAGGGTTAACAAGCGATGCGGCCCCACTCTGTGCAGGGGCTGATGGTACGAAATTACTGGTCTCTCCAACGGGTGAAGATTTTCGCCCCGGTGTTGGAATAATAACTGTTTTATCGCCGTTATTAGGATCCATTAACCACCCCTTCAAAATGCTGAAAGCTATCCATATCCATTGGAATTAATCCCTTATTGCCCAAAATTCAATTTCTAAACCAGGAAAGTCACGACCAAGATGCAAGGCAAAACCGCCTGATTGTCGCAACTCTCCCCAAAACTCATTATTTCTATCTAATTGAAAATACGCACACCCCGAATGATAAGGTATCTGTCGAGGCGCTACAGGTAAGGATTGCATTGAAATACCTGGCAACTGAGCATTCACTAAGTCTCGGATACGCTCAACAGGCGCAACCTTCACCTGACTAGGAAATGATGCACGAAGCTGCTCTAATGGCATACTTGCTTTAACAGCCAGTACAAAAGATGCACCATCAATTAGACTACGATCATTAATCGGCGATACCCGAATGCCGTATTTACGTTCGACTAGCTCCAAAGATGTAGCAGATTGTTCTAGTACGGCGCTTAGGCCTTGCCTCAAACACTGTATAACCGGTGCAAAAGTAAGCTTCAAATCATCATGATTATAAGCACCAAATTCAGGCGGCCTTTTATTTGTAGAAGTAAATGTCGAAAATTCACCGGCCATTTGTAATAGCTGAAAATATAAATCCACAGGGTGTAGCAAACGACAATGCTTCAAGTGCTCAGTTATAGGGCCAATACGATTTAGTAACTGCAACATTAAATAGTCTGATATTTCAGCAGTACCACTTCGGCCACCTTCTTTTAAACGCCCCGCCAATGACTCGCCGCGTTGATGCAACAAACCTGATAGTTCATTCAAAAATCCACCGGTCACATTACTCATATGCGCATCAAGCAGTGGTGGAATATACGTTTCATCTAATAATATTGTTTTATCTTCTTTACGCTCTTTGATCTTAAGTAGGCCTAATAAGGCATATCCACTATGATCTTCATTTTCCAAAAGCAACCTCAAACGCAACTGCCCTGTTTGAATAGTTTCATCGCCAGCATACCCAGAGACAGTGTCGAACACTTCACTCTCAACCGCTTTATAACGCGTTAAGCTTTGATCATTATCATCAAGCTGAACTTCCGCAGCACCAGAACGTCTTAATGGAAGACCTAGATAAACCGTTTCGTTCGCTAGGTTTGCTGGAATATCAATAATATCAGGTGCAAAATTTGAGTCAGGCACTGAAATAGGCGTACCATCCGGGAAAACAGCATGGCAGCGAGAAATCGAAATCTTACCAAGTTTTAGTAGCTGGGCGTCAATTTCCAGGGTCTCAAAGCCCCAAAAATAAGACTGTAAGGTGCGGCACCTCCCCTCAACATAGCTCTCAAAATAGCGGTCTTGCTGCTGAAAATGCTGAGGACGCAGAAACATTCCCTCAGACCAAACAACCTTACTCTTAGTCGACATCTTTTTTCCTTACTTATTTGTACAGCTAAAACCAGCTTAAAGCGACTCATTAACTACTGTTCAATCATTGCCAATTATTCAATAATACTTATTGCATCTTTATCTACAAAAACATTAAATTCATTATCAGTGTGTCGCTCTATAGGTAAAATTAGCTTTCCTTGTGCATCTTGATACTGAATAAATTCAGCAATAACACCCACATAGTTCACGCCTTCCGGAATAACATATGTGAGCCCACGATTTTCTGAAGGAATAAATTCTTTTAATCTTATTTTTTCAATTAAGTCTTTACCTAAACGATCTTCGGGAGACTCAAGTAGCGCAATAAAGTCCTCCTGTTCAAATTGCCTATTATCTTTTAAATATAATAAATTCAATACGACTGGGGACGTCCGACCATCTGAGTCAGGATTGACCGTCGACGATACTTTTAACTCAAGCTCTAAAGACGTCATTAAATCAAGTTTCTCTCTCGTGTAAGCGCAAGCAGCAAGGACTGCAATCAATGACATGACGATAGAAACTTTTAATAATTTTTTAAAACTCTGCATATCTAACCCTATAATTAATATGATCCATTATAACTGTCTAAGCATAGCATCTAGTAAACATTACATTTGGTAAAAAAGCCTTATAGATTTATTTGCCAGATTTATTACTTGATGAACTATGACGATTCATTTTTAACGAGTGCATCCTTCGTTCGTACGCATCGGCAAACACCTCACCAAACAAGCGTTTAAACGTTAATTCATTATCTTCTTTATATTCATCAAAAAGCGCCTGATAAGCATCCCAATTTTTTGCCTTTCCATTTCCAAGAAAGCGCTTAGATGTCGTTTTTTCAAATTTACGCGCTAATATACTTGGATCAAACTGTCCCAAAATATGTTCATAAGCGGCCCTCATTGCATCAAAAAGTGCCACCTGATGCTCCGAGATGTCAGCAAAACCATCATTCATTGCATCAATAGGAGACAAATATGCTTTTCCCTGTTTAGCAAACATATTTTCAATGGCATCCTCAGGCGTAACTGAAAACTTTAAAGGATTATTTTCAGCCGACTGTATGGTTGTCATATTCATGCGAAACTCACTTTTGATCTCACTTCGCGCTCGCAATGTTCGCATCATACCCGCCACAGTTTCTTTCACAGTATTGGCGACCGTTTCATTTAACACATTTTGTTGTTCGGTTGACAAACGATCCAAGCCTAATGCTCTCGCTAAATCAACGCCACCGCCAGCGGAAATACTTCCCCCACCTACACTTACGTCTTTAGGTATATCTTTTGATATAGGAGGGGGAACTACTTCTGCCGCAGCTGCCTCAATTTGATCGCCTAACTTTTGACCGGGTAATTCATCATTTAGGTCAGTTTGTAGTTGCTCCGATGGCGTAGAAATGAGTTCACTTAATGCTAATTCTTCAGGTGCTTTCGGCGCAGGTTTAGAAGGTGTTTTAATTAACTGAGTAGGAGTTTGCTCTTTAGGAAGTGCTTTCTCTATAGAAGACACAGCCTCTATAAAGGATGTTTTATCCGGATCAAGCTGCTCAGGTTCCAATATTTTATTCGTAACAGGTGAAGGCATTGATTGTATGGGTGCCGCCTGTTTTGGTTCGAGTTGCTCAGAAGAGTGCCCACCTAGCAATTCATCCCAGTCGTCAGGTATCACATTCGGCACTTTCATCATTTGCTGATCAAGACAGGGTGCATCACCTAAAAGGTCTGTCAAAGAACCTGACGAAGAATCGGAGAGAGGACTGTCCGTTTGCTTCACGACGCCTAACAAAGCCAAAGGATCCTTTTCTTCTTCCTTTAGACCTAAATCAATTGAATCAGCTGAATGAACTAAAGGACTTGATGAAATATTGATAAGCGGTTGAGCAGGAGTAGCAGGTTCAGTTGCCGGAGCAGATGGCTCTAACCATTTATCAAGATCGTCAACAAAAACAGGATTGGCAGGTGAAGTCTTTGCGTTAGCAAGAGATACATCAACTTGAGACGAGGATTCAGAAGGAGGTATATTTGTTATTTCCTCTATATTTACTTGTATTCTATAGTCACCAAATACGAGTAAATCTCCATTTTTTAAAATGGATTGCTGCGCAGGCCCTAAAGGTAAAGAGCCCCCATTCATATAAATACCATTCGTACTTTCATCAATTAATAAAAATTGATTATTTTCGAAACGAATACACCCATGGCGGGACGATACATAGCGACTAGGGTCAGGCAAAACCCAGCTATTATCCGGAGCACGCCCAAAACTTCCCCCTGTCATATCAAATTGATGCGTCTGACCCTCCATATTGCAACCCGCTGGGCACAAAGCAATAGAAAGCATTAATTTCATATTTGTCCGCCTACTTTTTTCAAGATAACTAACCCAACTTTACAATTTAACTTTTTTGATAAAGGCTGCCTGTTCAGATGACTCAGGAATAAAACTTGCCAATTTATTATAAAATGCATCAAGACTTGATGATTGCTTAAATACTTTTTTCACTAAACGACTCGCTAGCGGGCCAATAAAAAAAGTAAGTTCATTAGTAACCGACTGCAATTTTTCTGGCGACAGCTGTAATGGTTCCATATTTGAAGGAGTGGCAGCCACCTTACTCTCATTCTTTAAACCGCCATGTGTAAATCCACTTTTTGATTCAGCTTCTTTTGATAAAGATAACTCACGTAATCCCGAGGTTTCAAGCGAACGTAGAAACTCTGATCGTTCGCCATCATTAGGTATCTTTCCAGCCAAAGTCATTGAAAGTGACTCTAATGAGTTATTTCCCTTGCTGTATCGCTTTACGAGCGCTTTGGCTGAAGGCCCTACATAGCGTATTAAACTGTTTTCAAGTGTTGAAAGTACATCTGGATGGATTGACTGGCTTTCAGAGTCAATTTCTAAAGAAGGAGCAATGCCAGTATTGGACTTTGCAATGCGCACAACCTTCGCAGGCTGATAAATAACAGTACCCTGCTCTGAACCAGACTCAGACATAATACTGATTAACTGGTCGAGAAACTCAGACGCTTGTTGAAACCTTAATTCTGATTTAGCTTGCAAAGCCTTAATAATAACCGGTTTAATTTGAGACTTTCTGTGCACATCAAGATGCTCACATTCATCCAGTGGCGCAATCGCTTCTTCAAGACTAATTCCAGTATAAGGCCGCTGTTTTGTTAATAACTCAAAGAGTAAAATTCCAACACTATATAAGTCAGACCGATTATCAACTTGAAACCCGTGCATACCTTCTGGCGACATATAATTAGGCGTTCCCACCATCATGCCTGTACTGGTTAAATCAGAATTATCTAAACGAGCAACACCGAAGTCGGATACTTTGACACGCCCATTATCCATCAGCATGATATTTGCTGGTTTTATATCACGATGCACAACCCCTTTTGCATGCGCATAAGCCAAAGCCTCCAGAATCTGCGTAATAATATCGAGCACTACTACAAAGGAAAATTCTTTACCGGCTTGTAGCTGGTCTTTCAACTCAACACCGTCAACATATTCCATTACTATATAAGGCATTGCTTCATGCACACCAAAGTCAAATACTGTGACGATATTTGGATGCAAACAACGTGCAGCAGCTTTTGCCTCCTGAATAAAGCGTTGCTCAAAGTCACTACCCT
>Ga0105350_10002535_pt1 | contig 10941 bp, 8 predicted proteins | sample EN1Hudsemesocosm_FD_83506 | JGI IMG/M metagenome (GOLD analysis project Ga0105350, IMG submission 83506) | Methane-oxidizing microbial communities from mesocosms in the Hudson Canyon - EN1E Hudson Canyon | ecosystem: Environmental > Aquatic > Marine > Cold seeps | place: Hudson Canyon...
CAGTGACAGAATATAATAGTTATCGTCAAAGTTTTCCGCATAATTTATTTGCACCTACATTTGGGCATAAAAAAGATGCACCGTTATTAGAGTTTGAAGATTCGGCTCAAATTCAAAGTGCGGCCAAAGTAGTTTTTTAACCGAAACCTTTGCATGTCTATCGCGCTTTTTTGCCTTGCCTTGCTTTGTAGCACGGATTTTGGTGTCTTAGCGGCGGGTGTGATTTAGTGCGAGGGTCTTTAACCGTATTTCTTTGAGTTCTTATGAATTTTTATCGAGCCCAAGATCAAGCAAAGCAGCAGACCTCTATTTTGCTGCTGCTTTTTAGCTTTTCAGTGCTGACACTTATTTTAATTACAAACTTCTGTGTCGCCGTTTTCATTCTCTATAGTAACCCTGAATATAGTTTAAATACTCAAGCTCAAACTCTTTATGCCCACGGAAGTATGTTGGGTTGGATGAAAAATCTTGTTTTAGCTTTAGGTTGGCAAAAATTTATTTTGGTTAGTGTGCTAGTTTTCGGAGTGATATTGATAGCGATGGGGTTCAAGTGGTCATCTCTTCGTGCGGGAGGGTCTGTTGTTGCTGAATCACTTGGTGGAAGAGTTGTAGTGACGAATACCGATGACTTAAATGAGCGTCGTTTGTTAAATGTGGTTGAGGAAGTGGCGTTGGCTTCAGGTATACCTGCGCCACAGGTGTTTTTACTTGATAACGAGCAAGGTATTAACGCTTTTGCAGCAGGCTTGTCGTTTGAAGATGCTGTAATAGGTGTTACGCGTGGCGCGCTTGATTCGTTTAATCGAGATCAATTACAGGGTGTTATAGCGCATGAATTTAGTCATATATTAAATGGTGATATGCGGCTTAATATGAAGTTACTGGCAGTGTTGCATGGTATCTTGATGATTGGTGAGGCTGGTCGCATGTTTATGCGTATGAACTCTCATCATGGCACTCGTCGCTCCTATAGACAAAAAAATGGTCTCTCGTCAGCGCTGTTCGTATTCGGATTAGCTTTGTGGCTTATTGGTTTGTTAGGTGAGTTATTTGGTGCTTTGATCAAGTCGGCAGTGAGTCGGCAGAGAGAGTTTTTAGCAGATGCATCTGCCGTTCAATTTACCCGTAACCCAGGCGGAATTGGTGAAGCCTTGAGCATTATTGGTGGGTCTAAGCATCAATCCCATGTTAATCACCAAGGTGCGCACTCGATAGGGCATTTATTTTTCTCTCAATCATCAGTCTTTAATCTTTCATGGTTTAAAAAAGCAGCATTATTTTCAACTCACCCACCTTTAGAGTTAAGAATTAAAAGACTATTACCTCGATGGAAAGGGCGATTCTTAAAAAATAACCCCGAGACTCAGCAAGAAGAATCGGCGCAAACAGGTTTCGATGCTGGAATGGTAGTGAGTCCGCTTACTGGCAATATGATACGGGCAAATGTTCTTGAATCGGCGGAACAAAAAGCTGATTGTCCGAATCAAAACGTAGCGGTAGATGAAAAGGACAGTACAGATGTTTTTGAGTTGGTAGAGAAGCAACTTACTGATAAAGAAAAGTTGAACCAAACATTAGCTTCTTTTGAAAAGGTGATATCAAGTGTAAGGGAGCCGTTTGATGCGCAAGCAATAGTCATGGCTTTATTGTTGGACGAAAGTGAGTCGCTTCAAACGAAGCAATTGACTTTGATCGGGAATGTGAATAATAACTGGTTGTCGGAAGTGATAGTTTATCACCGCATGGCTGTTGGTTTTTCGCCGAATCAGCGTTTACATATTATTGAAACTTCGATTCCTGTCCTGAAGCTATTATCAACTCAGCAGTATAAAATTGTTCGTGAAGTTATTTCCAAGTTAATTCATGCAGACGGCAAGGTGGATTTGTTTGAGTGGTTATTGTTTCAGCTTTTAAAGCAGTATTGTGATCGGCACTTTGGTTTGTCAAAACCGATGAAAGAAAAGTATAAAAATGTTAAGCAAGTTTCCCCATATTACGAAGTCGTTCTTTCTAGGGTGGTTCACTATAGTATTAATAGTAGTGTACAAGAAAAGCAGCGTGCATTTAATCGGGCGAGCAATGCTTCTGGGGCATACACCTTAAAATTATTACCCCTTGATGAATGTAAGGAGGTCCGCTTTACGCGTGCGATCACTGAACTTGCTTATTGCTACCCTTTACTTAAACCTCGTTTATTAAAGGGTCTTATTAAGGCTGTCCAGTCTGATGAGGGGGGGAGTCACCATGAGCAGTATGTGGTAAAAGGAATTGCGGCTGTTATGGATTGTCCATTAATCGGTTTTGAAACCGACTTATAAATAGCACCAAAGTGTACAGGCATGCCTACTACGGCCGCGACACTTTTCGTTCAGAATCTATGTAATCAAAATTCGCAAAAAGCCCTACTCTGGACTATAAATAATTCAATTTATTACTGCATTGTAGGTGTTTTTTGTTTACCGAATTTTTTTAGTACGTCGTTTAAATTAATCACTTGCGCTATGAACTTAGGGGCATTTAATGGCAGGTCAGACACCTTCTTCTAAGCAGAAAATATCACCATCTGAGGTGGCGTTTGATCGTGCTAAACCAATGACGTCTGTTACGAAAAATAGAGTTCCTTCATTATCTAATAAGCTGATGTTTTGGTTTCTGACGATGGCTTTGATACCTATGGTAATCGTCGCCTTGATAAGCTTTCAACAAGCAAATACTAGTCTTGGGCATGCCGCTGTAAAAGAACTCGAAGAAACCTCAAAATTAACTGTTAAATTTATTAAAAACTGGTTTGATTTTCGGCAGATGGATGTTGAGTATCAGGCAAGTTTAAGGGCGAACCGTTCTTTACTTCATACCTTAAATGAACAAGTCCAGAAGCGTGATGGCAATCTTTCCGGCTACATCAATAGCGCAGATTGGTTGAAATTGATTGAGGGTCAGCAGGCAAGTTTTAATGCTTTAATTGAGCGGTATGATTATTTGTCTGACCTGTTTTTGATAGATCTTGATGGAAATGTACTTTATTCCGTTAATCGCGGCAAAGAGTTGGGTGTTAACTTATTCAATAGCGAGTATTCAAAAACACGGTTTGCTTCAATAATCAAAGAAACATTCCTAGTTAAAGCTGCTCAATTTTCAGATATGAAGTACCCAAAGCTATTTCATGACTCTGTGGGTGGTTTTATTTCAGCGCCGGTATATTCGCTGGATAATAAGTTGCAAGGCGCGCTTGCTTTTCATATTAACTTAAAGAGTTTTTCAAGTATCTTTCAAGATTCGGGTATGGAAAATGTTCAGCAATTTTTGCTTGGAAAGGACGGTGCTCTGCATGTTAACCATGTCATGGGTGATGACAAAAGAGAGCGACATTTTAACGAGCTGTCAATGAGCAAAGGAGAGTTGTACCTTAAGGGGAGTCCGTTGCTTTCTTTGAATGCTGGCGCTGCCAGTGCTAACGATCATGTTTTTGAATATGTTCGTGATAATGGTCAGAAGATGATTGCTATACAGCATACCGTTAATATCTTTGATACTAATTGGTTGTTGATTAGCGAAATTAATGAAGGGGTGGCCTTGAAGGCCTCTTATTGGCTCGCCAGTATGATGCTGGCAATTGTATTGATTACTGGTCTGGTAGCGTTGTCAATTGCATATATACAAACTAGGCGTATCACACGACCAATTATTCAATTATCAGTTGCCAGTAAAGCAGTTGCTGCAGGCGATGTTGATCAATCTGTTGAAATTGAGGGCGATAAAGAAATAAGGCATTTGGCTGAGTCTTTTAATCACATGCTGATAGCTAGGCATGAATATGAAAAACAACTAAAGCAGAGTCATAGTGAAACTCAAGAAATGCTCGAAGAATTAAGGCTTCGTCAAGATGAACTTATGGTGTCTAAAGAAGACGCTGAAATGGCAGTTCGCGCTAAAAGTGAGTTTTTGGCCAGTATGAGCCATGAAATTAGGACGCCCATGAATGGCGTGTTGGGGATGCTTGGTTTGCTATTGCATAGTGATTTAAATAAAGAGCAGAATCATCAGGTGACTCTGGCTCGCTCTAGCGCACTTTCTTTATTAGCCGTTATAAATGATATTTTGGATTTCTCAAAAATAGAAGCCGGTAAGCTAGATATAGAAGTATTAGAATTTGACTTAAGGGCAATGTTAGGTGAATTTTCAGAAGCTATAGGGCATAGATCTTCTGAGCAAGATGTCGAATTGATTATTGATGTAGTTGAAATTGATGAAACCTTTGTGAGAGGCGATCCTGGAAGGATCAGGCAGATTTTGTCGAACCTTGTTGGTAATGCTATTAAGTTTACAGCAAAAGGGGAGATCAGTGTAAAAGTCGCACTGGAGCCAGAGGGCGAAAATGATTTAAGGCTTAGGTGTGTGATTAAAGATTCTGGTGTCGGTATTCCTTCTGGGAAAATTGCACATTTATTTGAAGCCTTTACCCAAGTTGATGCTTCAACCACTCGGCAGTATGGTGGAAGTGGTTTAGGTTTGGCGATTGTTAAAAATCTATGTGAAATTATGGATGGCAGTATACAGGCTACTAGTACTGAGGGCGTAGGTAGTCGTTTTGACTTCGATGTTAAATTGCAAAAAAGCCAACAGTCAGAAAAAGTACTGCCGCCTGTTGAAATTTCTGGTCTTCCTATGTTGATTGTTGACGACAATGCAACCAACCTCGAGCTTTTGCGCTGTCAGCTTAAAAAGTGGGGGGGTGATGTGAAAGTAGCCAAAGACGCAAATATGGCGATGGCAGAAATAAAGGCAAGGGCATTGCAACAACCTCCCTGTTTCAGTGCAGTCTTTATTGATATGCATATGCCAAGTGTTGATGGTGCTGAGCTTGGTAGAATGGTTCGAAGTGATAGTCAGTTTGATGCAACTAAACTTGTCATGATGACGTCATTAAATAATCGTGGGGATGCCAAATATTTTAATGGGTTAGGGTTCAATGCATATTTCCCGAAACCCGTGACTACTGCTGACCTTTTTGATGTATTGCGGGTTATTGTTCCAAATTCTGAACACCAAAATCCAGAACATAAGGTCCATAATGAGGCGACAACTCCCAGCAGTGAGTCAGCCCAAATATCTAACGAAAAAAAGTGGCCAGAAAATACCCGTATTTTACTAGTCGAAGATAATCAGGTTAACCAGATTGTCGCTCTGGCATTGCTTGAATTGTTGAATTTAAGTGCGGATGTCGCTGACGATGGTTTGCTTGCTTTAGACTCCATGCAAAATACCCCAGAAGATATGCCCTATGATATTGTTCTAATGGACTGTCAGATGCCGAATATGGATGGTTATGAGGCGACTAGATGTATCCGCTCAGGAAAGGCAGGAGAGCGTTACCGGGGAGTCACAGTGGTGGCAATGACGGCAAATGCTATGAAGGGCGATAAAGAGAAATGTTTAGATGCTGGTATGGATGACTATATTGCCAAGCCAATTGATACCGATATATTGGAGGCTAAGCTGACTCAGTATTTACTTTCGACTAAAAAAATAAGCGAATAGACGCGCTAATGAGCCCGCAACACAAGCTTACACTCTTCATACACCTCTTAACGTTTTACTTGTATTCTTTACAAGGCTTAAGACCTAAACTTATTTTGTGGATTTGAGTAGTATCCCCGTTAGCGGAGGGTAATGTAGTACCTCCGCTGTTTTTACGGGATTCTTAAAAAGCCAATGGCTTGGATCCAACCCTTTTCAATTTTTGCTATGAAGTTTATTGCGGCTGTCTACTTATGTAGGCAGCCGTTTTTTTTGTGTTTGTTGGGTGCTAAATGTATAGATTCTTCCATATCTAAAACTATGATTTCTTCTAAGGGCGCCTCTAAATTCTCCCGATCCCATGTAGACTGACTAACTTGAGTTTAATAGTCTATTTCATGGAGTGAATGTGTACCTTATTAGTGAGTCTTCTATAAATATTGAATTACCCTGTATTCGAGTTTTTGACTATATATCGAATATGGAGAATTTTGCGCAGTGGTTTCCTGGCGTTATTTCGATAAAATCAGTTGATCAAAAAGAGCATGGTATGGTGGGTAAAAAGTACCTCGAAGTTGTAAGTATTCCTCTGCAAGGAAAGAAAAGCATTGAAATAAGTGTTATTGAATCAATTCCAGGAAAGGTATTTCGTACCACTGGGGAATTCAAGCCTTTATTCCCCAGAATGGAAATAGAATTAAATGACTCGAAAGAAGGTGCTTGCGGGTTATGTTGGCGTATGTATAGTCGAAATGACGCAAAACTAGTACAGCTTTTATTATTGCCTATCGCTAAACGAATCATGCAAAAGAGAGCGGAGATAGGAGTGAAAAATCTAAAGCAGATGCTTGAGAGTTAGATGTAATCCAGTTTGTTATAGGTGAAAAGTATGAGTGAATATGGTGTAGGTGATGGGTCTTACCAGGCCGCAGGGTGCCTTGAAGGGATTACTCTATTAGTAGATGATTTCTATCGGATAATGGATGAGTCTGTTGATGCTGAGGGTGTTCGAAAGATGCACCCGAAAGATCTGGAATTGTCGCGAAAAAAACTGAGTTACTTTTTGAGTGCTTGGTTAGGCGGTCCAAGGCTCTATTCGGAACATTTTGGTCCAATTAGTATTCCCGGTGTCCATAGTCATTTAACCGTAGGTGAAACGGAGCGTGATGTATGGATCGATTGTATGGCTAAGGCAGCGGCATTGCAGCCCTATGAAGATGCCTTTAAAGTGTATTTGATTGAACAGTTAAAAGTACCTGCTGAAAGAATTAGGGTTGCGTGTAGTTAAAGTATTAAAAGTTAAAGTGTGAAAAAGTTAAAAATAACGCTGGATTAGCGAAAAGGATTTGACTTAAGCATAATAATCGACTAATTTGATGTTCAGCTAGAAAAAGAAAACTTTATTTATATCTTTATGTTCGCGTGTTATTCGTAATTCCTCGTCATGTAGTATTTAAGTCTTAGTCTATTTTCCCGCTATTCATGCCTTTTAGGAGGCACACTTATTATTAAATTTCAGGATATTTATTATGTCTAATACAGTTAAAGGTACAGTTAAGTTCTTCAATGAAGCAAAAGGTTTTGGTTTTATTGAGCAAGAAAATGGCCCAGACGTTTTCGCACATTTCTCTGCGATCCAGTCTGACGGCTTCAAGACTCTTGCTGAAGGTCAAAAAGTTGAGTTTACAGTTTCACAAGGCCAGAAAGGTCCTCAAGCTGAGAACATTGTAGGTCTATAGTTAGACCTCTCGTCAACTTAATCTTTTAAGTTGACGCAAAGAATTAAAGAGCAAGCCGAATGGCTTGCTTTTTTTTGCCTTCAAATAAGTCTGCCTAGGTTTGTTCAAGCCTTAGATCAAGCTTACCCCTCTGTATAAATTTTAATCCCGTTAGCTTGTGTCAGTGCATGAGTGGGTGTCATGCCAAACATACTTTTAAATGTACGGTTAAAGTGAGATGCATCTGAAAAGCCCGCTCCAAGTGCTGAATTGGTTAAACTGCCGTTTTTAGTGAGGTCTACCATTGAGCAAAATAGGCGATGCCAAAGTCGGTACCGGCGGATAGGTACGCCGGTTTGTATTCTGAATAATTGTGTTAGTCGAGAAACCGATAGTTCAACTTCATTGGCTAAAACTTCTATTGATATGTTGTTTCCAATATTTTCCTGAATCAGCTCAATGACCTTTGTTATTCGTGGGTCAACAATATGTTCTTTGTTTTTCTGGTGAATCGAAACCAGATTTTCGAGGCAGCGGTAAATTTCTTCTGGTGCTAGTTCGTGGTGATAGTGTTCTGTAAAGGCCTTGATGTAGCTATTTTCTTGTTTTATGCCATACGCAATATTATGGACTTTGTTCTCCATTAAAGAATGTAGGGCTGTGTAGTCGCAACAAAGTGCGTCGAGCATGCAAACGGCTACTGGGGCGGTACCTGTATCGCACTCGATCTCTGTGCCTGGTGGGATTAAAATACTTTGACAGCTTACCCCTTCTTTTAAGTGTTTGGATGAAAATTTAATTATACCCCCTAAGCTGACCGCAAAAGACGCTGCGCCTTGAGAAAAGCAAATGGGCTCAATTAATGGTCCTATATAGAAAGTACGTTGTTTCCATAAATAAAGGCGAGATGACGGCTCTGTCTTATCTGCTGGAGGGACGATTAAAGTATTCATTTTTTATTATTCCAGCGTTATGTATTGCGCACTAAAAAGGGGGTAAATAAGGGTATAACGTTTTATTTGTAGTGCATGAGTATAATACAACATAAATCAATAATGAAGGTTCATAATAGAACATATTGTGATCAGTTGAGCATAATAACAACAAATATTGCTTAATCATCAATTCATTCTATATTTTAGATCGATCAGACACTTACTCTAAATAAGGCTCAGGAGGTGCTGTACTTATTATTTAGTCAGTGCACGGGAGGTCCAATAAGCTCAATTATAAAAACAAATTTAGAGGAAGTAATGGTGAATAAAATAATACTCAAATTAATTGCGGGATTGTCGTTTGGTCTTTTGGCTACTGTTTCGCTTGCGTCATCGGGAGGTGGTAATGATGTATGTGATGCAAACTCAACGCCTTTTGTTTTAGTGCATGGATGGAATGGTAGTAATTCACAATGGGATACTATTGTGGACCGTTTTGTGGAAGATGGTTACCCGCGTTGTGCATTTTATCGCTTTGCTTGGAGTACGCTGTTTGATGATAATGCTTCTGCGGCTCAGAGCTTGGCGGATTTTGTGAGTGATGTGCGGGCTGATCACAATAATCAGCAGGTAACAATTCTGGCGCACTCAAATGGTGGTTTGATTACGCGACATTTTAGAGTATTCGAAAATGGCGGTGCGGCGAATGATCGTTTTATTACTTTGGGGGCTCCTCATAACGGTACAAATACTGCGTATGCCTGTTTTAACCCTTCATGTACTGATATGCGACCAGGTTCTGCACATATTACGGCGCTGGCTGGTCAAGGCTGTGATCGCTCAATTTGGTCTGATTCTGACCTGGTAATTTTGCCTGCAGAGAGTGCAAAGTGTGGTGTAAATACACAAACGGTCAGTGTTTGGCACGAGGCGCTATTTACAGAGTTTGCGACTTACCAAGACATAAAAAATAATCTTTAAGCTTAAATAAGAATTTTGGCTATAAATATTCACATTATGTGTATAGCTTAAATTTGTGGGTTATACGGACTAATTATTTGATTAATAAAGTTAAGTAGTGAGTTTTTGATGAAATATATTTGTCAAATAAGTCGGGTGTTAAGTAGATAATATTCGGGAATCATCAGTTCTTTCTATATTAAGGGATTTGTGGAACGTTAAGCTGGAAGGGACTTAACGAAAAGTTAGGCTCTAAAGCCGACTTGAGATAAGGGCAATAAACGATCAGATGGAACTGGGTATTTCTATATGGATGTAGCCAAATTAAGCAATAACGTTCTAATACTCACTATAAAAACAAACAATGAGAAACTTGATCATGAAAAAAACAATATTAAAATTACTAAGTAGTATCTCTCTCGTTCTTCTTGCATCCACAAGCTTTGCTTCAAGTGGTGGTGGATCGGCTTGTGACCCTAATTCGAAACCAATTGTCTTTGTGCATGGTTGGAATGGTGGCAATTTCAACTGGATCCATACCATGGATCGTTTAGAGGCTGATGGGCACCCAGCCTGTTCTTTGTATGGTTTTGAGTGGAGTACATTGTTTGATAACAATGCATCAGCAGCCTCTAAGTTAGCAGACTTTGTTGCAGATGTTCGTGCTGATCACAACAACCAACCCGTAACAATTATTTCTCATTCGAATGGTGGTTTGATTACACGCCAATTCCGCGTTTTTGAAAATGGTTATGCAGCAAATGATCGCTTCGTCGCGTTGGCTGCACCTCATAACGGCACTACTTGGGCCTATGCTTGTTTTAATCCATCTTGTGCTGATATGCGCCCTGGCTCTAACCATTTGAATGCGCTAGCTGGTCGTGGTTGTGATCGTTCAATATGGTCTGCTTTAGATGGTGTGATATTGCCTTCTTCAAGCGCCATTTGTGGACAAAGTACACAAACATCAAGCGTAGATCACTTGACCATGTTGTGGTGGTCTGCTGTTTATCCTGATATTCGTAATAACTTGAACTAGTTACGAGTAAGAAGGTGTTTCTTTTTGGGGCTGTTGTTTTCAACGGCTCCAAATTTATTAAATTTAAACATAATAGAAACATAAGCACTCAATTTAGGGCTAAACGTGAGTGTCAGTTGTGAGTGGAGTTATCGTGAGCATAATAAAAAATAAAGCAATAGTCTTTATCGGTCTTGTGAGTGCCTTGATTGGCCTTGCTTGCGTTTCTATGGCAAACAATACAGCTGAAGTAGCCAGTGATATTTCCGATTCAGCAGTGGCAGTCGTCAATAATGTTGTGATTAGTCAAGATGAATACCGTACTTTGGTAGACGCTAGAAAAACCTATTTGATGGGGCAAAACGGGGTAGGTGAAAATGGCGTTGAAGATTTACCCTTGTCCTTGAAGCAAAAATTGGTTGACGACTTAGTGTTGGCTGAAATATTGGCTCAGGAGGCGAATAAGCGAGGCGTTGATAAATTACCCCACTTACTGGCAGAAGCAGCCATTCAATATAAAACGCTCTTAGGCCAAACTCTAATTCAAGAAGAGTTAGCGGCTATGAATATATCAGAAGAAGAGATTCGACAGCATTATGATGCGATGCCCATTAAATATAAGTATGGGATAAGGCATATCAAAGTGAAGTCTAAGGAAGAAGCAAATAAGATTTTGAATGAACTAAAACAAGGCGCTGATTTTACGCAACTAGCAGAGCAATATTCAAATGATTTATCGGTACATAAAAAAGGCTGGTTAGGTTACTTGAGAGTGAGTCAAATGGGTTCAGCA
>Ga0105350_10002557_pt1 | contig 10893 bp, 9 predicted proteins | sample EN1Hudsemesocosm_FD_83506 | JGI IMG/M metagenome (GOLD analysis project Ga0105350, IMG submission 83506) | Methane-oxidizing microbial communities from mesocosms in the Hudson Canyon - EN1E Hudson Canyon | ecosystem: Environmental > Aquatic > Marine > Cold seeps | place: Hudson Canyon...
CGTATAACATCTGCTCCTAATTGAGCGAGTGTCATCCCTCCTAGTGGAGCGGCTACGAATGCAGATGCCTCAACGACACGCATGCCGGATAAAATAGATTTCATATTGGACTCTCGAGTTTAGTTTATAAGATTTAAAATAAAAAAAGCATAAACCAGCTAACAATCTAAATCCACTGACTATGACAAGAGAGAATAACTTTATTTTTTAGATAGGATGATTTAGTACTATAATGAAGGACCCTCTTATTCTTTTCTGTTTTGCTAAACAGTGCAATAAACAAACAATAGTATGCTATAAATTAGATAATCGTTAGCAAATGCTACACTGTGCACAAATCTACTTTGCTACGATTGTGAGCTTAAATTATGGACAACCCTTTGCTTCAAGAATATAAACAAGTAGTCAGTATTATCATTTTTATGCTGATACTACCCTTATCAACAATAAGCAAGGCTGAGGTATTTCAATGGAAGGATGCGCAAGGCCAAATACATTTTGGTGACAGACCGCCTAATATTAACAACGCTAAAAACATTTCGGAAAAACTGGAAAACATTAACGTGTCTACAGATTTTAGCTCTCCAGAATTATTATTAAAATATGAACGACAAAAAGAAGTAAAACAGCATAAAAAACGACAGCAACGACAAGATAAAATTAATCAGCTTCCTTCCCGCGCTGAAGCCTGCGCCAAAGCACTTAAAGCACAGAAAATACTTAATGGCCGGGTATACTTTTTAGATGAATATGGAAAAGAGGTGAAGGTCTCAGAAAAAGAACGACAAAAACGAGCCGACAAGCTAGCAACCTCAATCAAAAAACATTGTTCATGATCACATCAACCAAACTTCGCCTACTCTGTATCTGCATCATTTTTTGTATGGTACCGCTATCTCAGGCTGAAATTTATAAATTTAGGGATGACACTGGTAAGTGGCATTTTTCAGATAAAAAACCAACTAATGGTGCACAGAAAAAATTAGAACAACTCACTATCAAGAAAACCAAGTCTAAGCAGCCCGTACCCTATGTTGAAGAACAGTATTTCGACGGTTATTACAAATACACTATACATAATCCTATTTACGCCAAAGTACTCTGTTATATATTATTTAAAGACAGCCGAATTAAACCCGCCAAAGTACTTATGAACCCCATGTCGTCTCAGCTAGCATATGAAACAACTTCGAGAAATTCAAAAGCCGAATTTATATTCCGATATACGATAGGTGACCCTGACGCCACCCCTGAAGATCAGGTGCTTTTACCCCCATTTAACAGCTTTAAACCCATGAAAGTCAGCCAAGCCTTTCATGGCAGGTTCAGTCATAACCGCCAACCCAGTTTATATGCTGTTGATATTGCGATGCCTGTCAGCACTGAAATCACTGCCGTCAAGGATGGCATCGTCATCAATACGAAGGATGACTACCCTGTTGCAGGCATTAGCAGTTCATTTTTTTTCGATAAAGCAAATTATGTAAAGATCATGCACAAAGATGGTAGTTATTCGGTCTATGCCCACCTATTATTAGGTAGCGTTAAAGTTAAAAAGGGGCAAAGCGTAAAAGCGGGTGATTTAATTGCGCTATCTGGAAATACAGGTTATTCCACAGGACCTCATTTACATTTCGCTATTCGGCATAATCATAAAGGTCGAACAAACTCCCTTTCGTTTAAATTCATTCAAGCTAACAAGAAAGAAGTGACACCCGAAAGAGGTATGTGGTTGTTATCAGTACAAACCAATTCAACATACTGAGCCACTTCGAATCAATTTGAATAAGGTATCCCATTAATAAATCACTAGAAAGAAATCAACATAGTCAATAGGATACCACCCTGAAAAATCGATCATTAAACTGCCTTATTTTACTATAGAGTAAAATAAGGCAAAACAGGCATACCAAAAAGGTCTCCATGGAAGTACGCTAATATGAAATACCCTAAGATACTAATAAGCAATACAACCAGGTCATAAGATAGCGACATCGATTTAGCTGGTTTAAAATACTTTCTTCTGTTACTTAACACCACAGCTAAAATTGAAAAAAACATAATACTGAGAAACAAAATCATCGACCGCAAATCACCATTAGCAAGAAGGTGACCAAAAGCCCAAAGTTTTGTTCCCATCAACATAGGGTGCCTAACAAATCGCTTCACGTTATTTGGTGTTTCAGCGACTACCCACAAAAATGTAACAGGAAACATAATCAGCAAATGAATTTGCTTCATGATCAAGGGAGGCTCATAAAAATACAGATTCGAAAAATCGTGCCACCCCCAGATCACCATCAAGATAGAACAAAGTATAATAAAAGAAAAAAGTAACTTATATAATTTTTCACCCAAAGTGTTGCTGAAAACAGCTCTAAGCTTGTAATTAAAGGGCACCATATGAAGACAATAAAAGATAATAAGCCCTGAAATATAAAGCATTCATACTCCTAATGATAAAAAAGTATACCGGCATAAAACAGCGCAATTAATTTAATGAAAGAGAGCTGTTTCAATCGCCTTTAGATCATTCACCATCGCGTTACAACACCAATCTGGTGCATTACACTGACATTAAGTCCAGTTTAAAACCCCTCGATCTTTGATTGCAAAGATTATAGGGGCGTTGTTAAACAACCTTTAATTCACAGAATCCGTTAAGGCCAGACAAATATGCGCCCGGCATGGCTGTGAAGAAGGTTTAGCCTCTGTCTTAGTAATAATTATTCGGCAGGCTTCTCTGCAATTACATTTAAACTAATGAGTACGCCTCCAAATTTGCCGCTACTTGCATCCTTAAAGATATTAAACTCTTTAACTCGCTCTATATTGGTGAATCCACTTTGATCAAGATATGTAGCTAGAAATTCACCATTTAAACCAACTGAGTGGTGATCATATTTATCAACATGAGCACCAAATATCATACGCATGACTTGGAAACGCTGACCTACATTGAGCTGATCTTTTAATAAGAATAGTTCTGCGAGGATATCCATATCGGGTACGCTGATGTATATCTTACCTTTTGGTGCGAGCACTCGATTCCATTCTTTTAGCGTTTGAGAAAGCTCTTCATGATAGTCAAAGTGCTCAAGAATGTGAGACGCGTATATTTCTGTAAATGTATTATCTTCAAATATAGAAAGGTCGTTAGCGTTGCAGGTATGATCAACGTCTGGGCCTGGGAGTGCATCCAGAATTTCCCAGCCATCTTTTTTCATTTGGCCACCAATATGTAATTTTCTAGACATTTCGAGTATTCCTTAACCTTAGAGAGTAGAAGTCTTTTTATTTGCTCTATTATAAAAAACTAATTAGAAATGGATGCTGCATTATTTCTAATAGTTATACAATGGGCCGATGCTCAAAGTGCGAATGAGATGAGTACCATAAAATAACGAGCTCTTAACTCATTTAGCATAGAGTCGTAAGGTCGACATTATCTAATACACTGGTATTTAGCCCCAGCTTAAGAATACAGCCAACCAACTCTAAGCCTAGTTCACCATGTACTTCAAATGAATAGGTAAACCTTTTCTCATTAAGACTACATCCACTTGCCCCCCCTCTTCCAACGAAGCAAAAAGCGTATTCTGAGCCTCATGTACCCACTCATTATTAACCCGAAGTACGACATCACCATCCTGCAAGCCCAGTGTTTGATAAAAATAATTTTCAGAAACTCCCGTCAATTTCATAATATGCACACCCTCAACAACATGTTCAGCCGGCTCAAAGTGAGCCTGTAAAATGGTCTGATTTACTAAGCTTTGCTCAACCCATTCTTTAGACAGCGGCATTTCACCAAGCGCCGAAACGACTGAACGTAATTCAAAGTCCATATGCGGTGCATTTGCCAATTCATCCTCTCTTACACCTTCAGGTAAAGATTCAACTGTGCCTTCATGTTCAGAAAAATCTCTCGCCACTATAAGGCCACCCTCTATTAATTCATTAGTTAAGAATTCCTCTTCATTCTTAATATCCTGCACAGCTATATCAATAGAAGTATCGAGATACTCCATTTGCCCCTGATTTTCAATAATCACCCGTTGTGCCTCAAAAATACGTAGGAAGACACCAGGTAATATCTGATCATCTTGGCGATAAGTATTGCTGACTTCAGTTTCAGTAAAATGAATCATTGCCGAGCTTTGCTTTTCGCTCATGAGAATTCCTTCAAGCCTCAGAGGTAAGCTGGTACGTGTTAATTGAAGGGTTTTATTGTCTTCAGGTTTTGAATTGTTATCTGGTTCGGCTTTATCCGGCTTCGCATGCAAGCGCGCCAACTCTTTATCTACAAAATAACGCAGTGTATTAATATTTTTAGGGCCATTTAAATACAAGCCATTAATCAGCGTAACAGGGACATTATTAAATCCGAAAGATTCAGCTAAATCTATATTAGACTGAACTGCTTTTTCGTATCTATGCTCAGACATACAACGTGTAAATACATTTGAATCAATTTCTAACTGCGTGACTAACTGAAGATAGGTATCTTTTTCTAGGCTATTTTGCTTAGCCCAAAGTGCTTTATGAAATGGCCAGAATTTTTGTTTATCGACACAACGAGCAGCGTGGCTTGCCAGCTTCGCATGACGGTGAAAGCCTTGAGGGAAGTCATAAAAAACAAAACGGATTTTCCCTGGATAACTATCACTTAATTGCTGATATGTTTCTTGCATTCGTCCACAATGGCTAGACTGGTAGCTACAAAATATTGATACCGTAATGGCAGCCACGTCAGAACCAAAGGAAGGCTGCCCCTCAGATACAAGCTTCAACCTAGGCGGCATAGGAGGCTCTATTAATATGTTAACCTGCTTGCTACTTACTTTTTTAGTCGCTAAAACCTCAGCGAGTTGCTCCGTTAAGGCTTGCTTCCTCAACTCATATTTTGCCCACTCTAAATTGAATAACGTTAACTGAATAGACTCATCTATTTGAGCTTGAGTTATTTCGTAGTCATCAATTTCAGCCAACACCTTACGTAAGCCCCTATTAGACTTACCAATCAAATGACTCTGTCCAGCTTGCTCTTTACTTATATCAACAGCTCCATCATCTACTTTTGAATTACAGCCTTGAAGACCAAAAACGATGACAATATAAACAGCCAAGCAATGATTTATATAATGATGACTGACAAGTATTCGACCTAAGAAACTTCGCATACATGAACCCTTTTATTTTTATTATCTTTCTCATCTAAAACAGACCCCAAAATATGGGGCCTGTTCACTTACTAAGGTATAAAAAGTAAATTCTTACTTATCAGGATTGTTATTCCACATTAGGTCAGCCACTTTATTTTGACCCAACACACTAGGATGAAAGCAATCGCCACCATCAATGTCATTCCTGCCAAACGTAAATGTACCCGTTGAAGACGTTCCTTCACCGCTATAGTCACTCACTACTTCAATACCGCGAGAATTCTGACCATTAGAATTACTATTATAGGCTGCAGCTTCTTCTGCAATAATTTCATTATACTCTCGCTGAATAACGTTTAATGCAGCATAACGTTGCGCATGAGATTCACCATTCAAGCTGCCGCCTTTGGTTGCGATTTCACACACACCATAGGTTGACCAAATACTCTCACAATTAATTCTGTAGGTTCTCGCTTGCTTCGCAAGCCCTGCAGCACGAAGATCCTGGACACGAGGAACACCAGCAAGATAAACCGTTGAGCCAGTCGGTAAGCCAGCAACTAAAGTATCAAGACCTGCCTGCACTGAAGAACGCCATTGAGCATTGGTATAAACTGGGTCAGAACAATTCGCACCATCAGTACAACCGCGATTACAAATATCATTACCGCCCAATGCCACTTCAACATGATCTGGTTGCGTTGACTGCGCTACCATATTCGCAGCTTGAGTTGCAAAGTTATTAGACCCTCCACGCATTTCAGAACCCGAAGCCGCAGCATTCTTATTAGCGTTTATTGACCCGTTTAACTGCTTATATTTGTCATGAACACTATCAACATTACTGCTATTACCATCGAACCAAGAATGCTCTGGTTGGTCGCCACCCAGCAAACAAAATAGATCCCAAAACCAATAGTTATATTTGCAATCAGCAGCAAATGCCATGGTGATGGAGTCTCCACCACCGGCTGCTTTTCCAGGCAAGGCATGTGCATTAATTGATGCTAATGAGAGCATTATTGCGACGACAGGACCTAAGCCCAATAGTGAGATTTTTTTTATTGTCATTATTATTTCCTTAGATTGAATTAATATTTATTCCCTCTAATTACAGCTCCATTTTGTTTGTTAACGAAAATATTAAGATTTAAATATTCATTAGATAACATTCACACTAACGCTTAGACAGTACACTTATAAGAAAATAAATTATTGTTCCAAGCTTAAAATAATCTAGTAAAAGCTCCTCAGTAAACCAAACGAGCTGTTTAGGTAAAATTTATGATATTTTCGCACGCAGGTCTCAGAAGAAAGAAACAATGCTGGACAACAGCACCTGGTTTTCTTTAAGATTTTTAATCTTGAGGATCCGAATAACAACAAAAATAACAACGACAACAACAAGAGCTTAAACGATGGCCTTGACCTGCCCTAACACAAAGGCTACATGGATTTATGCCATTCATCATGCATTGGAACATCAAGGATTTGATTCACAAGCACTGTTTGCCAAGCACGGCATTCAGCTCAATATGCTTAAACACACCCAAGAACAAGTTCCCAAGCAGTTAGTTAATCAACTTTGGACTGCTGCAATAGACGTCACTCAAAATGATGCTTTTTGTCTCACCGTGTTAGATTTTTTTAATGCTCCTTATATAAACGGGCTCGCTTCAGCTGCGCAAGCAAGTCAGAATATTCATCAAGCCTTAAATATTCTTTCTAGCTACTACACACTTATTTCACCTGAAGTAGAGCTGGCAGTGAGTATTGATGATGAGATATACATAAAAATAGCGAACAAAACGAGCGAATCCGATTGGCTTCCCGAAGATGTTGATATTACCTTTGCTTTACTGTTTAAGCATGGCACCTCATTACCCGTAAATGAGCTCAAACCCAATCGCTTAATGATTGCTCGCCCCAAACCCGCACAATACCAAAAATATGAGAATTTCTTTGGCTGCCCAGTTCAATTTGATGCGCCGGAATCCATTATCAGCTTTCCTTTAGAAGCACTCTCCCTACCGATACCAAGCGCGAATGCCAATTTATTAACTCAGCTTGAAAAGTTACTCCATGAGAAATATAACAAACTGTTCTCTTCCAAAATGGAAAGAAATCTCAGCTTAAGAGTGAGGCGATATTTATTTAATCAACTTGGGCAAGATTTTCCAAATTTGAATAGGGCGGCCACGCAATTTCACATGAGCATTAGTGCCTTTAAAAAACACCTTCAGGCTGAAGACTGTAACTTCCAATTGTTATGCGACGAAGTAAGACGCAATGAAGCATGCCGCCTAATAAACAAAGGTTCACTATCTCTTAAAGAAATTGCTTACCAACTTGGTTTTGCTAACAGCAGCGCTTTCAATCGAGCATTCAAACGCTGGATGAATATCAGCCCGTCAGAATACGCGTCTAAAAACAAAATAATGAAAACAGAAACAGAACTTATTGTATGATGAACACCTTACAAAAGGTCTAATTTCTACTAAGTAGATATCTCATATGCAAGCACTTATACTTGAATCACCAAATCAACCCGACAGTCTGAAACTTATAGACTGCCCGCTGCCAGAACCCAAAACAGGCCAAGCACGAGTCAAAATCAATTCTGTCGGCTTGAATCGGGGCGATTTACTATTTATCCAAAATCGATATTTCATCAAACCCCAACGCAACAGCCGAATTGGATTTGAAGCCGCTGGGTATGTCGACGCTCTTGGCCCAAGCTATTCGAACACTAAGCGCAACCTTAAAGTAGGTGACCGTGTTGCATTGTGCCCAATGACTTTTGACGTCCACACACAAGGATGCATGGCAGAGTATGGTGTATATGATGAATCTTCACTTATAGCCAGCCCAAACGGAATTGACGATGAACTTTGTGGCGCCATCTGGATGGCTTATCTAACCGCTTGGGGAGGTATGGTAGATGCCGGTAAGTTAACGAAAGGGGAATATGCCGTTATCACTGCCGCTTCAAGCTCTGTCGGTATCGCCGCAATACAAATAGCCAATATGCTCGAATCAGTTTCCATTGCAACAACCACATCTGAAGACAAAGCAGCGACGCTTAAAACATTAGGTGCTGCACACGTTATCACCCAGAACCAAGCCAACCTTGAAGATTCTATCAAACACTATGTCGATTCAATCAATACAGCCACCAACAACCTTGGCAGTCATTTGGTATTTGATGCCGTTGCTGGCCCAATTTCTCACGCCTTAGTAAAAGCCTCCAAACGAGAAGGTCGTATCATTTTTCATGGCTTGCTTGATAGAAGACCCATGGATATCCATGCAGGCGTTTTAATGAAGCGATTATTGACACTCAAAGGCTACACCTTAGATCAGACTCTTCAAGACCCCATACAGAAGCAAAGTGCAATTGAAGCTATTCTGAGAGGGTTAGAAACCAAACAGCTCCAACCGGTTATCGCCGAAAAATTTAAACTACAACAATATCCACAGGCTTTTCGTCTACTTGCATCCAATTCTCAAATTGGAAAAATTGTTCTCACGCCTTAAAGCGTATCAACTATACTAAAAAACAATCTCGACTAGGTGGGTTTGTCAAACGTGATCAGTTACCACGAACAGTTACACGAACACGCTTTAAGTGATCTCACTAATCGAGCCAAAAGCGGTTTATTAGTATATTTATGCACCTGGATGATTTTATCGTTCAGTTATCAATTTAATACCCAACACCCTGATTTCTTTGTTGTTAATACCAGCATACTAGTCGTCATTCTACTTTCTCGACTCTCTCATTATGTGATATTCATAAAACACCGATATAAAAATATTCAACTAATGCATCAATGGTTAGTCGCCTCTGTATTATTAAGCGGTATTCACTGGGGAGGGATGGCTGCATGGGTCGTTCATCATCCAGAACTTAGTTACCTTCGCCATATCATGCTGATCATTACACCTGCATTTGCACTTGGTGCTGCTTGTACGCTCAGCATTTCCACTGAAATCCGCATGCTCTACCCCACACTGATGCTAGCCCCACTTATCACCGTTTTAATTAATCAAGGCGATACGGAAGGCATTACCTTTGCGATGTTAACCAGCCTCTGCTTAATGTATATTTTCAGCGCCTCAAAAGCATCTCACAATGATTACTGGGCAGCTATCACCAACCACCTTATTGCAGAAGAGCGTGCCGAGTTAATGGAGAAACTGAGTACCACAGACCCATTAACCCAACTGAATAATAGAATGTTCTTCGACACCGAGTACGCCAAAGAATGGAAGCGCTGCTCTCGCATCAACTGCCCATTGAGCATATTGATGCTGGATCTAGATTTTTTTAAAAAACTCAACGACAGCCACGGTCATTTATTTGGCGATGAATGCTTACGAAAAGTCGCCGACGTCATAAAAAATGAAGTGGCTCGTCCAACTGACTGCGTTTCTCGATATGGCGGTGAAGAATTTATTGTTTTACTACCAAACACGAACCAAAAAGGTACCAGTAAAATTGCAGACAAAATGCTACTGGCAGTTTCCTCATTGCAACTCGAGTGTGAAGGTCAAAAGGTAGACCTAACCTGTTCAATTGGTGGTGCAAGTGCCATCCCTGATTTCAGAAAGGCTCGTGCCGACCTGATCAAACAGGCCGACACAGCCTTATACTACGCAAAAAACCAAGGTCGAAACCGATATAACTACTATCAGGACACATTAGAGTGATGAGAGCTATAAATCTGCCTTAATGCCCTTCTTTTAAACTTCGCTTTCCTATAATATGGCCGGTTAATTCTTGCTAATAAATGTACATTGAACGTCATACTATTTTAATTTTGTCTTGAGAGGCTACCTTGTCGCAACAACAATCTAATCAAATACAGCAAAATTCCACCTTGATTCCCCTTGCCCGCTCAGTCGTTGAATTGGCAAAGTCAGCAATAGATACGTCATTAAGTCATGTAAAAAGTTTATGCCTTAATGAAGCTGGCCGCTTATCAGGCTCAAAATTAGATGAATACCAACTTGTCTCTTATGAATTAGCTTTCGCGTCTGCTGAAGTAGCCGCAGCCAATGTCATTTGTGATTACGCCAGCAAGATACGCTCAAGTAAAGGCGACCAAGACGACTTATATCTAGAAGAACAAATTGCTTTATTATTTTGTGCAGAGGCAGTTCAAAATACCCGAAATCGCTTATCACTCAGACTAAACGAATATGGTTTATCCGCTGAGAAATTTGCAGCGTCATTTGAAGGTGAAGAATACGTCGCCTTCTGCCAGACCTATCAATCGACATCTAAACTGGCAGAGCTCGGTAAAGTGATGCTCGAACAAAATGGTCGCACGGCTGATTATTTACTCGATGAAGATAAAGAAATAATGCGTGAATCCTTCATGCGCTTCGCGACAGATGTGGTGATGCCAAGAGCTGAACATATTCATCGCGAAGACCTGATGATTCCAGATGAAATTCTTAAGCCCTTAGTTGAAATGGGTTGCTTTGGTTTATCTATCCCCGAAAAATATGATGGGCTACTTCCCGATGGCGAAGAAGACAACATGGGAATGATTGTAGTGACCGAGGAACTTTCTCGTGGATCTCTAGCTGCAGCAGGCAGTTTAATCACCCGACCTGAAATCCTATCACGGGCTTTACTAGCCGGTGGTACAGAAGAACAAAAACAGCATTGGCTACCTAAATTAGCTTGGGCAGAGCCATTTTGTGCTGTAGCTATTAC
>Ga0105350_10002559_pt1 | contig 10891 bp, 7 predicted proteins | sample EN1Hudsemesocosm_FD_83506 | JGI IMG/M metagenome (GOLD analysis project Ga0105350, IMG submission 83506) | Methane-oxidizing microbial communities from mesocosms in the Hudson Canyon - EN1E Hudson Canyon | ecosystem: Environmental > Aquatic > Marine > Cold seeps | place: Hudson Canyon...
ATGCTACCCGTAAAGTTGGGGAAACCTTAAAGAATGTTGAGACTGAAGATTTGGTTAAATATGGTCTCATACCGGAGTTCGTTGGCCGACTTCCGGTAATTGCTACTCTTACCGAGCTAGACGAAGAAGCGTTGATGCAGATTTTAACGGAACCTAAAAACTCCTTAACAAAGCAGTATGAAAAGCTGTTTGAGATGGAGGGGGTTGAAATTGATTTTCGTGATGAGGCGCTCAAAGCTGTTGCATTGAAAGCGATGGCAAAAAAGACCGGTGCCAGAGGTCTGCGTTCAATACTTGAGAATGTTCTTTTGGATACCATGTATCACATTCCTTCTGATGACGGTGTGAGCAAGGTTGTGATTGATGAGGGCTGCATTAATGGTGAGTCTGAACCGATTAAGATCTATGAGAATAATGAGCAAGTAAAAGCGTTGCCTGAGTCTTAGTTGATAAGTCGAAATGAAAAAGCTATGAGCATTGCTCATAGCTTTTTTTTTGTCTAATGGTTTTGGGTTTATTCGCTTAAGTGGCTTGTAAAATACAGAAAAAACCCCAATAAGATGAAAAGAACGTTATTTGAATTTGAGGAATATTATGTCTGATCAAAAACAAGGCGAAGAAGAAAGTAAATCGTTGAAGTCGGAATTATCTGAATCAAGGGTGCCTATGTTACCGCTGCGTGATGTAGTGGTTTTTCCTCATATGGTTATTCCTTTATTTGTGGGTAGGGAGAAGTCAATATTGGCGCTTGAGGCTGCAATGGATGCAGGCAAAAAATTGTTACTTTTGACTCAGAAAGACGCGGTGCATGATGATCCTGAAATCGATGAGCTGTATTCTGTAGGCACAATTGCCAGTATTTTGCAGATGTTAAAGCTGCCAGATGGTACGGTCAAAGTGCTCATAGAGGGTGATTGCCGGGTTAATGTTGAAAAGATACATGCTGGTGAGTTTTTGTCTGCGGATATTAGTCCGATAGAAGAAACGCTGCCTTCAGATAAAGAGTTTGATGGTATCGTGAAAACATTACTTTCTCAATTTGAAAAATTGAGCAAAATCAGTAAAAAAGTACCAAGTGAAATAGTTAGTTCTCTTGCAAATATTAAAGGTCCTGCTCGGCTTATTGACACAATTGCAGCTCACTTAGAGTTAAAAATTGATGATAAGCAAGATATTCTGGAAGAGCTGGATATGGTTCTTCGTGTGGAAATGATTCTTGCCGTGATTGAAGGTGAGCTTGACTTGATACAGGTTGAGAAAAGGATACGTGGCCGTGTTAAAAAGCAAATGGAAAAAAGCCAGCGTGAGTATTATCTTAATGAGCAGATGAAGGCTATCCAAAAAGAGATGGGCTCAATTAATGAGGGTGGGAATGAGTTTGAAGAGCTCGAAGCTAAAATTGAATCTGCAGGTATGAGTGCAGAGGCCAAGACAAAAGCAGAGACTGAATTGAAAAAGCTTAAAATGATGTCGCCAATGTCTTCTGAAGCGTCTGTCGTTCGTGGGTATGTAGAGTGGCTAGTGAACTTGCCCTGGAAAAAGAAAAGTAAAGTACGTCATGATATTGAAAAGGCTAAAGAGATACTTGATAGCGATCATTACGGGCTTGAAGAGGTCAAGGATAGGATTTTAGAGTATTTGGCTGTACAGAGTCGTGTGAAAAAGCTTAAAGGGCCTGTCTTATGTCTAGTGGGGCCGCCTGGGGTGGGTAAAACCTCGCTTGGTCAGTCCATCGCGCGAGCAACAAATAGAAAATACACTCGAATTGCGCTTGGTGGTGTGAGAGATGAGGCTGAGATTCGTGGGCATCGAAGAACGTATATTGGTTCGATGCCAGGTAAATTGATACAGAAAATTTCCAAGGTGAATGTCAAGAACCCTTTATTTTTACTGGATGAAATAGATAAGTTGGGAGCGGATCATCGTGGTGATCCTGCGTCGGCTTTGTTAGAGGTGCTGGATCCAGAGCAAAACCATACTTTTAATGATCACTATCTGGAAGTGGATTATGACTTGTCGGATGTGATGTTTGTATGTACATCAAATTCGATGAATATTCCGCCAGCCTTATTGGATCGGATGGAGATTATCCGGATTCCTGGCTATACCGAGGATGAAAAGCTAAATATCGCGCAGAAATACTTAGTTCCTAAGCAGGTAAAAGATAATGGCTTAAAAGCTGGCGAGCTAGCAATAGATGAAAGTGCTATTCGAGACATTGTTCGATATTACACCCGCGAAGCAGGTGTAAGAAGTCTGGAGAGGGAAATTTCTAAAATCTGCCGTAAAGTCGTCAAAGATATTCTCCAAGATAAGACGTTAAAGAGCGTGACAGTTGATGAAGCTAATCTCGAAGTCTTTTTAGGTGTCAAAAAGTTTAGTTATGGCGTAGCTGATGAGAAGGATAGGATTGGTCAGGTGACTGGGCTTGCTTGGACTCAGGTGGGGGGCGAGCTATTATCTATTGAGTGCAGTACCGTTAAAGGTAAAGGGAAGGTGATAAAGACCGGTTCATTGGGTGATGTAATGCTTGAGTCGATTCAAGCAGCCATGACGGTTGTGCGAAGTCGCGCTGATGCCTATTTCATTGATGAAGATTTTCATGAAAAGCATGATATTCATGTACATGTTCCTGAAGGCGCTACTCCAAAAGATGGGCCGAGTGCAGGCATTGGAATGTGTACTGCGATGGTTTCTTCTTTTACCGGAATTCCAGTGAAATCTGATGTTGCGATGACTGGAGAAATTACATTGAGAGGGCAGGTTTTAGCAATTGGCGGGCTAAAAGAGAAGTTATTAGCTGCTCATCGTGGAGGGATCAAAACAGTCATTATTCCTGCTGAAAACGAAAAAGACTTAAAAGAAATACCGGATAATATTAAGTCGGACCTTAAAATAATGCCTGTAAAGTGGATTGATGAGGTTTTAGATCTTGCTTTAGCGTATGCACCAGAAGCGGCAGTAGATCAAGAGAAAAATAGAAAAAGTGGCAAAAAAGCGTCATCGGGGGCTTTGAAAGACGGTTCAGGCAGAATAAATACACATTAAGGCTCAACGCTCTTGACAGGTCTTTCAATCAGTTGGTATAAAACATCCTGACGTCTAGGAGTAGGTATTGAAGGGGGCTCCGACCTCTCAGCTTGTTTTTTACTCAAAGAGTATAAATAAGAAAATGCGTGCGATTATTTTATAATCAAAACGTACACCATTATAAATTATGTACAGAGAATTTGCAGTTATCTTGCAATCATCTCGTATGTCAAAACAGTAATTACGAAAGGGGTTTAGTGTGAACAAATCTGAACTAGTTGATGCAATAGCAGAATCTGCAGATATTTCAAAAGCAGCGGCAGGTCGAGCAATTGACGCTGTTGTAGAATCTATAACTAATGCTTTAAAAGGTGGTGATCAAGTAACATTGATTGGTTTTGGTACTTTTTCTGTAAAGGATCGTGCTGCAAGAGTTGGTCGTAATCCGCAGACAGGTGCTGAAATTCAAATCGCTGCGGCAAAAATACCAAGCTTTAAAGCAGGTAAGGGCTTAAAAGACGCAGTAAATGTTTAATACATTTTGTTGATTTTTCTTTGAGCTAACAGGGCAGTAAGTAATACCAGCTCCCTGATATTGTTTAAAGAGGTTAACGAAAAGGCGCGTTCAAGTGGATGCGCCTTTTTGTATTTGAATCTTGTAAATTAATGAAAAAAAGAAATTTGGATATTAGGAATAAACGGCATGCTTCAAGATTTACGTAAAAGTTCACAAGGACCCGTCGCCAAGGTTGTCGTTGGGTTGATAATAGTAACTTTCGCATTATTTGGTGTAGATTCCATTGTAGGTAGCATAGGTGGTGATCCTGAAGTGGCGACGGTCAATGGTGAAGGAATTACTGAGGCTAAGTTTAATCGTGCTCTTGAAGGCAAGCGCCGTCAAATATTATCCCAAATGGGCGAGCGTGCTGACCCAGATTTGATTGACGCAGGATTGTTAAGGTCTTCGGTTTTAGATGGGATGATTAACGAATCTATCCTTATTCAAGATGCTATGAATAAAGAGCTGTTTGTAGCTGATGTCGAAGTAGATAATTATATTCGAGGAATTGATCAATTTAAAGTGGATGGTCAGTTCAGCAATGAACGTATGCAAATGGTTTTGCGTAACGCAGGTTTTACATTGAAGTCATATCGTGACTCTTTGAAATCACAGTTTGTTTTAAGTCAGCCTAGAACAGGGTTGATAGCTTCTGCTTTTGTGTTAGAGAGCGAGCAAAAAGAAGTAGTGTCACTTGATCGCCAGATGCGTACTTTTGGTTCGGCTACCATCGTCAATCGTGATTATTTTGACGCGGTATCTATTTTGGACGAAGAGTTGGATACTTATTACCAGTCAAATAAGTCGTCTTATAAAAAGCCTGAGAATGTTGATGTCTCATTTATTGTTTTAGATAAAGATGCGTTATTGGCAGGTCTTGAAATTGACGAAGAAAAAATTCAGGACTTGTATGAAGTTGAGAAGGAGTCATTTGTTGGGGAAGAGGAGCGGGTAGCCTCTCATATCTTGATAAAAATAGATGATGATAATTCTGAAGAGCAAGCATTAAGTGCTATACAGAAGGTTAGTGAGAGATTGGCTGCAGGTGAAGGGTTTGAATCTTTGGCGATAGAGTTGTCTGAGGATGAAGGGTCGGCTGGTAAGGGTGGTGATCTTGGTCAATCTGGTAAGGGAGTCTACGTATCTGATTTTGAACTTGCTTTGTATGCTTTGGAAGAAGGGCAGGTTTCTGAGCCGGTAAAAACAGAATTCGGTTATCACTTAATTAAGTTACGAAGTGTTGTAGTCAATGATATACCTAGTTTTGAAGAAATGAAAAATGGTTTGATGCTTCAGTTGAAGGGTGATTTGGCTGATGAAAAGTATGCCGAGTTGGGCAGTCAGTTAGCAGATATAACTTACTCGTCATCAGATCTGGCGGATGCGGCAGAAGAGTTGTCTCTTGAAATACAAACACTCGCTGGCGTGTCATCAGAGACCACTAATGAATACTTTGCTAGCGTAAAGGTTCAGCGTCATTTATTGGCTGATGAATTGGTGGTAGAAAAAAATAACAGTGAGTTAATTGATATCGATGAAACAAAATCAATTGTATTTAGGGTTAACGCTTACCATGAAGCGAGTGTATTGCCTCTAGATGAAGTAAGTGATCGTATCAGAGAAGTGCTAAGAGCAGAAAAGGCCACTGAGTTTGCTGTTTCAGTTGGTCAGGCATTTATCGCTAGAGTCAATGGTGGTGAAGATCCTGTATTAGTATCAAAAGAGATGGGTTTGAATTGGGCTGAAAGTGTTGATGTGAAGCGAAATAATGTTGTGATTAATCGTGAGGTGGTCAAACGAGTATTTTCGCTAAGTGCACCGGATAGCGAGGAGCCTAAGTCTACGATTGGTTTTAATCTGGCTGACGGCAGTTTTGCCATTTTAAGGCTGGATAATATTAAGGCGAGTGATGATGAAATTACACCGCTTGAGCTTTATTCGATAGGTAATATGTTGAGTGATAATTATGGCGCAGGTGATTATCGTAATTATCAGGTGGTTATGACCGAGCTAGCAGAAATTGAGCGGCTGTGAATGAATAAAAAAGAGGCTTAGGCCTCTTTTTTTTGATTTAAATGTACAACAATCTAAACTTAAGTCTATGAAAATCCTGGTCGCAGTATAATCCTAAAAGCCGTAGTTGAATCGCGAAAGTATACACATGTTCTTGGCGCACCTAGAAGATTCGTGAAAACTCGACTCACCAATAAGGTGAGCGCGACTTTCCAGAATTTCCTATGCACACCAATTACCTGCGCATCTTTTTCGCGCTCAACTGCGGTTTCTAGGATAATTTGAGCACTGGTTATCTTTCCCTTTCAAGGAATTAATGTATCTTTGCGTAAGCTTTCTTAGCGCAAAAAAAATGGACACTTAAGCAAACGGAAAAATATGGTTCTTGTCACAGCAGCATCGATTCTATTATTAAATTTGGTGCATCAATTTAAAGATATTGAGCCGCAGCCAAAAGGTATTGTTCATTATGACTTAACAATGCCTGGTGGTGAGATTTTCATTACGGAAGATGCCATTGTCGAGCCATTGTCTACCGTGGTGTATCGAAATATTGTCAGGCAAGCATATGACTATAGTTGCGGCTCTGCGGCGCTAACAACAGTCTTACAGCATTACTTAGGGCGAAATTTCCAAGAGCGCCAAGTAATGGAAGGTTTGTTGCACTATGGTGAAAGTGATCGAATTGTTTCTCGTAGAGGTTTCTCTATGTTAGATATGAAGCGACTCGTTACAGCTTTAGGCTTTCCAGCTGGGGGGTTCAAAGCAGAACTTAAAGATTTGATAGAGCTTGATCATCCAGCAATCGTGCCTATTCATTATTCAGGCTTCAAGCACTTTGTTGTAGTTAAAACGGTTAAAGATGGGCGTGTATACATTGCCGATCCATCCAAAGGGAACTTAACCTTCACGCTGGCCCGTTTTGAAGAAAAGTGGGATCAAAATGTACTGTTTGTAATTTTCCCTGGTGACACCAAGCCCATTGATGGGCTTGAGCTGCGTGAAGAAGATTTACGCTTTATTGATGACCAAACGCTTTCTCTTCAAGCATTTAGGACCATACCCAATTTTGGAGATATGAATCAGTACCGTTTACAGAATGAAATTGAGCGAGCAAAAAATGATGAAGCAGGATCAATAGATAATACGACTAAATCACTTCATTATAGAAGAAATTAGTATAGTAAATTAGAGATGGCTTTAGGTCCTAGTAACTTAAATTAGTAAAATAAAGGAATGTGTAATGAATTTTTGGTTTGGCAAATTTCTGCTGATGACAATATTGATGTTTCTTTTTTCTAATGTAAGTGCAGAAGAAAAAAGTAATGTTGATAAGGCGAGAGATGCCTTGGCAAAACAATCAGAAGATGACGACTCGACGAAGCAGTTAGAAGAGGTTTTCCAGTCAGCTGAAAAAAGTTATTCGCTCTTAAATGCAGGCGGTAAATCCTTAAGTTATTCGTTTGATTATTCTTATGTATCTGACTCAAGAATTGATCTTGACGTAGTGAGAGGGCAGGTCCGGAATTTGGATGTAAATCCATCGGCGAGTCACTCATTTACAAACTCGTTCAGTTTTGATTATGGAATACTCAATAACTTAACCCTTAATGCGCGAGTGCCTTTATCTTCTCGATATAACACTTCAAGTTCTTTATCTGCTACTGAATGGGGGGATGTCAGCTTTGGTTTACGATGGCAGCCATTTTCTTATATTCCAGGTAAGGCAACGGTCACAGTTAACTCAACTATAAACACTAAAACCGGTGTTAGCCCCTATGAGATTAACAGCCGAACAAACTTATCAACGGGAAGTGGTACTTATTCGGTCTCAACGGGCGTTAGTATTTCCAAAGTGCTTGATCCGGTTGTTTTGTTTACCTCTCTTAGTTCAACTTATACCTTTGAGCAGGGCGGTTTAAATCAAGTTCGAGCTCAAGGCGTACTTAAAACGGTACAAAACGGCCAAAGTTATTCGTTTTCCGGCGGTTTTTCATATTCACTTTCCTATGATACCTCTCTCAGTATATCTACTTCGTTGAGTTACAGTACGGGCACCACATTAAGATTTACAAGCGGTAGACCTATTTCGTCACCTGACTCAATGAATAGTTCCATGAACTTTTCACTCGGTATCAGGGTAGATCCAAGCACTATTGTAAATACTAGTTTCGGCTTTGGGTTAACAGAAGATGCTTCTGACTTTAACCTTGGCTTCTCATACCCTATCAATATCGGCGCATTTAATTGGTAGATTTAAATAAATTTATTTTATATTTTTCGGTATGAATCGGACTACTTAAAGGACTCTGTTTGTGAAGTTGCTTTCTTTAAAGATAAGAAAATCTGCAAGTATTGTATTAATTTTATCTTTGATCTTTCCACCTCAAGTAATGGCTCAATTGGCTAATGGGCTTACCATTGGTGTAAAAGGGCTGGCGCTTGGAAATGCTGTAACGGCAGATATAGATCCAAGTATCTCAGCTGTTTATAATAACCCAGCAGGCCTCACTCGTTTAAAACAGCGACATTTTGAAGTTGATCAGCTGATTATTGGACTAGATCTGGATGCAAGTTTTTATGCGCCTCTCGATAAAGACGGCAACTTTGATTATCAATTATTTGGCCTTGAAGGTACTGGCTTTAACGCTTATGACCCGACCGTTCCCAGAGATCCTGTCGTCGGTCCAGACGGCTTTGGTAGTAGTCATACAGGTAAAGCGTCAGTTTATATTCCGGGCTTTGGTTTGCAACAGCTCCCTTGGAGTGGTCCAGCTTTATTACCACCTCAAATAGGTTTTTCAGTAAACCCTCCCGGCTCTAAGTTTACCTTTGCGAATAAAAACTATATGGCCTTTGCGGGTAACTTTTTTAAGCGAGGGGATGATCCCGGACGTTATTTGGGAAAGGAAGCTGCACTCCAGCGTTATACCTATTTCTCACCAGCATTTGGTTACGAGATAAGTGATGAATGGTCGGTTGGGGCGGGTATTCAATTAAGCCATCAATCCTTCTATATTGCGCAGCATAACCGAGCGCCTAACTTGTTAATTGCGGTAACCGAGATTTTGCAGGATGCATTTGCCTGTGAATTTGATAAGCCTATTGGTAAACGTCGTGATCCACTTCAGCCTTTTCTTTCGTTATGCCAAGGTAACATTGGTCCATGGGATGATATCGGGCGTATAGATATTGATATGCAAGAAACCATTTCGCCCAGTTATAATTTAGGTGTACTTTGGGAACCTACAGATTGGTTTTCTTGGGGTGCTACCTACAAAAGTGAGTCAAGGATGGAGCTTAAAGGCACATTCTTGATGGATTATACCGATGAGTGGACGGCTTTCTGGCAAGGTTTTAACGCTTCAATTATCGGGGCGATTACTGCTGCAATATTGGGTTTGCCTAGAGGTGTGCCGTTTGAATCGGGTAATATATCAATGAAATTGACCATGCCTCAGATATTTAAAACCGGGCTTAGGGTTCGGCTTTCTCCTGATTATACCGTGAACCTAGATGCCACCTGGACCGATTGGAGTCAGTGGGATGAATTTCATTTTACCTTTGATAGAAAGTTAGAGATGTTATCCACGGCAAGGTTGTTATCAGGTTTGGTAACAGATACTTCATTAACGCTTCCTGTTGGTCTTGAAGACACTTGGCATTATGGTGTTGGTTTAACGCATCATGTTAACTCACGATTGGATGTTCGTTTTGGGCTTGAATTACGTACCTCACCTGTTGGGCAAGATGTTTTTGGACCTATTCCTTTAGGTGATATGAAATTATGGGGTATTGGCTTTGGCTACCAATGGGATAAGCGGACAGATGTCGGTGCGACCATGTTTTATAGTCAGTCAGTTGACTACATACCTTCTAATACCAGTTGTAATTTAAACTGTACCAATCTTACAAACGTCATCTATAACCCGTATGCAGGCTTAGATGTTAAGTTTTCTTCACGAATTTTCGGTTTAGGTTTTACGTTTAATCGTACCTTCTAAGGTGGTAAGTATGGCTTTTTATGCAGAAGTCTCTCTTTCTAGAATCATTGCAAGTTTTATCTTTATCTCCATATCTTTTTGTGTCAATGCCGAGCGCTATTCAGTCGATAAAGTGATATCTGGAGACTTTACGTATGAAGGGCCTGAAACGTTGCCTGAAGCCCCGGTTAGTTTGTCTGAAGAAGGTGGTGATCGACTTCAAGAAAATCCTACAGAGAAGGTTGAGGCGCCTAAGTCTTTGAGTCAGATCGTACCAGAAAAAGAAATTAGCATCTTTGAGCAGAAATATATTGAATCTGAGCAAGCCGAGGGCGCTAAGATTCTTAAAGGCCTAACTTCAGGAGGGTCAAGCAGACCCTACGACGCGACCGAGGTTAATGCTGTAGATTTTGTAGATGCTGATAGCGATGATATTGAAAAGTACGGAGGCACGCCTCGAGAAGGTAAGGTGCCTTATTATATTACTGTTGATGAGTATGGGCGACCACGAAATGTAAGCTATGACCCTGATGCAGCAAAGGCAGCCCTGAATAAGCAAAAAGACACTAAATTGGATTACACTCAAGCAAGTGTCTTTGAGCGTCCGGTTAATAATGGCAAAAGTTTAAGTGATCTTCCGAGTTCTGCCGATCCAGTTGCGGTTGCAATTTTAAGTTCAGGGAAATACGAAGCACAACCCGACTACTTTCAGTCTTTTTCTGAAAGCTGCTGTGATAAGTTGCCCAATAAGGAAACGCCTGCCTTATTACCGGGTAAATATCTTTATTTTGATATTACCCAGGCATCTTTACCCTACCGCTTCAAAGAAGGCGATAGTCGCTACGTATTGCTGAAGTTACCAAATGAATCTAAGCAGAATTTCCCGCTTAGGGTAAGGTCATTTATTCGCAAGCATGCTCAGAAAAGTATCGATCATGGTGTTTTCTTTCCACAACTTATCACCTTAGATAAAGATAGAAAACCCGTGAGAATATTTGCTGGGCCATTATTGAAATATCATGAAGAAACATGGACTAATCATGGCTTTTTGGAAGGGGTATTCGAAATAGATCGTTCAGAAGCTAAAGACGAACGTTACGTACTGATTAACACTACAAAAGACGCTTTAAAGCAGTCTTCCTTTGTTGAGAACGATGACGGTGAAATCAATATAAAGCATATGGGTATTGGCACATTTGAGGTAGAAGTACTTGTTGGGTTCGGTGCTTAAGTTTTTTGATACTTGTCATATAAGCTCTATCCACTTGCTAGCTTATGCATGCAATAACTAAGCAATAACTAAGCA
>Ga0105350_10002561_pt1 | contig 10882 bp, 9 predicted proteins | sample EN1Hudsemesocosm_FD_83506 | JGI IMG/M metagenome (GOLD analysis project Ga0105350, IMG submission 83506) | Methane-oxidizing microbial communities from mesocosms in the Hudson Canyon - EN1E Hudson Canyon | ecosystem: Environmental > Aquatic > Marine > Cold seeps | place: Hudson Canyon...
AATTCCTGTCACACCTCAGTCACACTTGGAGTGGAAAATGTACTGATTATTCTATATAATTACACATCAGGCGACTATCGAATTTAGTCGTTATATTGTTGTGTGACGTGGTGCTACAGCTAGGGTTGTTAAGATAATGCGCCCGTAGCTCATTTGGATAGAGCATCGGCCTTCTAAGCCGAGGGTAACAGGTTCGAATCCTGTCGGGCGTACCATTTTTTCACCTTCACATGTTTAGCATGCCCTGACTTGGACAAAACTGTCTTGTTTTATCCTGCTGGCTCTTCATTTGAAATATCTATTAATACTCCCTCATTTATTGCTTATCTATTGATGTTTTTGCTTCTCAATGTGATTTGAAAGTAGATTTCATAGAGTTGAAGTTAATTCCTTTTACTTAGTGTAAAATCTACGACACGATATTTAGAATGTTACGGATGAATTTATGTGTGGAATTGTAGGCGGTATTGCTGAGCGAAATTTAATACCCGTAATATTAGAAGGTTTGAGACGACTCGAATATCGAGGTTATGACTCGTCTGGCATTGCGGTATTAAATAATTCCAAACACATAGAAAGGGTCCGCTCACTAGGTAAAATTAAATTTTTACAAGAGAAAATCGAGCAGCAAGAAGATATTATTTCAGGTACGCTTGCGATTGCTCATACTCGCTGGGCCACACATGGTGCTCCGTCAGAAAATAATGCCCACCCACATTTAAGTAACAATAGTGTGGCTGTGGTTCATAACGGCATTATTGAAAATTATCAAATCCTAAAAGCACAGCTTCAACAGCAAGGTTATCACTTCGAATCGGAAACCGATACTGAAGTCATTGCTCATGCGATTCATGCCCAATTCGCACTAAATAATGACTTTTTTACTGCGGTACAAAATGCTCTAGCAGAATTTGAAGGTGCTTATGCACTTGGTGTGGTCAGTCAGGATAACCCAGATACGCTGATTGCAGCCCGTAAAGGTAGCCCTCTTGTCATCGGTATAGGTATTGGCGAGAATTTTATTGCTTCGGATGTCTCGGCATTATTACCTGTTACACAGCAGTTTATCTTCTTAGAAGAAGGCGATATTGCCAAAGTCAGTCGAGAACAGGTGCAGATTTTTGATGTTGATGGGCAGCGTGTTGAGCGGCCAATCAAACTATCTAATTTGTCGGATACGGCTGTCGAACTTGGTGAGCATAAACACTATATGCATAAGGAGATCTTCGAGCAAGCGCGAGCTGTTGCAGATACTCTTGAAGGGCGTATTAGTCAGCAGAGTGTGCTCGAATCAAGCTTTGGTCATAATGCCGAAGCGGTTTTTGCTGCGATTGAACAAGTACAAATTGTGGCTTGTGGTACAAGTTATCACGCTGGTTTAGTAGCCAAATATTGGTTTGAAGATATTATTGGCATGCCTTGTCAGGTTGAGGTGGCAAGTGAGTATCGATACCGTAATCCTGTGATTCAAAATAATACTTTATTTGTAACCATCAGCCAGTCGGGTGAAACAGCGGACTCCTTAGCTGCATTACAGAAAATTAATCTGGCACGAAGTCAGTCACAGGACTCGATTCCAACACTGACAATTTGCAATGTTGCAGAATCAAGCCTCACTCGTGAATCGGACTTATGCTGTTTAACTCATGCCGGGCCAGAGATCGGTGTCGCATCAACAAAGGCATTTACCACGCAATTAGTGGTACTGGCCTTATTGATCACTAGTATTGGTAAAGTTCAGCAACGAATTATCCCCGAACAGGAAAAACGCATAATACAAGGCTTGCAACAATTACCGAGTTTGATCAATAGTGCCCTACAGCATGAAGATACCATCAAAGATATAGCGACGTTATTTGCAGACAAACAACATGCATTATTTCTTGGCCGCGGTACGATGTATCCCATCGCCTTAGAAGGGGCGTTAAAACTGAAGGAAATCAGCTATATTCATGCCGAAGCTTATCCTGCGGGCGAATTGAAACATGGGCCATTAGCGTTAATTGATGATCAAATGCCAGTGATTGCTATTGCTCCCTTAGATGATTTACTGGATAAATTAAAATCTAATATACAAGAAGTGAATGCCCGAGGCGGTCAAATGATTGTATTTGAAGATGAACAGTCCGACGTGAGTTCAGAGCATGGGTTTACGGTTGTTAAAGTGACTCAAAATGTAGGTCGAATTACTGCGCCTATTACGTTTAATATTGCCCTACAGCTACTCAGTTATCATGTTGCTTTAATCAAAGGTACTGATGTTGATCAGCCAAGAAACTTAGCTAAATCGGTGACTGTAGAATAATATTGACTAAGACTGTTATAGTTTGTTTAAACAACAAGTCAAATAACGCCTTTACAAAATAGACCCTCATCAACTATGCTCTAATTCAGTCTTATGATAAGACTGTTTAACTAACAAGGAGTATGGATATGATGTTGAAAAGATGGACTTTATCGTTATTATTAGCCTTTTTTCTATCAACAGGGTTTGTGTATGCTGCAGATCTAATTGATATTAATACGGCAACAACAACAGAGTTACAAACGGTCAAAGGAATTGGACAATCGACCGCAGATGCAATTATTAAGTATCGTAAGGAAAATGGACTTTTTTTAAGTGTAGAAGATTTAGTAAAGGTGAAAGGGATTGGCGACAAAAAATTGTCTAAACTATCAGCATCATTGGTAGTTGCAAAACCTGAATAAATACCTTTAGCATTTAATTCATAGCGTAGCTGGCATAGCCGGTTACGCTATTTTTGTTTTATTGGGGATGATTGTTGTTAATGAAAAGGTTGTTTGACTTACTGTTGTTTGTGATTTCGTTATTACTACTGGCACTGCCACTGATTATTGTTGCGATTCTGGTAAAGTTTACGTCCACAGGCCCGGTGCTTTATTGGTCTGATCGTGTTGGTAAAGACAATAAAATTTTTAGAATGCCAAAATTTCGTAGCATGGATGTGGATACCCCAGAAGTAGCTACTCATCTGTTAGAAAACCCCCATGACGCACTAACATCAATGGGTGGCTTTTTACGTAAATCGAGCTTAGATGAACTACCACAGTTATGGAATATTCTAATGGGTGAAATGAGTTTTGTCGGTCCACGGCCGGTATTATTTAACCACAGCGAGTTAATTGAGTTACGCACTCAAAAAAATGTTCACACCTTGTTGCCAGGCTTAACTGGTTGGGCACAAATCAATGGCCGTGATGAGATTAGTGAAGAAAAAAAATCCGAATTAGATGAAGAGTATTTGCAGCAGCAATCCCTCATTTTTGATATCAAAATTATCTGGCTCACCTTTTGGAAGGTGATATTACGCCATGATGTGTCGCATTAATTAGCTAGCGATTACAATTTAAATTTACTGTGGACCTTGAAATTTATTTTAAAGCCCACATATAACATCGTTACTTAAAACAGAGTTGTTACAGTTCGTGTATAATTGCTCGTTTGTTCGAAAAAGCTACCCTAAGGTTAATAAGTTAAGATGAAAACAACGGAACGATCTGATTTACAAGAAGCTATATCCTTATGTAAGGGCTCCTTTATCGCTGCAGGTTTCTTCAGTTTATTTATTAACTTTCTTATGCTGGTTCCAGCACTGTACATGTTACAGCTGTACGATCGAGTTATTACCAGTGGTAGTGAATCAACCTTATTAATGTTAACGATGATTATGGTGGTTTTATTCATCACTATGGGCTCACTAGAATGGGTTCGTTCACAACTTTTAGTACGTGTCAGTGCTCGCTTAGAAACACTACTGAATGATAGATTATTTGGTGCAACGTTCAAACAAGCCTTATTTAATGGCTCAGCAGGTAGCTCTCAGCCTCTAGATGACTTGACTGGTTTACGTCAGTTCTTAACTGGAAACGGTCTGTTTGCCTTTTTTGATGCACCTTGGCTGCCGATTTACATTGCAGTGATGTTTATGTTTCATCAATGGTATGGCTGGATGGCAGTTGGTACCGTTATCATTTTGACAATACTTGCAATCATCAATGAAAAATCAACCAGTAAAACACTTAAAGAAGCCAATGAACTTGCCATAAAAGGCCGTGGCTTGGTCAATAAGAACTTAAGAAATGCAGAAGTTGTTGACTCAATGGGCATGTTAGATGGCATTCGTGAACGCTGGAAAGTAGGCACAACAAAAGTGCTTTATTTACAAGCCAAAGCAAGTTCAAAAGCAGGCGCGATTACTTCAACATCAAAAACAATCAGAATGATGGCTCAATCTTTAGTATTAGGATTGGGTGGTTATTTAGTGCTGCAACAAGAAATTTCACCGGGTCTGATGATCGCGGGTTCAATTTTACTTGGACGTGCACTTGCACCGATTGATTTAATGATTGGTTCATGGAAAGGCTTTGTTGCCGCTCGTGGCCAATATCATCGCTTGAATGAAGTCTTATTAAAGATCCCTAAAGATAAAGAAAAAATGGCCTTGCCAGCGCCTGTAGGTCAAATTAACGTCGATAATGTCGTTATTGCACCACCAGGAAGCAGAACGCCAGTTGTTCGTGGTGTCAGCATTGATCTTGCACCTGGTGAATCATTGGGTGTTATTGGTCCAAGTGCCGCAGGTAAGTCAACCTTAGCGCGTGCATTACTCGGTATCTGGCCAGCAATGAGCGGAAAAGTACGTCTAGATGGCGTTGATATCTTTGATTGGGACCGAGCTGAAATAGGGCCTTATATCGGCTATTTACCACAAGATATCGAATTATTCGAAGGGACTATCGGCGAAAATATTTCACGTTTTGGTGAGATGGATCCAGATAAAGTGGTTGCCGCTGCCAAAATGGCCGATGTGCATGAAATGATTCTTGGTTTACCTGAAGGTTATGACACTATTATCGGTGCAATCGGTGGTGTGTTATCAGGTGGTCAGAGACAACGAATCGGCCTTGCTCGAGCAATCTATGGAGAACCCAAATTCGTTCTTCTGGATGAACCTAATTCGAACTTAGATGACCAAGGTGAACTTGCCTTGGCAAGAGCTATCACGGCATTAAAACAGAATAAAGTGACGGTGATTATCATTACCCATCGACCGGGCATTTTGGGCATATTAGATAAATTATTAATCTTAAAAGATGGCTCAACAGTTACCTTTGGTCCTCGAGATGAAGTGATGCAACAGCTACAGCAACAAGCGCAAGCAAATGCGGCAAAAAATCCGCAGAATGTAGCTAAAAAACCACAAACAGTCGCACCTGTCACTGTTACTCCTGTTATTTAAGATTTAAAGAAGAACTAAAACAATGTCTCAGATACAAGCAGAACAAGAAGAGAAGATTGAAGTAAAAACAAAAGACGGGTCTATTCGTTTAATAGGCTTTGTTATTTTGTTTCTTACCTTTGGTGTCTTTGGTACATGGTCCTATTTCGCGCCGATTGATAGTGCCGCTTTAGCACCTGGTTACGTTACCGTAAAAAACAATAGTAAAACCTTACAGCACCTTGAAGGTGGCATAATCAAGTCACTATTCGTCTCGGAAGGCAGCAAAGTAAAAGCCAATGATGTATTAATTAAATTAGACGATACACAAATACGCTCTCAAAAAGAAATCGTTTTTGGTCAATATCTAAGTTCAAAAATATTAGAATCTCGTTTAGTAGCTGAGCAAAAGAAAGCTGCAAAAGTGAGCTATCCTGATGAGCTATTAAGCAATGCTGATATTCGTGTAAAAGATGCAGTTAGAACGCAAGATGATATTTTCACTGCAAGAAAGCAAACAACACAGGGTGAACGGTCAGTTTTATTACAGCGTATCGAGCAACTTCATAGTAAAAAGTTGGGTTTAGCTGCACAGAAACAAAGCAATGAACAATTAGGTGACTCTTATTCTGAAGAAATTGATGAATTAAAAGGTTTACTGTCAGAAGGTTTTGCTGATAAACAACACTTACGCGAACGCCAGCGTCAATATACCAATGTGCAAGGTACCATTGCTGAGTTGGCCGCTGAATTAGCGACGATTGACATCCAAATCGGCGAAACAAAGTTACAAATTATTCAGCTAGGTAAAGAGCAAGATGAAGAAGTCGCTAACTTGCTTGGCCAAGTGCAAGTAGAGTTATTTGATTTAGCAGAAAAATTGACAGCGATTGAAGACCGATTACAAAGAACCTCGGTACGTGCTCCTGTGACTGGGACTGTTATTAGTCTTGCAGTGCATACAGAAGGCGGGGTTGTGGCACCCGGCTCACCTATCTTAGATATCGTACCTGAAGGTGAAGAATTGACGATAACTGCACAAGTATCTCCGATTGATATTGATCGTGTTTACGCTGGCCTAGAAGCTGAAATACGCTTTAGTGTGTTTAATCAAGCGACCACGCCAAAATTATGGGGTCATGTGACTACCTTATCAGCAGATAGATTAATCAATGAACAAACGGGCATGCCATACTATCAAGCACAATTAGAATTATTACCAGAAAGCATTCAAGCTATGGAAGGGCTTGAGTTACTGCCAGGTATGCCGGCAGAGGTATTAATTTCAACGGGTGAAAGAACATTATTACAGTATTTGGCTAAACCAGTTACTGATGCTTTTGTTCGTTCGTTCTTAGAGGATTAGAGTCATGTTGAAAGTGCTGAAATTTAATCTAGTAGCCATAATGGCGATGATGTCGTCATCCGTGCTGGCACAAAATTTAGAAGATATTTATCAGCAAGTTTTGCAATCGGATCCTAGATTGTTAATTGATACCTTAGGTGTTGAAATAGGTGTTGCCAGAGAGCAACAAGCATTTGGTACTTTATTGCCACAAGTATCACTGAATAGTAATTGGACAGAAAACAAACGTAAAGCCGATGGTTTTAATAGAGATTCCTATGCCGGTGAACGTTATACACTTTCTGTACGTCAGCCTATCATCGATATGGCTAAATACTATGGCTGGCAACGATCAACTGATATTGCCAGTCAGTTTAGCCATCAGCAACAAGATACTCAATCGATAGTTAGATTGGATACCATTGAACGTTACTTTTCTTTATTAAGTGCGAACGATGAACTTGAACTGACTCGTGAAGAAAAAGGTGCGACAGCAAAGAAAGCAGAACAAACCAAAGCCTTATATGACAAGCAGCTAGTTAAAATCACTGATTTCTATGAAATCAATGCACGTTTAGACTTATTAGCATCTGAAGAAATTGATGCCATGCAAGCGGTAGATTTGGCAAAAGAAGGGCTGAGCGAGTTAACGAATAGCCCTGTCGATCATGTTGCAGCATTAATTGAAACGGTTGAATTCATTCAACGTGTTGACGATATTGATGAGTGGATCAGAGGGTCAACAACAAGTGGTTCATTATTAGCCTTACAAAAAGCGATTGATGCGGCACAAAAAAATATTGAGCAGCAACGATCAGGTCATTTGCCTGTTTTAGAGTTGTCATTGAGTAAACAAAAAAGTGATATCGGTTTTGAAAACTCTTCGTCAACATCAACCGTGACTGAAGTAGCAACCTTAAATTTAACGGTACCTATTTATAGTGGTGGCCAGACAACAGGCCGCGTCTATGAAGCCACACAACAATTGGCATTAGCTCAAGCTCAGTTTGATCAAGAGCAAAGAAAAATCACCAAAGAACTGAGAGATATGTATTTAGGTGTGAATGCGATGGTGCGCCGAACTGAAGCGGCTGTCAAAGCAATCGACTCGGCTAAAAAATCGTATCAAGCAATGAATAAAAGTTTCGAATTAGGTATTGCCACAGTGTCAGACGTATTAGATGCACAGCAGGCTTATTCGCAATCTAAACGCAATTACCTACAAGCCAAATACGACTACATCATCAGTAAATCTCGTCTATACCATTTATCAGGTAAATTAGATGAAGATGCATTTTATAAAATTAGTCGTTGGTTGATGTAAGACTTGGCAATGAATATCCTCCATGTATATAAAACATGCTTACCTTATACACAAGGTGGGATCGAAGAGGTTATCCATCAAATTTGCCGCTCTACGACTAAATTAGGCATCACCAACAGAATTGTTTGTCTCAGCAGTCAATGCAAGAAAAAAGAAATAATAGAAACGCCTGAAGCGACTATTTATTGCTACCCAATGAGCTTTGAAGTCGCTTCTTGTGGATTTTCTTGGCAACTATGGGCAGAGTTCAAGACACACTCAGCCTGGGCAGATGTTATTCACTATCAATTCCCATGGCCATTTGCCGATATCCTTGCCCTGACACGTCAGCAAAAGGATACACCCTATATTGTTAGTTATCAGTCTGATATTGTGCGTCAGCAAGGTTTAAATAAACTATATCACCCTCTGATGGTTAAGTTTCTTGAACAAGCCGCGGCTGTGGTGGCAACATCTCCAAAGTATATCGACACGAGTCTAGTCTTAAATTCCTTAACTAATCCGGCGAAGTTAATACCTAATGGTATTGATAGTGAAGCCCCCAATAGTGTCGCTTTTCAACAAGAAAAACAAGAATACCAACAGCTTTATGGCACAGACTTTTTCTTGTTTATAGGCGTTTTTCGTTATTATAAAGGTTTGCAATACTTGCTTGAGGCTGCAAAATTAACAGGTCACCCTATTGTTATTGTTGGTGATGGTCCTGAAGCGGGCGAGTTACATCGTTATGTTCAAGATAATGACTTAAAAAATGTCCATTTTCTTGGTCATGTAAATGATGAACAAAAATATGCACTGATTAGCCTAACAAAAGCGTTAATATTACCCTCTTCAGAACGATCTGAAGCCTATGGGATGGTACTTTTAGAGGCGGCTCGACAAGGTACGGCATTGATCTCAACCGAGTTGGGTTCAGGCACTAGTTATATTAATTCACATAATGAAACCGGCTTAGTTGTTGAGGCAAAAAATCCACAACAACTTGCCAATGCAATGCACTATTTTGCCGATAACCCTGATCTAGTCACAACAATGGGCAAAGCATCCAGACAACGTTTTGATAGTCATTTTACGGCTGATATCATGGGGCAACAATATGCTGATTTATATCAATCGTTATTACCGTAGCTAAGTTTAGGGTCGCAAAATGACAGTTGGTCTAGGAACGACAGTACTTGCTAAAGGTGAAATAACAGGCCATTTAGACGGCATTGCTGTTTATACTAAACATCTATTAAATGCACTACCTCTCGCGGGTACAGAAATAAGCAATTTTGCATTTTTAACAGCTAAACAAAGTGTTCAATATCAACGCAAGCATACCGCGCTGGGCAAGTTTTCCTACCAAGGTCTACTCAGTGCCACCACTGGCTTGCCACTGCTGACACAGCAGCGTGTTGAACAGAAAGTATCGCTGTTTCATGCAACAGATCATCAGATCCCTAGACTTAAAAATATTCCCGTTGTTGCCACTATTATGGATCCCATACCATTGATACACCCAGAGTGGGTCGGTGGTGGTAATCGACAATTAAAAAATTGGTTTTTCAAAAAATCGGCACATTGGGCTGACCATATTATTACCATTTCGGACTACTCAGCCGACGCAATCGAAGAACATTTTAATATCCCCAAGTCACGTATTTCAGTAGTGCCATTAGGTGTGGATGAACAGTGTTTTACACGTAGTTCTGAACAACAAAAACAGACGATATTAGCTAAATATAATTTACCAGAAAATTACTTTATTTTCATCGGCACACTGCAGCCGAGAAAAAACGTCGAACGACTGTTAGCCGCATTTTTGCAACTACCACTTGCCGTGCAACAAACACATCCATTAGTGATTGTCGGCCGTCATGGCTGGAATTGTGAAACCTTGATTGAGCAATTAACCGCATTAAAAGACAGTAAACGAGTCTATTGGCTGGACTATGTACCATTCGAAGACAAATACCCTCTATTACAATCGAGTGTGGCGATGGTATTTCCTTCCTTATTTGAAGGTTTTGGTTTACCCGTCTTAGAAGCCTTTGCCTCTGAAATACCCGTTATTACCTCCAATGTTACATCCTTACCTGAAGTGGCTGGCGATGCAGCATTATTAGTTGACCCTTATTCGCTAGATGAAATGACAGGCGCCATGTTAAACATTGCTAATGACAGCTCATTACAAAGTGAACTAGTGCACAAAGGCTTGCAACGTGTAGCGACATTCTCCTGGCAACAAACGGCTAAACAAACAGCATTGATCTACGATTCAATGAGCTAAATCCCAGTTTGAAATTCTAATTTAGACTAGGCTGAACGTATCAATAAATAGCTGCTTTTGCTATCATACGCAGTCAATAAACGACATCCAAAAGTACACTACACTTTGATATGGACGCTTACTTTATTTTGATTTAGGATTAAACAGTGAAAACAGCAATTATTACCGGTGTAACAGGCCAAGATGGTGCATATTTAACCGAGTTATTATTAGACAAAGGTTATAAGGTTATTGGTACCTATCGCCGTACTAGTTCGGTTAATTTTTGGCGCTTAGAATCATTAGGTATTGCTGAACACGAGAATCTAGAACTCGTTGAACATGATTTAACTGACTTGGGTAATAGTATTCGCCTATTTCAACAATATAAACCGGTGGAGGTATACAATCTTGCCGCGCAAAGTTTTGTTGGAGTGTCATTTGAGCAACCACAAACAACGGCAGAAATCACTGGTATCGGTGCATTAAATTTATTAGAAGCGATAAGAATTGTCGATACCAATATTCGTTTCTATCAAGCGAGTACTTCAGAACTTTACGGCAAGGTGCAAGCGATTCCTCAAACTGAAGAAACGCCGTTTTATCCACGAAGCCCGTATGCTGTTGCCAAATTATTTGCCCATTGGTCGGTAGTGAATTATCGCGAGTCTTATGGCATCTTTGCCAGTAGTGGTATTTTATTTAATCACGAGTCACCACTA
>Ga0105350_10002564_pt1 | contig 10876 bp, 8 predicted proteins | sample EN1Hudsemesocosm_FD_83506 | JGI IMG/M metagenome (GOLD analysis project Ga0105350, IMG submission 83506) | Methane-oxidizing microbial communities from mesocosms in the Hudson Canyon - EN1E Hudson Canyon | ecosystem: Environmental > Aquatic > Marine > Cold seeps | place: Hudson Canyon...
CCTGTCACAATGGACTTATTCCGGCGTTCAAGATCAAGCGTGCTCAGCGCCTATCGAGCCCTTAGCCGAAGCTCCTCCCTCAGTTGAAAATACACAGCCTTCCCCCGCAGAACCTAAAGCTAATAACGGTGAACTAGCTGTAGATGAAATGCTAGGTCTGGCTGAGAATATGAACATCAATATGGTGCAGTCAAAGGAACTCTACAAGCGTATAGCTGGCACCCTCGATAACATGAAGCTTCAAGAGCTTAAAATTCAGGAGCGACGTTTTGATTTAGAGAACAGAGTGGATAGCCGCAGCATGGCGAAGCCTCAAATACAATTTAACAAGGCCAGTAAAATTGATCTGGACCCCCTTGAAATGGATCGCTACGACGAAATACATTTAAGCACGCATGAATTTATAGAAGCGGTTTCAGACTCACGTGAAATCACCCAAAAACTACAAGATCAACTAATGCTGTTTGATAGCTTAATTCAACAACAGCAAAGATACACTGACTCAGTACAACACCTCATTCTGAAATCAAAACAAATTCCCGTTAGCCAATACAATAGCCGGCTTCAACGTTGTGTAAGGCAAGCCAGCCAAATGGCTCAAAAAGAGGTCACTCTAATCATAACAGGTGACACAGTAGCCATTGATAAAGACATGATGAATCAGTTGATAGATGCACTAATGCACCTGATCAGAAATGCGGTTGATCATGGCATCGAATCATCCGAAAACCGAATAGCAGCCAATAAGCCCTCTGAAGGAAAGATTGAGCTAAATTTTTCAAGCGATGGGCAACAGCTCACGATTAGTTCTAACGATGATGGGCAAGGCCTAAATTATCAGGCGATCTACCAAACGGCTTTATCAAAGGGTTTGCTGGCAGAGCGACCGGAGCGACCCTCCAATGAAGCATTATCTATGCTTTTATTTGAGTCTGGATTTACTACCCGAGCCAAAGCAACTCAGCTTTCTGGAAGAGGTATTGGTCTTGATGCAGTCAAGGCCGCTATTGAACCGCTAGGGGGAAAGATTTCAGTAAATTCCCGCGATGGCAAAGGCACTACATTTACCCTCGTTGTTCCAATGAAACAGGTTAGCCAGCACTTAGTCATCGTCATGGTTAACGGTCAACGCTATGCCATAGCCAGCAAGGATATTAAGCAAATACTTCCATCAGTCGATGCACCACGTATTGAAGTAGCAGGCGAGTATTTTATTGAATATGGAGACAAGCTATTTTCACACCGCCCTCTCAGGGCATTAATCAGCAGCAGCTCTGAAGCAGAAAGTACTTCGTCTGGATCTCTATTACTTGTTGATATTGATAGGCGATCCATTGCGATAGAAGTAGATCAGCTTCTTAATAGCTATGATCTCGTCATCAAAAAAACCGGTTCATTAATGCAACAGTTACCCTGTATAGACGGCATAAGCATCTTAGGCGATGGCGCTTTAGTGCCTGTTTTAAATATTAAAAAAATATTCAACCAGAATTCAACGAAGGCGTTACCAAACAGTGAGAGCAAACCAATACAAACCTCTAAAACTAAGGCTCCACAGGTTCTGGTAGTTGATGACTCCTTAAGCGTCCGAAGTTCACTTAAGCAGCTATTAAGTGATGTTGGTTATCAGGTAGAAACGGCCAATGATGGCATAGATGCCGTAGATAAAATGACCTCAATAACGCCTACGGTGGTATTGGTCGATATGGAAATGCCACGCATGAATGGTCTGGAGCTCACCCAGTACATTCGCCACCAAGACCACCTCAAACACATCCCGGTCATCATGCTCACCTCTCGCTCTCAACAAAAACATAAAGATCTCGCTGAAAAGTCTGGAGTAAGCATATATAAAACAAAACCCTACAGTGAATTCGACCTACTGGATGCAGTTCAGAAGACTCTTCAAGAGGGGGCAAAGTCATGAATGATTCAAAATTTGTAGTCATCACACTCGGTTCGCTTAATTTAGCCCTACCGGCCAGTGAGTTGGTGCTAATCAACGAACGAGAAAAAATAACGATAAAGAATGGCATCACGATGACGCAGACAGGCGATTGGCAAGTACCTGTTTATCAACTTAATGAGAAACTCAGTCTGAACAGAGAGCGTAATAAAAAATCGTTGTACTGCGCTGTTTTCTCAGACACAAATAAACGCCCATTATGGGGGCTGGTATGTGATCAAATCACCCAAAGAAACACATCTCAACAGCCAGTCAAAATACCCAAAATAAGCAAACATCCACACTCACCATTAATCAGCGTCATTGTAGATAACTCTTCCGAAAGAGATTCAGATGACAACTTGATTTTCACCACCACAACCCAAGCACTCACCCATTACCTTGAAAGGAGTTTAAGTAATGATCACCAAGACCAATCAATCAATTTGGCTTGCTGAGCCAGGAGACGGTTTTAGTATTGCCTTTGCAGGGGCGTCAATTCAAGAGTTTTCAATGAATGTAACGCCTAAAAGCGTACCCCTCTCTTACGATTACTGCTGCCAACTGGTCTATCGACACGGAGAGTTAGTTTCTGTTGTTGACCTATCAACGGGCAACCCTCAGACAATCCAACGGTTTTATTCTGTATTGTTTCTTCATGCAGGTAAATCGTCTGAACGTAACCCACCGGAACATAGCATTATAGGGTTACACCTAGTTGAGCCTCCTCGAAAAGTCATATTAAATGACAAAAATTTTAGCCACTTCGATCTGGAGCAATGCGGCCATTGGAAAAACGCAGCTTTATCAGGCTATTTTCATGAGGGCAAACACATCCCTCTAATTGACCCGAAATTAATGCGATCAGACTTTTTTATTGATGAGTTAAAACAGACAGCGATGATTGCCTAATGAAAGGGGTCTTGTTTAGGGGCGGGCCCACAGGGTTTTGTTCCCCCCCCTGGGGGGCGCGGGAATGACTGAAAGGAATAAGGATATTATTCAGGTGAAAGAGGGAACGACTCTGAACCATCCACACTCCCCACAGTACGATCTGGCAATGCACTAATCACTGACATTGCCAGTGCGGCAATATACCCCTGAGAAAGCACCAGTAGAACAATAATCCATACTATCGTATCTGTCGCGGTTATATCTTGCTGTATACCCACCCCCACAGCCGCACTTAATAGCATCGTTAATATTAAGATTTCTTCCCATGCAGAAAGAACAGCCGTGCGAATAGATGCTTGGTCTTTGAGCTTAGGGGTTCTGATAAACGGCATTTTTTTATATATCAACCCGTAAATTACCGCTTTTGAAATGGTGTACGAAAGCGCTAAACCTGCCATGGCAGCATAGAAAGTTACTCTAGCATCAGATTTTACTCTGTCTCGATATAAGTGAACTAACTTGCCTATTTTGAAGAAAAATAAGGCCAGTGGAGGGAAGGAAAACAAGATAAGAGGCGGGTCAGATTGTTCTGGCCAAAGCACCATGCATAATGACCAAAATAAAGCGCCTAATGTAAAGAATAGATTCAGGCCATCAGCAATCCAGGGGAGCCAGCCTGCAATAAAGTGATATCGCTGGCCTCGGTTTAACTGGGTGTCTTTGCCTAGCCAAAGCTTGGCGGCGTGCTCCCGCATAATTTGAATAGCACCGTACGCCCAACGGAAACGCTGCTTTTTAAAATCAAGAAAGGTATCTGGAATTACGCCTTTTCCATAGCTCTGCTCAATATAGGCGGCTTCGAAACCTTTATCGAATACACGTAAGCCTAACTCGGCATCTTCAGTAATTGACCATTCACCCCAGCCATCTAGCTCATCAAGTAACGAGCGACGAATCATCGTCATAGTGCCATGTTCAATAATGGCATTACGATCGTTGCGGGTGACCATGCCTATATGGAAAAACCCACGATATTCTGCATAACACATGGATTTAAACAGGTTCTCATCGCCATCACTGTAATCCTGGGGGGCTTGAACAATGCCTATTTCAGGGTTTGTAAAATGAGGAACTAAATCACTGAGCCAGTTTGGGTTTACAATGTAATCGCTATCAATCACTGCCACTATATTTGCATCAGGGGCTGTATTTCGCAATGCAAAATTGAGTGCCCCTCCTTTAAAACCCGCTAATGGTGAAACGTGGAAGAAACGAAAGTTGTCGCCCAGAGTCTCACAATGTGCCTGTACGGGCTTCCATACATCAGGGTTTTTTGTGTTGTTATCAATCACCAGCACTTCGTAGTTAGCCCCTTGTAATGCTTTTAGCGCATTCAAGGTACGAATCACCATGTCTGGTGGCTCGTTATAACAAGGTACATGAATGGATACTTTAAAGTTTCGGGCACGATCACAGTCGCTGCCAGAAAAAGGACGTCTACGCTGCTTAACCCATAAAGCTTCTGCCCACTCATGAGCCTCAACCAAAACAACCAAAGTGACACAAAGCGCGCTAAAACATAGCATTACGCCCAGCGTGACGGTCTGCCATGAAATATACTGGTTACTGTAATCGTAAACCATCCACACCAAAGTCGTGATGCAAAGAAATACAATACATGAAAGAAACCCAATGGCACGCTTACGAAACATATCTCCATCACGCAGTAATATGGCAATAGTTAAAATGGCTAAGATGATAGAAATACCTACCAGTAATTCCCACTGGGGTACATCAAGAATAGGGCCTGTTAACGGAAACTTAAGGTCCCGATCGGCATCAAATACACCCCAATAAGCCCCGACGGAACCTTCATTAACATTTTTCCAAGGCTGGTCAAACGCCTCCATCAAGAAATAATCAAGAGATAGCTCTGAGGCCATTTTAAGAAAATTACGATGAAATATCCCTTCATTAGCGACCGATGCAACCGCTTCACCTCGCATTCGCCCACGACTAGGCCAACCTACCTCGGCCAATAGCAAATGCTTTTGCGGGTAAGCTTGTTTCAGCTCTTGACTATGAGTAGCAATATAATCAAAAGACTCATAAACATTAATGCCTTCCCAATAAGGCAGAATATGTGCCGAAATATAGTCAACATGGTTTACCAGCTCTGGCGTCTTCAGCCAGTAGTCCCAGGTCTCTGCGGTTGAAACAGGCACATTAACTCGCGCCCTCACATACTCAAGGTACTCGATCAGCTCTGAAAGCTCGATTTCTTCACGTAGAATAACCTCGTTACCCACTATTACTCGTGTAACATTACTATGGCTGTTGGCGATCTCGACCAAACGGTCCAACTCTTTAAAATTTTCGGTACGGTTCTCTGTTATCCATGCGCCTAAGGTCACCTTTAAACCGTAAGACTTAGCCAATATTGGGATATAACTTAACGTATCAGCAACAGAGTACGTTCTAAGTGACCGGGTATAGTAAGAAATTAATGCGATATCAGACTGGATGTTTTCTACCGTTGGGTAAGTAGCATCAATTGGGCTTTGTTCTTGCAAAAAAGGAGAAAACGAAAAACCGGCAACGGGGCTTGTCCATTCTGGTTCTATATGAGGGCGATTTGCCAGAGCCCAAAGTGAGCAGGTAATCACTGAAACAATCAATAAAATTAAAAACTTATCCTGATACTTCTTTCGCATATAACTCTTTCACATATTATGATCGATAAATATAAATGGCGAGATTATACGCAAATTACCAAAGCTTAGTAGTCTATAGCAGGGGTTTGTGACACTAATGTGACGCGGTTTCTCGATTATTTATTGCACGGATGTTCATAAGCAAAAAACTCAAACTGTGAAGTCCATCATGACAAATGACCCTATTGTCCGATTATGACCGCTCTGACGCCATAAATTGACCTTCAGTAAAAGTGACGAGTACGGCAGAATAGATCTCGTTGATTAGTGTCTCTGAACTAGTCCAGTTTGCTCTCGTAAGAGGGTGAACACTTACCTTGCTTAATAAGGCCGCCATTTTAGCGGCCTTTTTTTTGCCTGAAATTTATATAGTTATCCGAAAGAAAGACTAAATCGTTAGACGATGTCCTAATATGACTAATTTTATGTCAGAAATTGACCTTCAACTACAACGGCTATTTTGGCAAACTTATTCACGTTGATTAGTGTCTCTGAACTAGTCCGTTTTTACTCTCGCAAGAGGGTAAATACTTACCTTGCTTTAAGGCTGTCTCTTTAGACAGCCTTTTTTTATACCTGAACCTCTTATTTACGTCTCCACCTTTTGACTTACCAGTTTGAAGCGTATTTCGAAGATACTTCCGTGCTCAGGTGATAAACAATAAGCAATTTTGGCCTTATGCAGATCCACAATCTTTTTACAAATAGCCAACCCCAGGCCAACACTAGACTCCCCCCCTGTTGGTTGCGTACTTAATTTCGCAAAAGGTTCGAATAACTTATTCTGTTCACCTTCAGATATACCTTCACCCTGATCTTCAATACTAAGTATCGCCGCTCCCGTTTCAGAGGACAGTTTAATTGTTATGTTTGCACTTATGGGAGAGTATTTAATGGCGTTGGAAAGCAAATTGACAATAACTTCCTTTATGCGAATTTTGTCAACACAGACAATAACAGGCTCATCTTGAATATCCAGCGTGATAGATTGAGACTTTTCTTCAGCCCAGAGTTTGTATTGCCCTATAACTAAAGCTACTAAGGCACACAAATCCAACTCTTCAGGGTTAATCTTTATCACTGAGCTCTCAATCGCAGACATATCAAGTAAGCTATCTAGTAACTCCATTACATCTGATGCACTTTCCTGGGCCATATCGATAAAACGCTTCGTCTTGGCATCATCAACCCGCTTACCTATCATCGACAGGCCTACTTTAATGCTACCAATAGGGCCACGAATATCATGCGCAGCAATCCCCATTAGTTCATCTTTCTGTTTACTCAAAATCCGTTGATTCTCGAACTGCTCAAGCATTTCCGCATTCATATTCACCCTGCAAAAAAACTCTTCCGCTTCAAAGGGCTTATACAAAAAGTCATTGGCCCCATATTTCATGAACTTAGCAACTTGTAAGTGAGAAGATACCGCTGAAATACCAATAATCGCTAACTCAGTAGAGTCATACTGGTTTCGTAAATGCTTCAACAGTTCAAGACCGTCCATCTCATCCATGACTAAGTCTAATATCACGATTTTAAAATTGGGATTCTTCTCGAAAGCCTCTAAGGCTTCTTTACCCGATGAAACTGCAGTAACTTTGTAGCACTGACGTGACAATAGCTCTTTAATCATTACCCTGGCTGAGCGGGAATCATCTACTACTAATATATCAATAGTCGGGTTTTGATGTATTCTATGAACCATTCGAGCTACATAAACAAGGTCTTGGAGGCCTTGCTTAAGTACATAATCAGAAACACCTAGATCAAGCACATCTTCTCTGAGTGAGTTACTAAAGCTTCCGGTAAATACGATACAAGGGATGTCATGCGCCTTAACCAGGCGAATAGTGGCGCCGTCTTCTGCATCAGGTAAATTAAGATCAGTGATCACTACAAAAATGTCTTCGGATCTTTCTTCTAACAACTCAACCGCACGACTAAACTTTTCAGCCACAATAATCTCGTGGTCGTAATACTCTTTAATAATACCCGTCAGGCTTTGGGCAAATGTTCGACTATCTTCAATAATTAATACAGTATTCTGTCTTTTCATTGACTCAATTTTAGTCATAAGTGCGCCAAGTATTTTTATTTGATGGCTTGAGTATAGACGGTTCAGGCGAATTGACCCTAACCACATTCAATTAAGACCCCTGTGCCAATTACTATTGAACAGAATCAGGGAGAATTGAGTAATGAATCAATAAGCTCAATTGAAGTAGGAGAGCCCGTAATGCCCGAATATAAGACCCCTTTACGCGACATGAAGTTCGTTTTTAATGAACTGCTAAATACACAAGAGCACTATAAAAAAATTCCTGAGGGTGAAGAAGCTACCCCCGATATGGTTGATGCTATTCTCGAAGAAAGCGCCAAATTTAGTGAAGAAGTGCTCTCCCCATTGAATCAGGTTGGAGATAAAGAAGGCTGCAAATTGGTAAACGGTCAGGTGATTACTCCTTCAGGCTTTAAAGCTGCGTATGACCAGTTCGTTGCGGGTGGCTGGCAAGGTATGTCTCACCCTGTGGAATACGGTGGGCAAGGCTTACCCTTATCTCTTGGGGTTCTGAAATCTGAAATGATTAGTGCCGCTAACTGGTCTTGGGGGATGTATCCCGGGCTAAGCATGGGGGCAATGAACACCGTCTATTTACATGGCAATGAAGAACAAAAGAAAGTTTATTTAACCAAGCTCACAGAAGGTGCCTGGACAGGTAGCATGTGCCTCACAGAACCTCAGTGTGGTACCGACCTTGGGCAAGTAAAAACCAAAGCAGAGACCAATGACGATGGCTCTTATACTATTACAGGTACCAAAATTTTCATCTCAGCCGGTGATCATGATTTAACAGACAACATCGTGCACATCGTATTGGCTCGCCTGCCCGGTGCGCCAAAAGGAACACGGGGTATTTCCTTGTTTATTGTGCCTAAGTTTTTGCCTGACGCTCAAGGCAATACAGGTGAATTCAACAATGTAAGCGTAGGTTCACTTGAAGAAAAAATGGGCATTAAAGGTTCTTCAACCTGCGTAATGAACTTCGATGCATCTAAAGGCTTCTTAATTGGTGCGCCCAATAAAGGCCTGGAGTGCATGTTTACTTTTATGAACACTGCACGTATTGGTACAGGTTTGCAGGGCTGCGCTGCCGCTGAGCTCTCTTTTCAGGGCGCATTAAGATACGCCAAAGACCGTCTGTCAATGCGTTCACTAAGTGGTAAAAAAGCACCTGACAAAGTAGCTGACCCTATTATTGTTCACCCTGATGTGCGTCGTATGTTGCTTACGCAAAAAGCCTTCGCAGAAGGTGGCCGTGCAATGATTTACTACGCAGCCCATAAAGCAGACTTCCTTATTAACAGTGAAGATGAAGCCGCACAAGTACTTGCAGATGATGATCTTGGATTTTTAACACCGATTATTAAAGCCTTTCTAACTGAAACAGGTTATGAAGCGGCTAACTTAGGTATGCAAGTATTTGGTGGTCACGGCTATATTAAAGAATGGGGCATGGAACAAATTGTTCGAGATACCCGTATTTCTATGCTGTATGAAGGCACTACCGGTATTCAGGCGCTCGACCTGCTTGGAAGAAAAATACTACTCGACAAAGGCACTGCATTCCGTCGCTTTAGTAAAGAGCTAAGCCAGTACTGTAAAGGGAAATCAACTTACGTAACCGGCAAGAAACGCGGTAAAATGAAGCCTATGATCAGTGACCTGACCTGGCTAAACCGTCAATGGAATTTCGTAGCTTTAAGACTGGTCTTTAATGCTATGAGAAACAAGGATGAAGTGGGATCAGCTTCAGTAGATTTCTTAATGTATTCCGGCTACATCGTGATGGCGTATTTCTGGGCCATGATGGCTGAAAAAGCCTATGAGCAACTAGCTAATGGAGCTGAAGAAGACAAAGACTTCTATCGTGCAAAGATTCAAACTGCTGAGTTCTATTTTGCGAGAATTTTACCTCGAACCAAAACTCATTATGCAACAATGATGGCCGGTTCAAAGACTTTGATGCAGATTGAAGAAGAGCATTTTGCGTTTGTTTGATAGCGATAAACTAAGGTAATAATAGCACTTACTTAAGTTCGTCATCCTCGCGAAGGCGGGGATCCATAGACTTTTAGGCTTCGTTCCAAATGGATTCCCGCCTTTGCGGGAATGACAATCTTAGCTGTTTATACCCTAAGTAAGCGCCATTCAGATAAGAATATATTTAATAATCTCAACCCAACAAATCAAACACCAACTCATCCAGCATTTTCAAAGTCAGCCCCCAGATTCTATGTTCCCCATAGAAATAACAGGGCAATTTAACCGACACTCCTTTCTTCTCCCAACGCATAGTTTCACGATTACCTCTATCCGCCAAAAAGGAAACAGGCAACCATATCACCTGATCAACTTCGTGGTTAATCGTAAATACTGGGTCACCGTCCAACTTAAAGGCATAAGGAGAAACAACCATAGGCCTTCGATTTCCATGGGCAAATGTCATCAAGTCTGACAGGCGACCAATATAATTATCTACCGAAAGAGCTAGCCCTATCTCTTCGGAGGTTTCTCTGATGGCGGTCTCACGAATATTTTTATCTTCTTGCTGAGCACGCCCACCAGGAAATGCAATATGCCCAGACCAGCGATCGCCTTCTTTTTGAGCGCGTTTTATCAATAGTACCTGTAACTCACCGTCATGATCTCGCAATACCGTGGCTACAGATGAACGGGTCATAAAACGTCTTAGCATACGGGTTTTTGCTTTTCGTTTGCTTAAGAGTATTTCAAGTTCGCTTAAGTTTTTCATAGGCTAACGTTAACACATTTACTAATGCTACACCCAACTGTTGGTATCAGTATAAACACAGGTATAATAAACCCTTTCGTCATCCTCGCGAATGCGGGGATCCATTGTTTTAGCACTATTCCGAATCATGGATTCCCGCCTCCGCGGGAATGACTGCGGTTTTTAAATGAACATAAGTTAGTCATTAGCTCAAGAGACCCCTCCCCATGTCAGATGATTTTTCCCACCGTTTTGGTGGAACCCAGCGCCTTTATGGCAACGATGCCGTTGAGAAACTGAGAAATGCTCACGTGGGTGTTATCGGAATAGGTGGTGTTGGTTCTTGGGCTGCTGAAGCCCTGGCTCGGTCAGCTATCGGGAGAATCACTTTATTTGATATGGATGATATTTGCGTGTCTAACGTAAACAGACAAATTCATGCTTTAGATGGGCAGATAGGCCGATTAAAAGTCGATGCAATGGCTGATCGCATCAAGGCAATCAACCCTTCTGTTAATTGCAAAGCC
>Ga0105350_10002565_pt1 | contig 10874 bp, 12 predicted proteins | sample EN1Hudsemesocosm_FD_83506 | JGI IMG/M metagenome (GOLD analysis project Ga0105350, IMG submission 83506) | Methane-oxidizing microbial communities from mesocosms in the Hudson Canyon - EN1E Hudson Canyon | ecosystem: Environmental > Aquatic > Marine > Cold seeps | place: Hudson Canyon...
AGGTGGCCCGCAGAATTGGAATACAGGTGATCAGGAGCGTGTTCAGGCCGCTTTTTTTACTGCTACTTTTTCGGTAATGGGCCATATAGCAAAAGCGGATGGACGTGTTACCCAAGATGAGATTGATCTGGCTCGTCGCACCATGGGGTCGATGCAGCTAGATGAAGAACAGACTCGAGCGGCTATAGCGCTTTTTAACACAGGTAAAGAAGATGACTTTCCATTAGTTGATGTGCTTGAGCAATTAAGGAAGGAGTGTCATCGCAGAGTTAATCTGATTCAAATGTTCTTGGAGATTCAGATTGCAACGGCACTTGCCGATGGAGAGCTTCATCCTAGTGAGCAGCGAGTATTGATTAGTGTTGCCGAGCACCTGGGGCTTTCTCGTGGTCAGTTTGAGCGTTTGCTTGCCATGGTAGTGGCGCAGCAGCGTTTTTCTCGAAGAGAGTGGGGTGCTAAAGCGCCTGCTTCAAGAGAGTCACTTTCTGAGGCTTATCAGCTATTAGGCGAGACGAAGGCATCCAGTGATGCGGAGATAAAAAAGGCTTACCGAAGATTGATGAGCCAACATCACCCTGACAAGCTGGTTTCAAAAGGTTTGCCAGAAGAAATGATGAAAATTGCCACTGAAAAGACGCAAGAGATTAAAGCCGCTTATGAGCTGGTGCGTCGATCAAGAAAGACTACATAATCAAGTGTTGAAATGATAGAGGTAGGGTTTTAATGCGAGTATTGGTAATTGAAGACGATAAAGATGTTGCAGCTTATTTAGTTAAGGGCTTGCAGGAGTGTGATCACGTTGTGGATCACACTATTGATGGTAAAGATGGACTGTTATTGGCGGCCAGTGAGAGCTATGACATTATGATCATAGATCGCATGCTACCGAGCATGGATGGCCTGACGATTATTAAAACAGTTAGAGCTACCGGGAATCAGACTCCGATACTAATACTCAGTGCACTTGGGGATGTTGATGACCGTGTAGAGGGTTTGAGGGGCGGAGGCGATGATTATTTAACAAAGCCTTTTTCCTTTACAGAGCTACTGGCAAGAATGGATGCCTTGTTGCGACGGGGAAGCACCCAGTCTGAACAGGTGACTAGCCTGAGTGTTGCAGATCTTGAAATGGACTTGCTGGCAAGAACGGTTAAACGAGGTGCGCAAAAGATTGACCTTCAGCCCAGAGAATTTCGTCTGCTTGAATATTTAATGCGTCATGCCGGCCAAGTTGTTACGCGCACCATGCTGCTTGAGCAGGTTTGGGATTATCATTTTGATCCGCAGACTAATGTTATTGACGTTCATATTAGTCGTCTTAGATCTAAAATTGACAAAGGCTTCGAGAAACCTTTACTTCAGACGGTTCGGGGTGCGGGCTATATTTTGAGTGAGAATAGTTGAGCGAAAACAGTTGAGTGATAATAGTTAATGAAGTTAGTTAGTTTACTACGAACCTCTTCGTTTCAATTAGCATTGGTATACATGGTGCTGTTTGCTACGTCTGTTTTTATCTTGCTGGGCTTTATTTATTGGGCCACTGCGGGTTATATGACAGAGCAGACTGATGAAACCATTGAAGCTGAAATTATTGGTCTGGCTGAGCAATATAAGCGGCAAGGTGTTAATGGTCTTATTAGCGTCCTCCGGGAGCGGGTATCTCGAGATCCTAATGGTAAGTCTTTATATCTATTTACTGCCCGAGACCATATCAAACTTGCGGGAAACCTGAGTAAATGGCCTGAAAAAGCTCAGGTTCAGGATGGCTGGGTTAATTTTGAACTCAATGAAGATATTGGCTGGCAAGGTAATACTCATGCCGCTAGGGCTCGAATTTTTGTGGTGCAAGGCGGAATGCAGTTGCTGGTAGGTCGGGATGTTCATGATCTGATGACCGTAAAACGCTTAATTGAGCGCGCCATTAATTGGGGGATGGGAATCACGCTAGCTCTAGCCTTAATTGGCGGCATTATGATGAGTCGTAGCACGGCTAAACGCATAGAGGTTATTAACCAAATTAGCCGAAAAATTATGGCAGGTAATCTCTCTTTAAGAATACCAAGGCGAGGAACTGGGGATGATTTTGATCAGCTTGCTGAAAACCTTAACCAGATGCTGGACCGGATTGTTCAGCTAATGGATGGTATTCGTCATGTATCAGATAATATTGCTCACGACCTCCGTACGCCACTAACACGTCTAAGAAACCAATTGGAAGGCGCGCTTGTTTCGGTTGAGCGCGAAGAGGATCGAGATCAAATAGCAGTAGCTGTTTCAGAGGCTGATCAGTTGCTTGCAACATTTAATGCCTTGCTACGCATTGCCCGTCTTGAAACGGGAGGAAAAGTAGTGAAACCTGAATCGCTAAATTTATCTCAGCTAATAGATGATGCTGCAGAGCTTTATGAGGCTTTAGCTGAAGATAAAAGTCAGCGCTTTAAAATAGATGTTCAGGAAAACGTATGGGTTAGCGGAGATAAAGACCTTTTATTTCAGGTGGCGTGTAATTTAATTGATAACGCCATTAAATATACGCCCGAAGACGGAGGCATTTTAGTTCTTCTGTCTGAAAACAAGGATGATGTTTTATTTCAGGTCACTGATTCAGGTATCGGCATTCCTGAATATGAGAGGGAGAAAGTATTTCAACGCTTTTACCGAGTGGCTAAAAGTCGTTCTTTACCAGGAAATGGTTTGGGCTTAAGTATGGTGGCCGCAGTTATTGCAATGCATAAAGGCGATATAGCTTTAAGCGATAGTGAACCAGGTTTGACCGTTTCAGTTACATTACCAAAATAAATTTAGATTCTACCTCGCCATTTCGAGATCAAGTCGAAGAATGACGAGGAAGGGGATCGGAGTATCAGGAAATAATTACTTTCCTAAAAAACCTTTAACTGTACTGATCGTTGTTCTGGCTGGGGTCAATGCGATGTCGATGCCGTTATTGACAAAGCCTTCAACTCGACTGATAGTTCTGTCTACCTTCACCTGAGCCGTGCTAACGCGTGCTTTAATGCTATCTAGCTCACCTTCAAGGTGCTTTTGTTCAGCCATAACCAAGCCGATAAGTGTGTGACGGTTAACCTGGCTGGTAACGCCCATCATATCTAGCTGGTAGCCAAGGCTATCAAGACCGCTAAGTGCTGTTTCAATCAAATTAGTAATGTTCTTATTCACTTTCATCAGGTTTCCCCTTCGTTAGTTCTGCGTTTTACAATGACTAGGATATTAAAACGACTGTTTGAATACTATTGAGCAGAATATAGACAAAAAATAGGGAAGACAACCTAAATTTCGTACAATTTGTATTCTTACATTGGCGACTCCTTGTTAAAATGGCCTATTTAGCAATCGTCATTCCCGCGAAGGCGGGAATCCACTATTCGGAGCTATGCTGAAACAATGGATCCCCGCCTTCGCGAGGATGACAATATGACCCATCTAGCTTGTTTCAGGGTGGATACTATTTAGAAAGAAGGTTGATGATTTACACATTATGAAATTGAAATGGAGTGCGGTGGTTTTTGGTGCGTTAATCGATATTGCTATCTCTATCGCGTTAGGTTTAGTGCTGCTTATCATTTATGCATCAATCCTTGCAGGAAACGGTCTTTCTGAGGCCGATATTCAGGTGAGGCTGAGTGACCCTCTAAGTTCATCTGTTTTTGCCGTTTTACTGATTGTTGTAGGTGCGATCACTGATGGCGTGGCAGGCTATTTAACCGCGAAATTTGCGGGATACTTAGAATACTGGCATGCACTCTTTATGATTATGACGGTTATGTTTTTGCATACAGGAATGTCATCGGGGTCAATGGTTCCTTTTTGGTATAACTTAATATCACAAGGATTAGGACTTGTTGCGGCGCTATATGGCGCGGGTCTATATAAAAAAATCAGGAGTTAATTAATATTCATGGGGCGTTATCGAGCACCACAAAAACCGGGTTCTAAGTACATTACCCCTGAAGGTGAGCGGGTTCTTAAAGAAGAACTTCACTATTTATGGAAGATAAAGCGGCCAGAAGTAACGCAAGCCGTTTCGGAGGCTGCAGCTCAAGGTGATCGCTCTGAGAACGCAGAGTACATCTATGGAAAAAAACAGCTAAGAGAAATTGATTGGCGAGTTCGTTTTTTAAGAAAAAGACTCGACAACATGGTGGTGGTTGATCAGAAGCCTGATGATCAGTCGCGAATATACTTTGGGGCCTGGGTGACGCTGGAGAACGAATCTGGAGATGAATTCCGTTATAGAGTTGTTGGTCCTGACGAGTTCGATATGAGCAAGGGGTACATTAGTGTCGACTCGCCTATGGGGCGAGGTCTTTTAAAAAAACAGATTGATGATGAATTTAGTATAAGCACGCCAGACGGAGAACAAACTTACTTTGTTGTAGCTATAAGTTATATGCCTTGTGACGATTAACAAATACTGCGTTCGGAAGTGCCTCCTTTATTTTTGTGTGCTGGTAGGGAGTATTTTGTTGTTTGTTGGTGGGCCTGATTATTACTCTAATCGTGTATTTAAGGCCGCTTGGGATTTAGGGCATATTCCTTTCATGTTTGTGTTTGGCATTGCGGCTCTTAGGATGCTGCATCGAACTCAATTTATATCTAAAAAAGCATTACCTGTGGTTTATGGTTGTGTGATTATAGGTATTGCTTTTAGTTCTGAGTACATTCAGAGTTTTGTCGGTCGAACTTCTAGCCTGTCAGATGTGTTTGCAGATGTATTAGGTGGCGCACTTGCCTGGTTGTTTGTTTATGGTTTGGCTCAAAGGGTACTGGTTGCGCTGACTTTAGCTCTCGGCATTATTGTTATTACACCGTTTTTTACTATTATGTATGATGAGATGATAGCTAAAAACCAGTTTCCGTTGATTTCAGGTTTTGAGAATAACACTGAATTAAGTCGATGGACTGGTAGTGGTAAGCTTAATCGGTCGGCACTCAGGTCGACAGAAGGCTCATACTCTCTGGAGTTTTTGTTGCTTGCTGAAGGATATAGTGGGGTAGCAATAAGGAGTTTTCCTTCAAGTTGGCAGGGTTATCATTTTTTGCAGTTTGATGTATGGAGTCCACAAGAGGGTTTGCCTGTTACCGTTCGTATTCATGACAGACTGCATACTGATAGAGTTCAACTTTACTCTGATCGTTTTAATAAAGGCTATCGTTTAAAGCGGGGGTGGAATCGGATATCAATAAGTCTGAATGACGTCCAGAATGCCCCTAAAAATAGAGAGCTTAATTTAAGTGAGGTTTGGGGACTTGGCTTGTTTAGCCATAACCTAGGGACTCAAGAAAAACTCTATTTGGATCAGTTGATTTTGATGCCTTAGCTTGGCGTTATTGAGTGTTGAGTTAATTGGTGAACAGTGAGTCAATTCACATTCCGGGGGATTAATTTTCCTTTGAGCGTTAATTGCCTATAAAATAACCTATGGGCATGATATTTTGCCGTATAGATTTAAAGCGGTACATTTGTACTATGTTCCGTATATAGGGAAATGAAAAATGAAAATTGAATTTGGAAACCAAAATAGACATCGTTTGATGGTGGCTATATTGAGCGTAGGCTCATGTATTTCAAGCGTGTCGTGGGCTGATGGCAATAAAACCATTGATCAGTTAGAGCATAAGGAAAAGTCTACGCTTGAGACTTTCCGCTTGAATGCTATAGAAGAAGCTGAGTTATCTGAAGCGGTCATTGCAGGTGGGTTAGAGTCAACTAGCGCTGGAAATTCCAAGCAATCACCGCAACCTGTTACCATGTATGAAGATACCAGTTTATTACTGCCTCAAGATAGGCAAACAGATCTTGGTCGTTTTGAAATACCTGTAACAGTAAGGTATTCTGAGCCGCGTCATGTTGAAGGTAATGTCTATGGCAATAATTATGTTATTGCCCCTGACCCAGGTAACCGGCATTATCAGCAGTTTAATGCAAACGCTTATGAACGATAAATTAAGACGACTCAAATAAAAAAGAGGCCTTATAGCCTCTTTTTTATTACTTAGACAAAAGCCTTAATGGCTTGTGCAAAACTTTATCATAAAGAAAAGTCAGCGCTTCCTTCGCCTGATTTAGCTTTGCCCTAGACAATCCTATTTTTACAGCAAGATAATTAAGAAATTTCTGAACATTATTTTCAGATAATAAAGCTGGGTTCTTTAGGTCATTGAAGAATATGTATTGGGTTATCCAATGCTGATAGGTTTGTTCTGTGCGAGTGTTGAAATGTTGTTTTTTTACTATTTTCTGAACCTGGTATAGTAACCCCGACTGGCTCTGGTCCAACGCTTCTGCATTATCCATATACAGTAATCCTTTTCTTTTGAGTTATTATTCTAATTTTAGACGAATTCTATTACATTCTGGTTACGCTTGTAAAATTAAAGATAAGAAAGGTTGTATTAGGAGGCGGGGCGGTAAAAAATTGACGTCATGTGAGTGTTTTATCGATGATAAACAGTCGTCTGACGTCAATTATAGTGTGTTACTAGCCGTTTTCTGATTTTAGCTTTTCAATGCTATCAATATAGTTTTGCATCGCTTCGTCAGAAGACTGGCCTTTACATTTTTCCCATGCTTCAAATTTTGCACGGTTAATAAAATCCATTCTACCTGGCTTTTTGCCACTTACATCACCTTCTGATGCTTGCTTGAATAGTGCGTACATTTGCAGTTTAAGTTCATTTGATGGTTTGAAGTTACCTTCCGCATTTTGAACGTAGTTTACGGACTCTTCGAACTTTTGTTTTAAGTCGCTCATCGTTATTCCTTCTGTTTTAGAACATCGTCTTTTGTGTGGTGTAGATTATAACGCTACAGCCTATTGTGCAATAGTGACTCAGGTTGATTGATTTGATGTACCTTAAGTCAATTATATTTTTGATTAGCGAGATTATACTGTACCCTAACGCCCTTTTTTAAAGAAACTAACAGAGTAGAGTGTTTAGCATGAGCAAGAAAAACAAGATGAACGGGATCGTAAGTAAAATTAACTCACTACCTGATTTTGTGCGAGTTAAGGCGCTAAGCACATTCTTTGGTAAGTTCGTTAAGTTTACAGGCACCGCAGGGATTAAAATTGAAGAGCTTACTGACAAAAATGCAGTAATAACCCTGAAAAACAAAAAGTCAGTTCAAAATCATATTGGTTCTGTACACGCTGTAGCTAGTATCCTTATTGCTGAATCGGCAACAGGCTACCTTATTGGAATGAATGTACCTGACACCTCAGTACCAGTGATTAAAACAATCAAAGCAGATTACGTTAAGCGTGCTAAAGGTGATATGAAGGCCGTTGCTTCATTAACCAATAAGCAAATTGAGCAAATTCGTACTCAAGAGAAGGGTGAAACAGTTGTTAAAGTAACGGTGACTGATGCTGACGGTAAAGAGCCTATTCTAATGGAAATGGTTTGGGCCTGGACGCCAAAAAGACGTAAATAATGGCTTTTTACTACGGCTTAGGTAAGCGTACCTCGAAACAAACACCGCTTTTATTCTCAAGGTTAAAGGCGGTTACCTTTCCATTGTGATAATCAGTAATCAGTTTAACGATTACCAAGCCTTGTCCCATGTGCCCTTCTTTTTGATCACTACCCCTCAGAGAAACAAACGAATTAAATATATCTCGTTTCATTTTTACCGGTAATAGCGAACCTTCATTGCTGACCCGTAAACGGTAATTATTTCCTTTGGTGTCTAGAGCTATGTTGATTTTACCGTTTTGAGGCGTGAAATCTCGCGCATTCTCGATAAGCTTGTCTAATAGTTGAGCTATAAGCTCTGGTGACCCTGAAATATTCTTAGGCCCTGGCTCAACAGTAAGAGATAGTTTGTGCTCTTTCAATAAACCCTGAAAGGCTTTTCCAGTACCTAAAGCCACTTCGCTTAAATCAAATTGTTCCTTCTCGGTATTGGCTATGCTTTTTTCCAGGCGTGACGCTTCACTCATCGATTGAAGAATAAGGCTAAGGCGCTTAGCTCCATTGTCAGCTCTCTGTAAGTAAGTAACTACTTCTTCATTGTTATCGATCATAGAGATGTTTTCTATGGATGAGCGAACAATAGCAAGGGGTGTTTTTAGTTCATGGGAGAGTTTTTTTGAGAAACTTTCAAGGTATTCCGTATAGCTGGAAACTTCTTTATGCATGCTTGCAAAACTTCTGGATAAATCACCTAACTCATCTTTAGTTGTTGAGGGTTCGTAAAACAGACCCATTCGGCCATCTTCACTGATTGATTCTTCTATGTGATTGCGCAAGCGGGTTACACGCCACGACAATAATGATGCAAAACCGAGCAGTACAAAAACAATTAACAGGACCACAGAGAAGCTAATGGCGATTAATTTAACCATGGCGCGGTCAGAGAGTGAGGCGATGGCATCGGTGGTTTGTTCGACTAGGATAACCCCAGGAGCATTACCGTCAAATGTAACAGGGTAGGCTGCTGCAATAATTGCCTGGTGATTGGAAGGGTCAGTGAACCAGTTGCTAGTTGCCTGATTATTTAATGCCGCTTGAATAATTGTGTTGTTGCGTTGGCCGGGGCTGGCTTTTTCTTCAACATCGGTTGGCTTAGATTTGCCAAGCACGGCCTTAAATACTGATAATAATATGTCTCGGGCGAGTGAACGATACTCACCCTGTTGCCAGGGAGAACTATATTGTTCTTCATTAGTTTGCCCTAGCTGTGCAATAAGCCATGTTTCTTTGTTAAGTACGCTTATGCGTGTGTGCCTTTGCTGATATGGCTCCAGTAATGATTCCAATGCTTGCTGTCGATACATGACATTAGCAAGAATTCGCTTCTCTTCTGGTGGGGTGATACCAGACCACTGCTTTCCTGAGTGAGCAGAGGATGGTTTTATAACGGTGAATCCTAATCCATGTTCTATTCGAGATAAGGGGATTTCCAGTTCAATTTGATAACCGTTGTGAGTATCTTGCCAATAGCCTCGTAACGAAGAGTCTTTAACAAAGTGCCTTGATCCACTGCGAGATAAAAGATCTAAGGGGCCTGGTGCAATAGGGCTAGCAATGATATCTGTGATGACTCCATCGTTTGTTGTCAGCTTAAGTAATAAATGGTCGTTGTTTGTTAGTTCTCTTCTGCTTGGGTTTCTGTAGCGGGTGTTTTTGCTAGCTACAGATATAAACAAATAAAAACGATTGCCATTTATGCCTGCCAGGTATCGTGTTGAAAAATCATTTTCTGCATCATATAAGGGGATAGTTTGTTGTGACACTGCGCGCCAGTCATCGAAATAACCATCCAAAATGATAGGCGCTGGAAGTTTAAATGCATAAACAGGCTGATAGCTACCTGATTTTTTAGTACCAGGCTTTTTCGATGCAATGCTGAATTTGTTCCTTTTGAGTTGTTTTGCAATTAACTCGGCGTGTTGGCTGAGGGTTTTGAGCTGTTGCTGTCGGAGTGTTTGCTCCAGTTCCTGGATGAATAAATAACCGGCCCAAGGAATGAGCAGGGTCAGAAGGCTAATCAGCAGTAGTTGATTTCGTAATTTCAATTAAACCTCATCTGATATCCAGCGGTACCCCATACCATAAGCTGTTTGAATGCTATCAAATGTATTATCAATTAATGCGAATTTTTTTCTGATACGTTTAATGTGGGAGGTAATAGTATTGTCATCTAGTACCGTATTGGCCGCATCCATCAACTGAGAGCGATTTTTAACATGACCAGGGTGCTTGACCAGGGTATGAAGCATCCAGAATTCAGTGACGGTTAAGTCTATGGGGTGAGATTTCCAGCTCACTCTCATTCTGTCTACGTTAACATCCAGTGAGCCTCGAGAAAGAGTCTCTTCAGGCTTGTTGACCTTATTCTGCATTGCATCAACACGGCGAAACAGAGCGACAATTCTAGCCATCATGTGAGGCAGGTTGATATCTTTGGTGAGGTAGTCGTCAGCTCCTAGTTTAAGTCCCAGTATTTGGTCGAGTTCACTGTCTCTTGCCGTTAGAAATATCATGGGTAGCTCTGGAGATCTCACCCTTAATTGCCTGCAAATTTCGAAACCACCCTCAATGTCATCACCTAAGCCTACATCAATAATCACCAAATCAGGTAATGAGTGTTCAAAGTGTGCCATAGCATCAGCTCGATTATCAAAGTCTACGACATCATAGCCATATTTTTTGAGCGCATCACAGTAGTTAGCTCGAATTTCAGGCTCATCTTCGATAATGGCAATCTTACGTTTCATTCATCTTCTCAGCTAACGTTTAGAGGTTTTTTAGGCGACAGGTTAATGGTGATTAAAGCATGAGTTGTTGCTCTCGACTATCCCTTAAATAGATATTGCCATAATTCATCATATTTCACCTTCATACAGACATTTTTTCCCACCGTCCTGACAAATTTACTTGTTGTAATAAGAAGTAGAAGAGCAACGGTAGATTAAATAAATGAGGGTTGAGTGATGGACAATATACATAAGAGTAACAATAAAAAAATATGTTGGTGGCAGAGCCGAAGGGACGATGTATTAATGGCCTTAGCTATTTTTCTGTTGTTGACGGGTTATAGTTTTAGTGCTCAGGCTATTGAGTCAAAAGCACTGTCAATGTCTATGGATCAGGTTGAAAGCGGCCGCTTATTATTTAAGAGTACGCAAACTAAGAGTGCACAAGCTAATAACAACCCCATAAAATATTATCCAGCTACCTTGCTGAGTGAAGACGTAGATATCGTTGTTTCAGGACTTATCGTAACGGCTCGACTTAAACAGCAATTTAAAAATGATACTAATGACTGGCTTGAAGCTATCTATGCATTTCCCTTGCCTGAAAATTCGGCACTTTATTTAATGGAAATGAAAATCGGTGAGAGG
>Ga0105350_10002567_pt1 | contig 10872 bp, 8 predicted proteins | sample EN1Hudsemesocosm_FD_83506 | JGI IMG/M metagenome (GOLD analysis project Ga0105350, IMG submission 83506) | Methane-oxidizing microbial communities from mesocosms in the Hudson Canyon - EN1E Hudson Canyon | ecosystem: Environmental > Aquatic > Marine > Cold seeps | place: Hudson Canyon...
GCCACTGCTTTAAATAATGACATTCGTGATTGATTTAACACGTCAATATCAACAGTATCAAGCTGTTGAAACAAAGTGTCAAAACTAGGTAATGTCAGCATTTCAGCCTTTAAAGCCAAAGACATATCTGTTGCTTCAACGATAGGTTCAAACATAGCAACAGTTTGCTTAATTGAATCTGTTTGTTGTTGTTCGGTCTTACCTGCCAAATTGTGGATACAATCGCTAAACAATTTTTGCCCTGCATCCCAACGAGCGAATTCATCTGGTGAACTCAACATAACCTGACTTAATTGCTGTTGATCGTATGCATATTGTATTTTTACAGGGGCACTAAAGCCATGCAGTAATGATGGAACCGGCTTAGTATTAATATTTTTAAATTCAATACTCTGTTGGCTTTCCGTTAACTCAAAAGTTGTTTGTTTATTATGACTACTGTCCAGCTTTAATGATTCAAGTTGTTCGTTTAGCAAACTAAATTGAATAGGTATAACTAAGTTTTGTTTTTCATGCTGATCGGATGTAGCTGAATGTTTCTGTTCAAATGTAATTTTATAAGATTTTGAACTTGGGTCATAAATGTCTGTAACCACTATTAGCGGTGTTCCTGATTGACTGTACCAACGTTTAAACTGAGTTAAATCTTTATTGTTGGCGTCTTGCATAGCCTGAATAAAGTCATCACAGGTAACAGCCTGTCCATCAAATCGCTTGAAATAGAGTTTTGTGCCAGCAAGAAAGCCAGCTTTTCCTAATAAGGTAAACAACATTCTAATGACTTCAGAGCCTTTGTCATAGACTGTGACGGTATAGAAATTATTCATTTCAATTACTTCATCAGGTCTAATTGGGTGTGACATTGGGCTGGCGTCTTCAGCAAACTGACGCTCTCGCATGATTTTGACGTTTTGAATACGATTAACAATAGGCGAAGACATGTCAGCACTAAATTGCTGATCACGAAAAACAGTTAAGCCTTCCTTCAAACTTAATTGAAACCAATCACGACAGGTTACTCTATTGCCTGTCCAATTGTGAAAATACTCATGGGCTATAACAGCCTCGATATTGAAATAATCTTCATCTGTTGCGGTTTGTGCATCAGCTAGAACAAATTTACTATTAAATACATTAAGGCCTTTGTTTTCCATAGCGCCCATATTAAAAAAGTCCACCGCAACTATCATGTATATATCAAGGTCATACTCAAGACCGAACTCTGTTTCGTCCCAGCTCATGGCTTTTTTAAGTGAATCCAGGGCATGTTGCCCTCTTCCAAGCATACCTTTATCTACAAATAACTCTAACGCAATGGTTCTGCCTGATTGAGTGACAAACTCATCTTCTAAGAGGTCAAAATCTCCAGCGACTAAGGCAAATAAATAACAGGGTTTCTTAAAGGGATCAGACCATTTAACCCAATGATTACCATTCGCTAACTCACCAGAATCAACTTTGTTGCCATTCGACAGCAAAAATGGAAAGTCATTTTTGTTAGCAATCACAGTGACATCGTATTTGGCCAATACATCTGGTCTGTCTAAGAAATAGGTGATTTTCCTAAATCCTTCAGCTTCACATTGGGTGCAATATGCTCCTGCGGAAAGATACAATCCCTCTAAACTAGAGTTAGCTTTAGGATTAATTGTATTTTCGATACGTAGTACAAATTTATCTTTATCTGTATCGATCGAAAGTGTTGAGTCGGTTTGCTGGTAATTTGAGAATATCTCACCATCAATGTGCACAGACGATAAATTAATACCTTCACCATCTAAAATTAGAGGCTTGGAATGAATCCCGTTTCTAGTTACCTGCGAAATACATATTACTTTTGTGTTGGATTCAACCAAGGTAAATTCTAGTTCAACGTGATTAATTAAAAAATCAGGTTGTTGGTAATTGGCTCGTCTTTTTACTGCGGGGATGGTAGTAGACATCATATCCTCAAAAATGAATAAGATTTAACGGGGAATAAAAGACTTGTTGGCAAGCCAACAAGTCAGCATGTTATGCTTTTGTTTCTAGTGATTCCTGTACTATTTCAGGCACCGGAATACGTAAGATTTTAATACCTAGATAAGCATAAATAATAGCTAATACAGGATTAATCAAATTAAAAAAGGTATAGAAAATATAATCTAGTGGGTTCACGGCTAAAACGCCATGCATATACACACCACAAGTATTCCAAGGGATAAGCGGCGAGGTTAAGGTTCCACCATCTTCTAAGCTACGTGATAGATTGAGTTGATGTAATCCGCGTTTTTCAAATTCACTTTTATACATTCTACCAGGCATCACAATCGCCATATATTGGTCAGCAGTGATAATATTTGTGCCGATACAAGTTAAGATTGTGCGAGTGATCATATCCCCGGCCGTTGTTGCTCCTTTCAAAAATGCACTTACCACTCTTTTAAGCAACCCAACTCTTTCCAATACAGCCCCAAACGTCATAGCACACATAATTAGCCAAATAGTATTCAACATACTCGACATGCCACCACGACTTAATAGATCATTTAAGGTATCACTCGGTGTAGAAAACGAAACACCATCAAACAGTGCGGTCCATACCACTATTATTGAACCTCGAATCGCGCTTACCCCTTCATCTGATAGGCTTGCTATCACTTCAGGTTGGAAAATAGCAGCCCATATACCACCTAATAAAGCGCCTATGGCTACAGCCGGAAATGCTGGGACTTTCTTTATTGCCATTGTTAATAACACTATTAATGGTATCAACATATGTAGGCCCAAATTAAACTCTTGTTCTAGCAAAGTCTGCATTTCTTGGATACCACTAGCAGAATCAGGTAAATCGGCGCCTAAGCCAATGACCACGAACAAAATAAGGGTGATTATAATACTAGGTACCGTTGTCCATAACATATATTGGATATGTTCGAACAAATTGGTACCCGCTATAGCCGGGGCAAGGTTTGTTGTTTCTGAAAGAGGTGATATTTTATCGCCAAAATAAGCGCCTGAAATAATGGCGCCTGCAGTAATGGCCTCTGACATGCCCATACCAATAGACACGCCCATTAAAGCAACACCTACGGTTGCAGCTGTTGTCCATGAACTACCAATACTCATCGCAACAATCGCACAAATAAGACAACTAGCAGCATAAAACATCGAAGGATTTAGTAAGTCTAAACCGTAGTAAATAAGGGTTGGAACTGTACCAGCCAACATCCACGTACCAATTAAAGACCCCACAGCGAGCAAAATAAGAATTGCACCCAAAGAACGGGAAATTCCTTTGACGATACCTTGTTCAATATCGTCCCAACTATAGCCATTTTTAAGACCTATAAGCGATGCAATACCCATAGCCACCAATAAGGCTATTTGATTCGGTCCAAAAGAGGAATTATCTTCAAATAAATATACTGAACCACCTAACAAGATGACCAATATTACAATGGGTATGAGTGCATCGGATAAGGATGCTTCTCTCTTCGGTTTTTCAATTGACATAAAACGTTACAATCCTGAAGGTCTAATTGGAGTTAAATATAGATTGCGGTGCTAACCCGCGATAGAACGATAAAACATAATTGCGATAACAATGGGGCATACAAAACGCACATACCAAGGCCAAACTTTCCAAAACACACTGTGTTCAGCTTGTTCGTTGCCCTGTTTTAATTCAGCCAATATTTGATCGCGTTTCCATACCCAACCGCCAAAGATACATAACACTAATCCAAGCAAAGGCTGACTATATTTAGTGGTTAAATCAATTACCAATCCAAATAAACTTTCCATATTAAATGCAATTGTAGAACTGAGAATAAACACCACCAAAGCTAATGACCAAACAGCTCGTTTCCTATCAATTCCTTTACTTTCAACTACATAAGCCACCGGCACTTCAAGCATTGATATTGAAGAGGTCAACGCCGCGATTATCATCAGAGCAAAAAATACGAATGCAACATAGGTCCCAACCGTGCCCATGGTTTCAAACAATGACGGAAGTACTGCAAAAATCAGATTAGGGCCTTCAATCAAAGCACCACTATCCGAGAATATTTTCACACCATTATGTAATGCAACGTACATCGCTGGAATTATTAACATACCCGCTAAAATAGCCACACCTATATCCACTAGTGCAACTGAGGCACCAAGAGTTGGTAGATTTTCTTTTTTACTAACGTATGAGCCATAAACCAACATGGTCCCTACTCCCAAGGACATAGAAAAGAATGCTTGACCCATAGCACTGATAAGTAATTCAGGATTCATTATAAGACTAAAATTAGGCAGCAAGTAGGCTCTCCAACCATCCGCTGCGCCGTCTAATGTAGATACGTAGAGAATCAACAAAGCAATAATAATAAACAGAGCCGGCATTAAACGTACTGACCAAAGTTCTATTCCCTGCCTTACTCCACCCGTTACGATACTGGCTGTTAAACAAAGAAATATACCACTAAACAGAATATCTCTAGTGTATGAGGAAGAAACTAACCAAGTAGAAATTGCGTCTTGGCCAAACATATCGCTGATTGTTTGTAAAAAGTGGGACAACATCCAACCGGCAACTAAAGCATAAAACGAGAGGATTAAGGAAACAGTAACAAACCCCCAAACTCCTGTTGCTCTGCCGATATTGCTGCCAGATATTTTACCTAATGCATCAACCATATTTGAACGCGTTGCCCGACCAATGATTAATTCTGCCATTAGCACCGGATAAGCTAAAAGAAAGGCTAAGATGATATAAACAAGCACAAATGCGGCGCCACCGTTACTGGCAACCTGAGTTGGAAAACCCCAAATATTACCTAATCCTACTGCTGACCCTGCAGCAGCAAGTACAAAACACATTCGAGACGAAAATTCTCCACGTGCAGCCATGTGATGCCCTTATTATTTTTATTATTATTTATATATGTAAAAGGCTGCTCTACGCAGCCCTTTTTCTAATTTTTTTCGTTATTTATTGCGTATTTACCAATAGTCAGTACGTCATAAGTAATATTGGCGGCCTCTTCTAGAAATGGATCAACGGTTTCAAGCTCTTCTGGTAAATCATCCAAGTTTTCAACCTTTTCTAGACCAAGACGTGCCAGACGTTCATTAGTGCGTGATAGATTACGTAGTTCGTTCTCTGATTTTTCTTTTAAACGCTCGGTTTCAACCAAAGAGATAGTTTTATCTTCTTTCTTTATTTTATAACGCTCTACATCTTCATAGATATAGTTGAATTCTTTCTTAATCCTTTGGTTGTGTAACTCTGTTAAACCTTTAACTGTATTTTTATTTTCGCCAAAAGTTGTGTAATTGGCTCTAGCAATACTATCCCATGGCAAAGCATTTTCTTCTTGGCTTTCCCCCCAATCTGCATGGTCGATTACAGATGGAAATAAAATATCTGGGATAACACCTTTATGTTGCGTACTGCCACCGTTTATTCGGTAAAATTTAGCAATTGTAAACTGAACACTACCCAATGGGTTTTCATACAAGTCGTAGATTCGGCCCAACGGACGGTGCTGTTGTACAGTACCTTTACCGAAAGTTTGTTCGCCCAATATTAAGGCTCGATTATAATCCTGCATCGCCGCAGCAAAAATCTCAGAAGCAGATGCACTATATCGATCAACCAATACAGTTAAAGGACCGTCATAAAACACCTTACCATCCACATCTTTTTCTAAACGAATACGTCCTGCGCCGTCTCGAATTTGTACCACTGGTCCTTTATCGATAAACAACCCTGAAAGTAATGTTGCCTCGGTTAAAGAGCCGCCCCCATTACCACGTAAATCAACAATAACACCTTGTACACCTTGTTCATTTAAACTGGCAATTTCCTTTCTAACATCTTTATGTAAGTTGTTGTAAAAAGAAGGGATTGCAATAACGCCAAGCTTTTGGTCTTTGTTTGGACCATCTTTAGGAATGTAAACTTCAGATTTAGCAGCTCTGTCTTCTAGTTTAATTTTGTCTCGAGTGAGTTTAACTACAACAGGTACTGTCGATTCAGACGAACCTTTTACCATTTGTAGTTTTACGATACTGCCTTTAGGCCCTTTAATCAGTTCAACGACTTCATCCAAGCGCCAACCAATAACATCAACAAACTCTTCATCATCTTGCGCAACGCCGACAATCTTATCTTCAGGCTTAATGCTTTTGGATAAGTCTGCAGGTCCGCCTGGTACTACACTACGAATAACTGTGTAGTCATCTTCACTGAGTAATACAGCACCGATACCTTCAAAAGAAAGATTCATTTCCATTTGGAAACGCTCTGCATTACGCGGAGACAAATAACTGGTATGAGCCTCAATACTACGAGCAAATGAGTTCATCACCATTTGAAACACATCTTCACTAGATGTTTGCGTCAAACGCTTTATCGCACGATTGTATCGTTTAGTTAATAGTTCTTGAGTTTTAGCCCAATCTTTATCAGCTAATTTTAAGTTAAGCGCATCATATTTAACCCGCTGACGCCATAACTCATCTAACTCATTACTATCTTTAGCCCAAGCGGCCTCTTCTCGATCGTAAATAAATTTGTCATTAGCCAGTTCAAAGTTAAATTCTTTATCTAATAAAGTCAGCGCATACTCGTACCTCTCGGCACGACGTTGCATATTTAATTGATAAATTTCATAGGCAACACTTAAGTTACCCCGCTCAATCGCATCATCAAACTTGGTTCTGTATTTAGCAAAACCTTGAATATCCTCTGCGCTGAATACATTTCGATTAAAGTCCAACGATCGAATGAAACGGTCAAATATCTTGACCGATAATTCGTCATCTAAATCAATTGGCTTATAGTGGGCGCGTAAAAACTGCGAGGATATTCTTTTAGCTGACGCTACATGCTGAGACTCTTGAGTCAATTTGGGCAAATCTTTCACGCCCAAACTGTTTTCTATAGCTATAGAGCCTGAACTCATCACCAATAAAGCTGATGCCACTGATATACGAATTGATTTAATCATTTAATTACCTCTTTGAACGGGCCAATCTCAAGTTTTCTAACTGAACTTTGACCACCATTCCTGTATCAAGTTGCACTTGAATGCCATCTTTACTGACATCAGTGATTGTCGCAGGCATCGGACTCTTGCCAACTTTAACGGTAACAGCTGTCCCAGCTACGATATGTTTTTCCTCTAATCGTTCAGCTGGAGTCTGTTTTACCTTAGCTGCCTCTTTTTTAATCACTTTTGAAGTAGGCTTAAACTTAGGCGCTTCTTTCTTCTTGTAAGCACCTTTTACTTCAACACCTGCTGCTTTTTGTTCTTTGCGCTTTTCTGCAACTTTAGCCTTACTTTCATCAAGTTGCTTCTTTGCGTGTTCTACGTGTTCATCTTCAATGGCAGCTACATCTTTTCCATCTAAATCAATGCGTTGCGCGCCTTTTTTAATGCAATGTAAATATCGCCAGCTATTCGTATAGTGCCTTAATGACGATCGCAGTAATGTTTTACTTACTCGCTTTTCATTATCTAAACGTTCAGCCAAATCTTTGAAAATACCTATTTTTAAAGGTTTAGCATCACCTTTATTACTAAAACAAGCGGGAAATTGTTCAACTAAAAAGCCAATGACTTCTTTGCTGTTTGAAAATTTTTGTGGATTGTCCATTCAGTCTTCTAGTAAGTTCGTTAACGGGGTTCTTGGTGCTCATCATCCCAAGTTGCTAGAAGTTGGTCAACCCAGTCATACAAATCATCTTCATCTATATCGAGTAAATGTGCATCTTCTCGCCAATTTTCCCAAATATATTGGATCATATTCTCTAATGAGGTGGTATTTATGTCTTCATCAGCTTTATCGTAAAGCAAATGAAGTATGGTATTCATCCTGTCAGTTGCATCATCTGCTCGGTCATCCCAGAAATCCATATCCTCAACAGTTGCAAGCACAACTTGAATATCTATCATATTTTTCACTACCCAATACTCCTAGTATTCAGCATCTTTGGATAACGTCGTTTGTAATATTTCTACAATTCGGCTTAAACCAGCTTTATCTTCATGATCGAATCGTGCAATGTTTGGGCTGTCTATGTCTAATACAGCAATTATTTGGTTATCTTTGCGTACGGGTAAAACTATTTCTGAGTTAGATGCCGCATCACAGGCTATATGCCCTAAAAATTGGTGAACATCTTCAATCAACTGAATGTTATTTTCAGATACTGCTGTTCCGCACACACCTTTACCAATTGGGATGCGAATACAAGCAGGTTGACCATGAAATGGACCTAATACTAACTGCCCTTGTTTAACAATATAAAAACCTGCCCAATTAACGTTCTCCAATGCCCAATACAGAATGGCACTGATATTCGCCATATTTGCTATTAAATCTTTTTCTCCAGCAACTATGGCTTCTATTTGTTGTAATAATTGGGCATAGAGTTGCGGTTTATTTTCTGCCATTAATTTATTAAACCTAGTTAAAAGTTATTTATGAAGCTTCTTTCAATGAAAAAACAACCTTTACAGTTGCCTGTGTGGACATTTCTCCAGGTTGGTAACTTTCGGATGCTTGTATTTGTCGTGTTTTAAACGCCATTGGCATGACTTGGCCTGATGACTGCTCAGATATGGATATTACCTTGCCTAATTTCAAGCCCAACACCTCAACCATTTTAGTTGCTCGACTTTTCGCATGCAGTAGCGCTTGTTTTAGGGCTTTCTGATAATTTTCAGCGGCTTGACTGTTAGTAAAATCAAATTGGTTAATATTATTTATACCAATATTTAATACTGCATCTATGGATTGTTCATACTCTGCTAAGGTTCTTACAGTCACAGTAATTCTTCTACTTAAAATAAAACCTTTTTGCTCTCGGTTTTTGCCATTGTATTCAACCCAAGGATTAAACTGCACTTGTAATGATTGAACTGCCTTTTTATCTACCCCGATTTTAACTAAAGCCTGAACGATTGAATTTGTTTTATCGACAATAGCTTTATTTAGTTCAGCAGCTACCCTGCCCTTTTGTTCTACTGACATAGTAAAACTAAAACGGTCGGGTACACTCATTACGCTTGCTACACCAGAAACTTCAATACTCCTGAGTTGTCGACCTTTAGAATGATCGTTAGCGAAAGAGTAGCCAGTCAAAAATAAGCACAAAACTAAAAAATAAATACGCATAAAAGCCTCGATAGGAAGATGAATCAGATTAAATTGAATTAATTATGCCGTGCCACTAATGAACAATGTATGAACTAATAATTAAAAACAGTCCGAGGGTATATAAACCAGTCCTTTCATTAGTATTCTTGCACTACGACTCATTGATACCTTGGTAACAGCCCATTCGCCGTCTTCACATTGAGTTTGAGCTCCAACCTTCAAAGTCCCTGAAGGGTGGCCAAAGGTTACCGACTCAATGTCTTTTTTACCTGTAGCCAAATTAACTAAAGTACCGGGGATAGCAGCAGCAGTGCCAATAGCAACTGCGGCAGTTCCCATCATTGCATGATGTAATTTGCCCATTGAAAGTGCTCTAACTGACAAATCAATATTTTCTATCTCGACTGTTTTTCCACTAGAAGTGATGTATTTTAATGGTGCAGCCACAAATGCTATTTTCGGAGTGTGTTGGCGATTAACCGCTTCATCAATATTCGTAATTAAGCCCATTTTCAAGGCCCCATAAGCGCGTATAGTTTCGAATTTGTTTAGCGCTTGGTCATTTCCGTTGATTGTTTCTTGCAGTTCGGTACCTGAGTACCCGAGAGCTTCAGCATTTAGAAATATAGTCGGTATGCCTGCATTAATCATAGTGACTTTAAAATCACCAATATTAGGCACATGTAAGTTGTCAACAAGATTACCTGTGGGGAACATGGCTTCATCACCATCCACAGGAGCCACAAATTCTACTTTGACTTCAGCGGCTGGGAATGTCACACCGTCTAATTCAAAATCACCGGTCTCTTGTACTAATCCATCAGTCATAGGTACATGGGCTATGATGGTTTTTTTAATATTTGCCTGCCAAATTCGTACAACTGCCAATCCATTTTCTGGGATACGGCTAATATCAACTAATCCATTACTGATCGCGAATGAGCCAACTGCTGCAGTTAGATTGCCGCAATTTCCACTCCAATCAACAAATGGTTTATCAATAGCAACTTGACCAAATAAATAATCCACATCATGCTCAGGTTGAGTACTTTTGGATAATATGACTGTCTTACTAGTACTGGAAGTAGCGCCTCCCATACCATCTGTTTGCTTAGCATAAGGATCAGGACTGCCTATAACTCTAAGTAATAAGTTGTCTCTAGCGGCTCCTGCTACCCGTGCAGATTCCGGTAAATCATTAAGCTTAAAAAAAACACCTTTGCTGGTACCGCCGCGCATATAAGTCGCATGAATACCAATTTGTGGTTTATGACTCATCAATTACTCCCTCATATGGCTACAGTTGATTCAAGAAAATCTTGAGCAAAACGTTGCAGCACTCCGCCAGCCTCATAAACTCGTACTTCTTCAGCGGTATCTAAACGACAAGTCATGGGAACTTGAACTTGCTCTCCATTTTTGCGGGTAATATTTAAAGTTACTGTTATACCGGCAGCAACATCGCCCAATACATCGTAAGTTTCAGTACCGTCTATGTTTAAGGAATGGCGAGTGGTACCGGCTTTGAATTCAAGAGGTAATACCCCCATGCCTACTAAATTAGTGCGGTGAATACGTTCAAAACCTTCTGCCGCAATGACTTCCACTCCAGCTAAGCGCACACCTTTTGCAGCCCAATCTCGCGACGAGCCTTGCCCATAATCAGCACCTGCTACTATGATTAGTGGTTGTTTGCGCTGCATGTAAGTTTCGATGGTTTCCCACATA
>Ga0105350_10002573_pt1 | contig 10857 bp, 9 predicted proteins | sample EN1Hudsemesocosm_FD_83506 | JGI IMG/M metagenome (GOLD analysis project Ga0105350, IMG submission 83506) | Methane-oxidizing microbial communities from mesocosms in the Hudson Canyon - EN1E Hudson Canyon | ecosystem: Environmental > Aquatic > Marine > Cold seeps | place: Hudson Canyon...
AAGATTAAAGGCAAAACCAAAGGTGTTGCAGCACTTTGTATTGGTGGTGGTGAAGCGACTGCTATGGCGATTGAATTGGTTTAATTATTCGTTTAATTCGTGGTTACAGCTTGGTGATGATTCATCACCAAGCTGTTTTAGCTTTTATTCTTTGAGAGCTTTCATATAAATCTTATCTTCATAGTTTTCCTTTTTTTTCTAACTTCTCCATTCGAGTCAGTGTCCACAGTCCTGCGTATTTGTTAAAACTGTTCTGTGAATAATTCAGTGCGATTAAAAAGCCGACAGAACCATCCAAAAATCCCCCTCGAAGCAGGTAAATTTGCACAAAAGTCCAAAAACTTCGCAGAATAGGGCTAATCAAGGTATGGCAGCGCTTACCTTTAGCAAAATACTTTTGGCTGCCTAGCCAAGCGTATTTGGCACTTTTATCAAGTGCATGGCCATAGTTCCGGCTGGTAAAGTGCAATAATCGTCCATTCAATGTTACTGTTTCGCCAGGCGCATGTAGAATTTTCTCATGTACTTGAGCGTCGGTAAATGAGGCACCGTCTCGCCAAACCATGCGTAGTGGTGAGCGCGCGCTACGGCCATGGTCTAAGCGCTTGTTGTAAATTGTGACGCCCCAAGGCATTTGTATTGCAACTTTGTTTCCTCTAGGTTCGCTTAATAACAGACGTACACTTTCTTGTAATTCCGGGTCTAAAGCCTCGTCGGCATCAATAGCGAGCACCCAATCATATTGTGCTTTTTCTAATGCACGCTGTTTTTGAATTCCGTAGCCTGGCCAATCTGTTTCAAACACTTTATCCGTATATTGGCGAACAACATCTAAAGTGCCATCGGTACTACCACTATCGAGTACAATAATTTCATCAGCTAGATCTTTTACAGACTCTAGGCAGCGGCCAATGCGGTCGGCTTCATTTAAAGTAATAATAGTGACAGAGAGGCTGTATCGTTTACTTGTCATAATGTAAATATCTTATAATTAGAGGTCAGCTTAATAATAAAGCTTTGCACCACAGGTTTTTGGTTAGAGTTTAAAGTATTTAAGCTTTTTTCTGATTTTAAATTTTCGCACTAAGTTAAGCGGTTTCTTCTTTAGGCCAATATGACCTGTTTCCATAAACCAATCGACAGCATCTAAAACTCTTTCACTGGCTTGTCCGTCTGTGTCAGGGTGTATGTCTTTAGCATACGAACTAATTTCATTCATTAGCTTAGCAGGGCGTGTAAGCGCATGCTCAATACTGTGTTCGATGTTATCTGTCGATTCAATATTTATAAGGTGTTTGCCGTTAAAGAGTGTTTTATACGTGACAACGGGTTTTTGCAACATTAAAAATTCAGAGATGATTGAAGAGGTATCGCATAACATTACATCTGCTTCTTGAAGTGCTGAAAGTACTTGTTCATTCTCAATGAATCGTAAATTTGGCCCTTCAAGTGAGCGGTAGGCTGCAATCGTTTCTTTAGCCATTTTAGGGTGTAGTGTTACCAGCCAGTTCCATTTTCCTGTTTGAGATAGCCGCTTAATTTCTTCAAATACGTGTGGTGCCGCGGTGATTTTTGTTGAAAATGTCGATGCAAACAGAACGGTTGGCTGTGTTGAAGTTTGTGCCGGTTTTGCTTTGAATAGCGGGTCTAACTTAGGCCAGCCCGTTTGTACAATGCGAAAGAAGCCGTGTTCATCGGCTAGTTTGTTAAAAGGTGCCGTTGTACTTGGTCCTTGAGGGCAATAGAGGTCAAAGAAACCACGAATATTAAAGTGGCTTAAACCGCGTTTTCCAGTGAAAAAACCGTGAAATACACCCACTTTTACGCCGGGGAAAAAATGCGGTACAACATTACCCGGCACAAACACTGCGCAAGGGTTATAGGCTTTTACTTGCTCGGTTGTGAGTAGTTGGTGTTCATTAGAATTTAATAAGTTCTCATTTGCCTCGTTGCCACCAATAAACCAACTCACCTCATCGCCTCTCGCCCAAATAGCCTTCTGAATAGGTCGCAAAATTGCGTAGGAATAATTTTGTTCAATATACATGAGATAGCGTTTAGGGTTGGAAGCCATTGGGTCCGCCTGGTTACTGAAATTTCTAGAATAATAGAGGAGGTAAAATAGCATAAAACGATACAGTCTGCGCTAGCCACTTTAGAATAAAACAAGGTGTAAAGGGTGTGAATAAAGATGGCGAGGTAATCAGCCACAGTTTATAATTCAAAAAAATTTAAACCTGTAAATAGAGCATTAGCTTCCTATGTTAAAAACTTTCGTAATTAATCTTGCTGGGTCGGATGATCGCTGGGAAACCACAAGTCGTCGATTAACTGCGCTTGAGGTTCCCTTTGAACGTTTTGAGGCGGTTGATGGCAGAGTTTCACCTCATCCCTTGTTCGAACGGCACGATGATAAGCTTCGGCAGAAATATCGAGGAAGAGCGTTGTCAGGAGGGGAGTTAGGCTGCTTTGCTTCTCATTTTTTGTTATGGCAACGCTGCGTTGAGCTAAATGAACCCATTGTGGTGATGGAAGATGACATTATTATCAGGGACTCGTTTCCAGAAGCGGTGAAAGTCGCGTCGGAGAATATCTCAAAGTTGCCCTACCTACGCTTCTCAGGTATCCACCTTAAACGACGACCATACAAAAAAATTGATCGCTTAGGTAGTTTTGATTTAGTCGATCATATTAAAGGGCCAGCGGGTACACAATGTTATGTACTTAGCCCATTAGCAGCTAAAGCATTTATTCAGTCTGCTGATGTATGGTTCTTGGCGGTGGATGATTATATGGACCGGTATTGGCAGCATAGTATTAATTGTTATAGTCTCATGCCCTTTCCAGTAGGTTTAGCGAATGTTGAAACTGATATGGTAAGACCTAAGAAAGCGACTAGATCGTTGAAAGTGAAGCTTGTTAAGGCTTGTTATGGCTTGTTGGAGTCGCTTAGACGAAATCGGTATCGGTTTCGAAGCAATAAGGAGTTATAAGTGTCTTCAAGACCATTAGTTAGTGTTTATATTACAACGCATAAGCGAGTAGATTTACTTCCTCGTGCAATAAATTCTGTTCTGGCTCAAAATTACCGTCCAATAGAAATTATTGTTGTGGATGATGCTTCTAAAGATTCCACGATTGACCTACTTAAAAAGTATGAGCAGCAGTTGTCTGGTGAGCGTGATTTAACTTTTGGCTACTTAGAACACTCTGAAAATAAGGGCGCGTGTGCAGCAAGAAACTATGCCATTAGAACAGCGAAAGGTCAGTTTATTACAGGGCTAGACGATGATGATGAGTTTTTTCCTTCTCGAATTAAACAAATGGTAGAAAATTGGGATGATAAATATTCAGCCCTATGCTCATCGATAGAGGTGGATGACGGCGGTGGAAAAATTTCTTATCTAGATAGAGAAATTGGTGAAATTTCCTTAGATAACTTGTTAAAAAGAAATGTAATCGGCTCACAAATTTTTACCAAAACTGCAAATTTAAGAGCGATAGAAGGCTTTGATATCACATTCCCAGCTTGGCAAGATTATGAATGTTGGATTAGGATAATTGATAGGTTTGGGCCTGTTTTAAAATTGAAAGAACCAAGTTATCGGTTCCATCGAGGTCATGATAAACCTCGTATAACAAGTGATAATAGAAGTTTGGAAGCAATAAAACTAATCATTAAAAAACATGGTCATAGGCTTAACCCTCACCAGAAGCGACGGCTAAAATATAAAGAGTTAACTGCCGAAAAGCTTTCTTATCGTAATTTAAGAGATTGGTTGCCTGCGATGACCCTAAGAACAGCGCCAAGAATATTAAAGAAGTGGGTTAAAACTAATTGTCTATAATTTTCTAAGCAGCGTTATTAATTGTGGAATTTCAAAATAGGAATATTTGAACTAATGTCTCTTAAAAGTAAGTGGCGCAAGCTTAAGTACCAAATAGAAGTATTATTTTTACCTTTTTTTGCTAGATTCAGGAAAGCTTCAATTCTTTATTATGTCTTGTTTAATAGTGAGTTTGGTCGAGAACAGCAAGCGATATTAAATGGTAAGTTACAGTATCAAAAATCTTTAAAGAGAAAAGTGAAAAGTTCAGCGTTATTACGGCGAAATACACATCGTTTAGAGAAGGGGATTATTATGCGCCCTAGAAAAGATGTTTTTGCTTTAGATTATATTCATGAAACTGTTGCGGAGTTTGTTAGGCTAAAGGCATCTGAAGATGTTTGTGAAAGAGAGATAAAGTGGGCTGGTGATGTGATAAACAAGTATTTTAATATCATCACTTTGAAAGAAGATTTAATTTCACTTAGAAGTACTTTCATTGATGCGTATGGGCAGAGTGATTCTGAAGAAAACCATTATATACCTTACAAAAGTGATTGCAGGGCTAAGAGCTCTATCGGTGTTGATGAATTGCAGGCTCTTTTTGAACAAAGGCGCTCGACGAGGTGGTTCCAGCAAAAACCTGTTGATGAAGAGTTGCTGAGTAAGGCGGTACATTTGGCGAGTTATGCACCTTCAGCCTGTAATAGGCAACCATATGAATTTATGATTATTAATGATTCAGAGCTTATACAGAAAGTAGCGAAAATTCCCATGGGAACAGCAGGCTTTCATAATAATATTCCTTGTTTAGTGGTCGTTGTCGGGGATTTAGCTGCTTTTCCTGAGGAGCGGGATAGACATGTCATTTATATTGATGCTTCTTTAGCTTCTATGCAATTTATGCTGGCATTAGAAACTTTAGGTTTGGGGTCATGTCCAATAAATTGGCCTGATATTGAGAAAAAAGAAGCTCAAATGGCTCAAGAATTAAAGTTGTGCCCAAGTAAACGTGTCGTAATGTTGATAGGCATTGGTGAGCCCGATCCTAGTGGCTACATACCTTATTCACAAAAAAAATCACCTGTGACATTTATTAATTAAGGCTAAATATGTTTATCGAAATTAAAGGCGTTCAGTTCGTAAATAAGGGGGCTGAGTTAATGTTGTTGGCTGTTATTTCAAAAGTTCATGAAATATGGCCTGATGCAAAGATTGTATTAAAACATAATTCAAATTCTCCTTACGAGAAGCGTGCAAAGTTAGGGACTTATCAAAAACTTGAATGGAAAATGAAGTGGCTAGAAAAGCTATTTTCTGAGAAATTTTTAAAAAAATTAATACTAAGATATGGCTTAGTGTCAGATAAATATATTTCTATGACACTAGATGCGTCTGGTTTTGCTTATGGGGACCAATGGGGAAGGAGGGGAGTAAAAAACCTGTGTAGAGACCTTCGAAAATCATCCGTATCAGGAAAAAAGTATTTCTTATTACCACAGGCTTTTGGCCCATTTAGTGATAATACTGATAAGTCATTATTGACTAAAGCATTACCATTAGCAGCGATGGTTTGTGCTAGAGAGCGTTCCAGCTACGCTAGCATTGAAGCAATCTCTAGTAACATTAATAATTTGTACTTATATCCAGATTTTACAAATCTGCTAGAAGGGCGCTGCCCTGATTATTATAAAAATGGGGCGAATAAAGTTCTTATTATCCCAAATTCAAATATGATCTCTTCAAGGAATGAGAATAAAGGTTGGGTTGATGTATATTTAGAGAAATTAAATCTAATGGTACAAGTCATCACGGCAAAAGGCCTAGTACCTGTTCTACTCAATCATGAAGGCAAAGGGGATGCAGAAATATGCCGTCAACTTAATGAATTGAACGGTCAAAACCTAGAGATGATTTGTGATGACAACCCACTTCATGTGAAAGGTATAATTGGTGCAAGTGCTGCTGTAATTAGCTCACGCTTTCACGCTTGCGTTTCAGCTCTTTGTCAGGGGGTGCCTTGTTTGGGGACTAGCTGGAGCCATAAGTATGAGCGACTATTTGAGGATTATAATAAAGGAGATTATATTATCTCTCCAACTTTAGACCTTTCTGGAATCAGTCAAATGTTTGATCGTGCTTTTGTAAAGTCAGGTGATGAATACCAAGAGTATTTGGCGTCAATCCAGCGTGAAAAGCAGAAAGCAGAAGATATGTGGAAGAAAATTGGAAATGCCTCTTTGTAATTTTCTCTTGAGGAACCTTATTTATGAGTAGTTTAGATATTCTAATCTACTCATAAAGCTATTCTATTTTTATAATAGAAAATTATAAGACTACAAATTCTGGCCTAAACGCTCTAAATTATAAGATCCATCCAAAACCCTCTTCCACCAAGTTTCATTTTCTAAAAACCAAACCACCGTTTTTCGTAGGCCTGTTTCGAATGTTTCAGTAGGCGACCAGTTTAACTCTCTGGTAATTTTTGTCGCGTCGATGGCATAACGCACATCATGTCCTGGTCGATCGCTGACAAATGTAATTAAATCTGTATAGCGTTGAGTACCTTGAGGTTTGTCCGGTCTAAGCGATTCGAGTAACTCACAAATTAGGCGAACAACATCAATATTGGCCATTTCATTGTTGCCACCAATATTATACGTTTCACCATTCAAACCTTCTTCAGCCACTTTTACTAAGGCGCGAGCATGGTCATCTACATATAGCCAGTCTCTTATTTGCTTTCCATCGCCATAAACTGGAAGTGGTTTACCTTCCAAGGCGTTTAATATCATTAGTGGGATCAATTTTTCAGGAAAGTGATAAGGCCCATAATTGTTTGAACAGTTGGTAATGACAGCGGGTAAGTCATACGTTCTGTTCCATGTTCTAACTAAATGATCGCTTGAAGCTTTTGAGGCTGCATAGGGGCTGCTAGGGTTATAGTTTGATTCTTCTGTAAAGAAATTATTAGGCCCTTCTAGATCACCAAAGACTTCATCGGTTGAAATATGGTGGAATTTAAAGTGACCTTTTTTGGACAAAGGTAAATCAATCCAATAATTTTTTGCCGCTTCTAATAGTTGGAAGGTGCCAACAATATTGGTTTGGATAAACTCACTTGCGCCGTCTATTGAACGGTCTACATGGCTCTCAGCGGCTAAATGCATAACAATATTAGGTTGGAAATCATCAAATACATTTTTTAAAGCGTGTGAATCACAAATATCCATTTTATTGAAGGTGTATCGGTCAGAATTTTCTATTGATGCTAAAGAATCAAGGTTTCCTGCATAAGTGAGCTTGTCGATATTAAGTACGGAGTGCTTTGTATTGTTAATAATATGCCGCACAACAGCTGAACCAATAAAGCCCGCTCCACCTGTCACTAGTATTTTCATGAATGAATCCTGAGTTATCCAAGTAATTTACGTGTAAATAAAACACCGGATAATAATACATGAAAAAATGATCGTAGAATGAAAGCCTTTCCTGAAGTTAGAGGGTGCCTTATAAGACATCTAACATTCAAATAGCATTAAGGCTCTGTTTTTTTAGGTTTGATCATTCGTTGCATATTCCAATGCCGTTTCGCTTTTTTCTTCAACGCGTGCGTGTGGTCAAGCTCTACCTCAACGCCTGTATGAGGGTGGTGGTCATGGTTGTTTGTGCTATTAGGTTCATGGTTGTGAGGACTTTTATTGTTAACAGCATGTTCATCATCATTATAGATAGTGTTGTGATGGCTAGCATCATCCCCTTGATTATAATGGCCTAAACTCTCGCTTGAATGATTGTCTGCAGGGGCGCTTTTAGTCGGCTGATGAGTACTTTCTGTTGTAAGGCTATTTTCTTTTTGCCCCCTTATGTTTTCTTTCATAAGTTTTTCGTTATTTTGTTGTTTGCTTGCCTCTTTGCCTAGGTTTGAATGTTTACCTTTTGTTTTCTTTAGCTTGTTTTGAGTGTTATTTGAGGCATCTACTTGGCGAGAACTGGCTTGATGTGCGGACTGCTGGTTTTGTTGCTCTGATTTATCTTGCTTTGATGTCGTGTTAGCTGCTTGAGCCTTAGGCGTTTTGGTCTTAGATGTTTGAGATTGGGGGGGATTGGTTTCGCTATGAGGGTCTTCTGTTGTCGTATTTTGATCTAACGTTTGAGGGCGATATTCATTTTCATGCTCGCTGGATTGACTACCTAAAGTAGGGTTTTTGGCCGGCGTCTCGATAAAGTATCGTTCTTCCTCTAAAGATTTGTCTGAAAGTGTTGCTGAGGTTTCTGCTGGTTTTTCTGTGAGTATTTTCTTGTCTGCTGGTGGGTTGCGGAGTGATTGGTCTGGTGTTGAACGTTTAGTTTGGTCGGATGCTAAGCTTGGTTCAGATGGTTCAGATGGTTCAGATGGTTCAGCGCTTTTTTTTTCGATAAGTTTCTTGGCTTTTTTTGTCATCACATCTTCTTCAATGTGTTTATCGAATTGCTGGCTGCTACACCCAGCAAGAACAAAGATAAAAAATATATTCGTAAGGCGTGATGAAATTTTTATCATATTTGAGTAACGGAGCCGATCAATCGTGAAATGTATATTTACTCAGGCTGTCAGCACGGCGATAATCAGTGCGTCGAGTTAGTAAAGTATTAAAGTTAATGAAGCATAACAAGAATAACGGGATTGTGTAATGACCACTGTATCACCTGACGTATCGCCAATCGTTCACCCTAAAGTTAGCCCCGAGCGGGAAAGTATCGGTAAAAAGCTTATTTTTTTCGCATGGGCCGTTGAAATTTGTGCCGTGATTATTGGTTTCGCTATTTCAATTATGCAAGGGATTACCTCTTTTAGTGAAATTGAAGCAAATCGTGATGCCGGTTTAGGTTTTGGGGACTATACCAATGTGTTTATCGCGATGATGCCATTTTTCATGGTTGCGATTGTTGAAATTACTAAAATTCCTTTTGTTGGGGCAACCTATAAAACCAGCAACACAAAATGGAAAATTATCTTTGGAACGTCGCTGGTTTTCTTAGCGTTTATTACCTTTGAATCGGCACTTAATGGATTTGAAAGGAACTTCCATGCCTTAATTTATTCGATTGATAAGCATAAAAAAGAGCTAATTGCCGTAGAAGAAGAAATCGAACCCTTAGCGTCGCAACGTGATATTTTAGCAAATTTGACCGCGCCCAAAATTGAAGCCGATTACAGTAAACGACACGCCATTATCTCCGAAGAAAGAAGCCGTCAGGCTGACACCATTCAAGACAGAATACAGGGCTTAAGGGCGGCGACGCAAACTGAGTATATTCGAGGTTTAGCGGATCAAATTGCCGACCGTCGAAAGCAAGTAGATAGCCAGCGTGCTGATCGAAAGCGTGAATTAGATGGCCTGATTGATGCATCAAGCCAGATGACAAAAAATTCGGTCTCTGAGCTCAATACTCAACGCCGAAGTCAGCAACAGCAACTAGCAAAGGAACAACTTTATTTAGAAGAACTAAGAAAAAAACGAGAAAAATTAATCGCGGATGCAGGTTTCTTTTCTGAATCGAATGTTCGTGAGCGGCAGAATAAAATTGTCGCTCAACAAGAGCAAAAAGTAGAAAAACTCCGGTTAGCGTTAAATCAATTAAGTGATTCGGACCGACAGTCGAACTTAAGAACACGCTACAATGCTGATATTGAAGCGGTAAAAGATCGCTATCAAAAGCGGATAGATCGACTCAATAAAGAAATTCAAGGTCTGTCGCTTACGATGAATAAAAGCCTGGGCGCACGAGAGAAAGACGTTGAGCATGTGATTAAAAATCATATGAAAGAGCTGACGCGTATGGAACGTAAATTTGCTGATCAACAGTCAGATAATGAAAAAAATCGTGAAACAGAATTCAATAAACTAGCGAAGAATGAGGAGTTAATTGCCAACTTTGATAAAACGATCTTTGAAAAGAAAAATCAGCGTGTTGTGTTGCGAAACATCGTGAATGTAAAAGTGGGTGATAATCAAGTTTATCGAATGGCTCAGTGGTGGTTTAGCAAAGAGTCCGCAGCAGATTTAGACCGTAAAGATGTGATGATGATCGCGACATTGTGGTTTGGAAGTTTGGCGATGCTGATTGCTGTTACCGGTATTCTATTAGCGTTTGCATCCTATGTGATTCGTGACCCTTATATTGATGATCAAGTTGGTCCGAGAGACAATTTATCATCGCTAACCAAGAAATCTTATAATAGCTTTCGTCGCTTAGTGATTTATTGGCGTCGAGTTCAGCGCAAACCAATTATCAAAGAAGTAGAAAAAGTAGTGATTAAAGAAGTACCGATCGAAAAAATTGTTAAAGTTGAAATACCTGTTGAAGTAATTCGCAAAGAAATTGTCCATATCCCTTTATATACACAAGATAAGTCATTACTTAAATTAGCCAAAAATAATGCCTTTGATGCGAATGATTTAGAAGATCAGGATGCTGAAAAACAAGAACGAGGCACAGGGTGAATAATCAACATACTGAGCTATCTCAAGATAAAAATACCGAAAGTATTTTGAAAGACCTGCGTCCTCATGATTATGTGACTCACAATTATGAGGCGATGAATCGAGCGATTGATACCGAAGTTGAACAGCGTGTTGAAATATCAGAGCTATATCGTTATGAGGGTAGTTCTCGACGAACATTAATGATCATGCATCTAGCAACCAGTCTCTCGGTTGTGGCGGTTGCTGTGGCGGTTATCTTTTGGTTATATTATCAGCCTGCCACATTCTCAGGAGAGGTAGCGACAGTTAGCGCAAGTTCACCTGCACTTAATCAGAGTACTTCTGATGCATTAACGCTGATCTCCGAACAGGAATCGACTGAGTTAGAAAATAAACCCTTTATTGATACCTCATTCACGGTTTTTCACCGCACCTTGATTTCAACGGGTGAATACGTGGTTACCGGAAAAACCTATGCGCCGGATAATCTATCTTACCCAGAAGAACAGTATTGTTATCTTGAAAAGACACAGTCAAATGCAGGTCTATCAGGGGAACCG
>Ga0105350_10002574_pt1 | contig 10856 bp, 9 predicted proteins | sample EN1Hudsemesocosm_FD_83506 | JGI IMG/M metagenome (GOLD analysis project Ga0105350, IMG submission 83506) | Methane-oxidizing microbial communities from mesocosms in the Hudson Canyon - EN1E Hudson Canyon | ecosystem: Environmental > Aquatic > Marine > Cold seeps | place: Hudson Canyon...
AAATAGCAAAAATAGCAAAAATAGCCTCAATACTGTCACCAAATACTCTAAGTTACGACAAAAAAATGACGCCCTCTATTTTCTGGGAAAATATCCGCAAAGCATATGAGAAAGTCCTTTAAAAGTTTTTAAATCGCGCTAAACTAATGGATAACCTTGATGAGCAATCGCTGGACCCTAATTATGAGCAGTAACAGAGTAGGCGAAACTCACCGACCGGCTCCTATGCGCACCGATAGATTTTTCAACGCTCAGGGACAGTGGTTTTTCTCCACCCGCGAAGGCTCTCCGATTGGCCCTTTCGAAGACAAAGACGAGGCTCAAAAGGGGCTCGGTGATTTCATAGAATTCATGTCTCTTGCAGAACCAAAAACACTGTCGAGACTGTACGCGGTTTTAACTCATTAAATCTTGCTTTAGCTCACAGCCTAGCTGACCGCCAACATACAACGAGCGATCTTTTCTTTCCCCGTAACACTACTTTGAAAATTGTCTTTGTGGCTACGCTCTACCCTGCAGCTTATAAAGCAACCCGACCTTTTGTCGCAGGGATTTTGAGAACATAAGACACTTGCCTCCAGCACCAGCGATAGATTGTCCCGCGTAATAAATTACATTACTGCAAACCAAAACCTCTCGACCGAAGTCCGAAAAAAAATCACCTACCAAACCAGCTTAATCCTCCGACCCACAGCACATTAGCAAATATCGCGAATCACTCGAGACTAAATCGCCGCCATCCTGTATCTGACCGACGCAGCTCCGACGCAGGCCAATACTGCCTATCCAACTTTAGCGTAATTATTTCGACAGATCGGTCCCAATTAATCGTCTTTAACCGAACAGAGGCCTGCTCTTTACGGCCTGAAACTAATTTTATGAAATGCTGCAAGTCGGGGGTCGGCACACCATCCACTTCAACGATTCTGCGCCCCACTTGCAAACCATAACGGGATGCAGGCGAACCGGGTGAATAATGGGACACAAAGACGCCCCCGGGATCAATGCCGCGTTGTGCAGCCAAAGCATGATGCGGGTTTTGAAGCAACGCACCCGCCCAGGAAATAGCACGATCTATGCCTCTCCCGTCCAATACAGTCACCTCAACGTCCAAATCCACGACTTTCCCGCCACGCCAAATTGTTAATTGCACTTTAGGCTGTTGCACCGACCGCTCCAACTCCCTAAAATTCGTAATAATCGCACCTTCAACAGCCAAGATCAGATCGCCATTTCGAAGTAACTTTGCGGCAGGTGTACCTGCAACCATGCGGCGGACAATCAAGGTCCGCCGATTGACTGGATCCTGTTTTTCCAGCTTATGCTGCCACTCCTCATCCAGCCCTAACTCTTTGGCATAAAACAAGGGCACATAGTTCATTTCTACTTCCAGAGAATAGACCGGACGCTTTAATCGCATAATTTCAACAAACTCTTTGACCAGCTCACTGCTCACTCCACGCACTAGCTGGCTTTTTTTACCCCCCGCATCATCAAAGGCAAAACTAGACCAGAACGCAGCCACGCGTCCCTTTTTGTTGACTAATACTCCGTCAAATTTGTTAGTGGCATTCACGAGTGAAATGGTCTCAATATTTGAATCTCGAAACATCATCGTTCTCGATAAAGGCAAAACCAGGGAATCAATTGACGACACGGTGCTCGGCTCAACCGCAACCTGGTAATCGGCCTTTATTCCAACTACAGCAACATCATCGCCCGACTTAAGTGGTTTGGTATCAAACTTCACAGTCTTTACTGGGGTATCACCGATCAAAACCGGATCGTAGGAAACCAGAGCGAGATTATGCAAGGGATGTAAAAACTCCACTTTACCCTGCACTTGCAGTGAACCGGCAAAGGTTATATTTACGTCACCCATTGCCACCGGCACCGTATTGCGGTCGACCACAACCCAACCGCGCTTTTTATCGACAATAACGCCGGTACCGCTGAAACTTCGATAACCGCTGAGCCCCGAAACAGGAAACGGCAAATCAAAACTGACATGAACCAAGGACGGTGCAACAGTATTAACAAGCTTGCTGCCATTTCTGTTGAAGTGGGTGCTGCCTGACACTGGAATTGATTTTGCGGGCCCGGGCTCAAGAGCTTCACAAGGCCATAAACCCATAATATCATTGCGCTTGCAATGCCTTGCGGGAAACCACTTGCGGTCCATTTTTATTGACGTCAATATGCTGTTCCGGCGATCCTCGTACCGGCTATAACGTACAGTTGTTCGATCATTATCAGCAAGGAGCGCCAGCTGCTGCCTCAACTCACTTATATTACTGACCGGCTTCCCGCCAACCTCCGAGAGAATACTGCCAAAAGGAATAGATCGCTTACCCAGCGTGTAGCCCGGACTCGCGACATACACACCCTCAATGGGTAAATTAAAATTGAGCGCTTGTTGGTAGGACAAATTGTTTACTACCGCACCGCCAAACTCGAGAAATTCATCCGGCGTTATAGCATGCAAATCCGTCACAGCGACATCGACCAGGACTTTACTCCCCCGCCGCTCAAGCTCCAACCCGACACTAGTGCCTATTTGAGAATCCAAAATTGTCGCGAGAGAATCAAATTCAAAAACACTCTCGCCATTTACCTTTAACAATATATCTCCGGGCTCTATCTTACCCGCAGCAGGAGAATCCTGAATAACTTCCTTAACGGTCAATGTACCATTATGACCACCGGCCATCGATCGCATGATCTTTTCAGACTCTTTACTTAATCCCAAGCGCCTCAGCTCATCAAAGGTTTTAAAATCAAATATCGTCTGTAGTGTCCCGCGAGTAACCGGCTCTCCATTTTGAATAAGCGTTAATGCGCGTTTTATGCGGCCCAAGGGTAAGAAAAAGCTACTTGCAGCACGGCTGTTACTCCCTGCGCTCAACGCGACGACATCACCATCGATAGACACTACTGGTGCGCCCGAAGAACCTCCAGATGTACCAGAAGCCGCCTGGATATAAAAGGTATTAAAGTCATTGTATTTGCCCATCCCGTAAAAAGGCGCTTTTCGATCCAAACGCGCTAGTGTTCCGGCTAGAATAGACAATTTCTCGCCGGCATCATTACCGACAACCCGAATTTCGTGGCCGATGGCAGCAGCGCCAGGCACAAGCCGCAATTCAGTCGGTTTAAGATACGCCAAGTCTTTGGGGTTATACCGAAAAAACCCAAAATCATGAACAGGATCTCGATAGATAGGGGTCAGCCGAACCTCCTCGTGATTAATAAATACCGCCTCTGCGACCACCGGCCCAGGTGTTACCACATGCCGATTGGTCAAAATAATTCCGCGCTTGGCGTCGACAATAAAACCTGTCGCTTGAGATGAAGAATACCACTCCGTATCAAATGCCCTCGTACTATCAACGCGGATAGAAACAATCCCTGACGATATATTCTCAATGGTATTTTCCCATCCTGAGTTTTCAGAAGCTATGACTTCAAAACTCCAAACAAGACTAAAAAGCGCAGCTAGCCCTTGTAAGAAAACAGCCATTGATCTGCGAAAATCGATAGAAGCGTCGTCCTTCCGCTTAAAGTACTGAATCATAGGTCGGCGAGAATTCACCAAACGAGAACTATAGCTAGCGAACTGATATCCTGCCCGCAAACTAACAGCAGCGCTAAAATTTTCCGCTAACTCCCTAGCCCGGAAATTTTTCATCACACGTTTTAAGCGTTTATTCATAGTATTATTCAGTCACCCAAAAAGTTTATCTTTCCTTAGCAGCTAACAGTTTGCAACTCGCCATGGGAATCAAGCCCGCTGCAGTTGGAAAAAACGCAAACAAGGCGACATCTAGAATTCGAGGTCTTACAAAAAATTAACACTTTGTCGAAGGTGCTGTAATCCGGCGAGACCATTCAGTGGCAGCCAATTGATCGAAATAATGAAAAAACGACCGGGCACTAAAAACTCTCTATAGAAAGATGCCCTAGATGTTAAAGCCGTACCTCTATACCACGATCGGCCATGAAACGTTTAGCCTCGGGAACAGTATATTCGCCATAGTGAAAAATACTGGCCGCCAGCACCGCATCGGCGTGCCCCTCAATAATTCCGTCCACCAAATGTTCGAGATTACCGACTCCCCCCGAGGCAATTACTGGCACTGACACCGCGTCGCTTATCGAACGCGTTAGCGGAATATTGAACCCATCTTTGGTGCCATCACGATCCATACTCGTCAAGAGGATTTCTCCCGCGCCATTGGAGACCATTTTTTTTGCCCACTCAACCGCATCAATGCCCGTTGGTTTTCTTCCACCGTGAGTAAAAATCTCCCAACGCAAAGACTCACCATCCGGACTCACTTGCTTGGCATCAATACACACAACAATACATTGCGACCCAAATCGATCCGCCGCCTCTGTAACAAAATCAGGATTAAAAATAGCCGCAGAATTGATGCCTATTTTATCGGCGCCAGCATTCAACATTGTACGAATATCGTCAACGGTTCGAATGCCTCCGCCAACAGTGAGAGGAATAAAAACCTCGGAAGCAATATTCTCTACCGTATGCACAGTAGTTTCACGCCCTTCATGGGTAGCGGTAATATCGAGAAAAGTGATTTCGTCAGCACCCTGCTCGTTATAACGCTTGGCCACCTCAACAGGGTCACCGGCATCCCGAATACCAACGAAATTTACGCCCTTAACAACGCGGCCATTGTCGACATCCAAACAAGGAATAATCCTTTTTGCTAAGCCCATACTATTGTTCCTCCTCGCTCAGAAGCTATCACAGTAAGCTTGTGCCTCTGCGACATCCAACGTTCCTTCATAAATCGCCCGTCCCGTAATCGCACCGAGAATGCCTGTATCTGCGACCGCTTGCAGTGCTTTTATATCATCCATATTAGTAATACCTCCAGATGCGATAACAGGTATTGTTGAAGCATGAGCCATCGCAACAGTTTGTTCTACATTGACACCTTGCATCATTCCATCGCGACTAATATCGGTATAAACAATCGATGAAACACCATCTTGTTCAAAGCGCTTAGCCAATTCAACCGCTTTTATACTGGAGACCTCAGCCCAACCGTCGGTTGCAACCAAGCCATCCTTAGCGTCTAGCCCGACGATGATATGCCCCGGAAATTCTTTGCAGGCCTCCGCCACAAACTGAGGCTCTTTAACCGCTTTAGTTCCGATAATCAAATAATCGACACCGGCGTTAATGTATTGTTCAATCGTCTTCAAATCGCGAATACCTCCACCAATTTGAATCGGTAAATCTGGGTAGGATTTTGCAATTGCAGTCACGGCGTCACCGTTCACGGGTTTGCCATCGAAAGCGCCATTCAAATCAACCAAATGTAATCGACGGGTACCACCGTCTACCCAGCGTTTCGCCATTTCGACCGGATCATCACCGTAAACAGTCGAATCTTCCATCAAACCTTGTCGTAGACGTACGCAAGCGCCGTCTTTTAAATCTATTGCGGGAATAATTAACATAAGCAAAAAACCATAGTGAGGAAAAACGCAAACGCGTCATTGTTGATCTTAATCTTGGCCATCCCAACTTAAAAAATTGGATAACAATTGCAAACCAGCCAAACTGCTTTTTTCTGGATGAAACTGCACACCAAAAACATTATCGCGGTGCAGAGCAGCATGAATTTCTACCCCGTAATCTGCAGTTGCGGCAACCAAGGCTTGATCTTTCGCGTGCACAAAGTAACTATGCACAAAATAGAAGCGCGCATCCTGATCGATGTTATGCCACAGAGGATGTTCGATTGTCTGGTGCAACTGGCTCCAACCCATATGCGGGACTTTCAATCGACTGCCCGACGAATCTTCAAGAGGACTGCCGAAAAACTGCACCTCGCCTTCAAACAAATTCAAGCAGTCGACACCACCACTTTCTTCACTACGTGACATTAACGCTTGTAAACCGACGCAAATTGCCAGCATCGGTTTTGTGTTAGATGCTTCAGCGACAATGTCGTCAACACCGAGCCGACGAATCTCCGCCATACAATCTCGAATAGCGCCAACACCGGGAAAAATTACGCGGTCAGCGGACAGGATTTTATCGGCATCACCCGTTACGAATACATCAACATTGTCGCTAACATGCTCAAGCGCACTGGCTACGGAGTGCAAATTTCCCATGCCATAGTCAATGACAGCAACCGTGGATTTAGACATAGAATAACCTTAGGTAAAGTTCTTCCCATCATGGCAATACCGAGAGTAAGATCACAAATAGTTATCGCGGCCTTGGAAGAACAATTGAAATTAAAATCAAAGTTGCTTACAGCGTGCCTTTGGTTGAAGGCATAATACCGGCCATACGGTCGTCCGCGGTTAACGCCATTCGCAACGCCCGACCAAAGGCCTTAAAGACCGTTTCGGCCTGATGATGGGTATTTTTTCCTCTTAAATTGTCGACGTGTAAGGTCACTTTTGCGTGGTTAATAAAACCTTGGAAAAACTCAATAAACAAATCGACATCGAAGCCACCGACTGATCCTCGAGTGAACGGCACGTGCCATTCCAGCCCTGGACGTCCGGAGAAGTCGATCACTACCCGCGACAAAGCTTCATCGAGAGGCACATAGGCATGCCCATAACGAGCAATACCTTTTTTATCACCGACAGCCTCATTAAAAGCCTGACCTAGCGTAATCCCAATATCTTCGACCGTGTGATGCGCATCTATGTGTAAATCACCTTTGGCCTGTATATCCAGATCAATCATCCCGTGACGGGCGATCTGATCCATCATATGATCGAGAAACGGTACACCGGTTTCGAAATTCGTTTTTCCGGTACCATCCAAATTAATCGAAACCAAAATTTGAGTTTCCAGCGTATCTCGACTTATCGTGGCTTTACGTTCAGCCATACTTAATCTCCACAGGGGTTATTCAATCTAAGAGCGGCATCTTTGACGGCGCAGCTTACTACAGTAATCAGGGTAAGAATTGGTTATTATAAAAAAAGCGCCGCGCTATTACATCTCTTGCGCTAAAAAAGCTCACCGAAACCTACGTTTTATCAAAAATACTGGACGTCACTGCATTGAAAATCTCCAACCTTCGCCTAGAAACTCATCAATGCCTCGCTTTTAGCTATATCACAAGGCAGTTAAAACGCCGCAACCAGCAAAAACCACACTCCTAATACACTGCATTTGGCGACCTAATGACCAACAATCGAGTAAATATCAACATTAGTGACCGGGTCCTAGCCTGGTTTGATCATTCCGGCCGTAAAGATCTACCCTGGCAAAAGGACATCAATCCCTATCGCGTCTGGCTCTCGGAGATAATGTTACAACAAACCCAGGTTTCCTCGGTGATTCCTTACTTCGAAACGTTTACCCAAACATTTCCGACAGTTAAAGCTCTCGCAAATGCTAGCGAAGACGAAGTGCTTCACCTGTGGACCGGCTTGGGATACTACTCAAGAGCTCGCAACCTGTTAAAAACCGCGCAACAGATCTGCCTCAACCATCAAGGAAAATTCCCCGATGATGTCGAGGCACTTTGTCTACTACCCGGCATAGGTCGATCGACAGCGGGCGCCATCATTTCAATCGCCTTTAAACGACCAGCACCCATTCTCGATGGTAACGTCAAACGAGTTCTTGCACGACATGGCGCAATCGCCGGCTGGCCCGGAAAAAACGCGGTTCTCAAGGATTTGTGGACCCTGGCGGAAGCCTATTTACCGCCGCACAGAGCCGACAATTATAGCCAGGCAATGATGGATTTAGGTGCAACGCTTTGTACGAGAAGTAAACCCGATTGTGCGCGATGCCCACTCCATATTGACTGCATGGCCAAATCCCGGGGTAATACGGGCGACTTTCCAGGAAAAAAACCTAAAAAGACCATTCCGGTTAAGTCGACACAGATGCTGATGATAAGAAATGCCAACGGCGAACTATTACTCGAAAAAAGACCGAGCACCGGCGTGTGGGGTGGACTGTGGATTTTTCCGCAAATCACCACCAATGACAGCCCCTTCCAATATTGTGAAGACGTACTGGGAGTAAAGGCTGACAGCATCGAAAGCTGGAAAATACATCGCCATACATTTAGCCACTACCACCTGGATATTAGTCCGGTGCTTGTCGATATACCCAAAGAACCCTCTAAATCCATGGAAGCCAACCGCTTGCTCTGGTATAACACTGATAATCCACCTACGGTGGGAATGGCAGCTCCGATTAAAAAATTAATCAGCCAGTTGGAATAACTCATTCACTTAAGTCGTCTAGATACGAATCTTGCATAAGAACTTGCATAGGAACGCTGTTTAAGAACGCCCCAAAACGAGCTCACGCAAAATTTGCCATAGGGCCCTAAAGGACCAATACTGCAGGCTTAGCTCATCACACAATGCAATCCAGGACCCAACAATGTCACATTTTATCTTTTGCCGTAAATATCAAAAAGAACTTGAAGGGCTGGATGCGCCCCCCTATCCCGGAGCCAAGGGACAGGATATTTACGACAACATTTCCAAGCAAGCCTGGCAGGAATGGCAGCAACACCAGACAATGCTGATCAACGAACGCAACCTCAATATGGTAGATCCCGCAGCCCGAAAATTTCTGAAAGAGGAGATGGACAAGTTTATGACAGGGCAAGAATATGCCCAAGCAGATGGATTTGTGCCAGAAAACAAGTAATTACCCGACCATAGGGTATTGACTCATCGCATTTGAACCTGTTTAATACGCGCCTCTTATCGATGCAGCACAACATTGCATCGGCATAAGGCACGCCCGGATAGCTCAGTCGGTAGAGCAGGGGATTGAAAATCCCCGTGTCCGTGGTTCGATTCCGCGTCCGGGCACCATCATTTTCACGCTAAACCCTGCTTAATTGCGGGGTTTTTCGTTTCTGCACCACTAAAATTGCGAGAGTTTAAATCTCGTCAATGCCACGATAAATCACATTAATTCTTCATTATCTTTAGGGTATTTATCGCTGCAAACCCGACAGTATTCGCAGTATTCGCAGTATTCGCAGTATTCGCAGTATTCGCAGTATTCGCAGTATTCGCAGTATTCGCAGTATTCGCAGTATTCGCAGTATTCGCAGTGTTAACATAATACGGTGTAATTACTCGCTGGTGTAAAAAACTGCATAGAGTTTACTCGATCTCATCTGCGGCACTGTCCATGGCAGTTAACTCCCTACCTTAACTAGCATCAACCTGAAAAGGGTGCAAAAAATGTAGCTTGCATGGACATTAAGCAATCGATATCAATTTACCAAAACAAGAACGCAGCTGATTAAGGCGGCTCGACCGCGTTAGTAGCCACTGGCTAGAGGGAAACAGGGGTTTAAACACCGGTGAGTCATTACTGAGAATGAAAACTGAAAGACTTGAAGCCAAGAAACATACACACACAATAACCCAAAATCGTAGGTCTGGGTTTCGATACAGGACTCTTGGGCTATTAGATTTTCACAGCAGTATTTGCTCTGATGTAATTCAAAAACTTGCACAAAACCTTAACAGTGGCAAAATAAACGCAAACTTCCGCAAATATGCCGGGTAACTCTATGAAAACGCAAGCGGCCATAGTTCGTAACACCAATGAAGAATTTTCGATTGAAGAAGTCGATTTAGCCGACCCACGCAACGGCGAAGTCAGAGTCAAAATTGAAGCCTGTGGTATTTGCCGAAGTGATCTGAGTGCTCTTGAAGGTAAAGAAGTTATCGAGTTTCCCGCCGTATTGGGCCACGAAGCGACAGGCACGGTAGACGCTGTCGGAAAGGGTGTTGTCAGGCTAAAGGAAGGAGACAAAGTCATTTTATCCTGGACACCCGCCTGCGGATGCTGCCCCGGCTGTTTGAGAGGTCAAGTGCACTTATGTCGAGAAATCAACATGACAACTCACCGCCGGGGACCGCTCTCACAAGGAGGACAAGGCATTGACCGATTTATGGGACTGGGTGCTTTTTGCGAGCATGTTGTCATTCCGGAAAGAATGGCAATTCCAGTTACTACCAGCCTGCCTCCGCACCAGACTTGCCTTATTGGCTGTGCCGTGACCACAGGTTTCGGCGCAGCAGTTAACACCGCAGCCGTACGCTGGGGCGAAACGGTGGCGGTGCTAGGTTGTGGAGGCGTTGGTTTGTCTGCCATTCAGGGCGCAAAAGTAGCAGGTGCCTCTAGAATAATTGCGGTCGATCCTATTGCGGAACGCCGAGAAGCAGCTCGCGCCATGGGAGCCACTGACGTACTGACCGCTGAGAACGTTTCTGTAGAAATTCCAAAACTCGCCGCCGATGGTGTTGACTGCGCCATAGAATGTGTCGGCAACGTCAATACGATGAGAACCTGCTTCGAACTAATTCGGCCCGGTGGTCGAGCAATCGTGGTTGGATTGCCGGGATATGCAGACGAGCTCACTATTCCCGCGATAAACCTATTAGCAGAAAAAACACTATCCGGGTCGATCTACGGATCCTGTCAACCCAATACGGATTTTCAAAAGATTTTGTCCTTAAGTGAGGCGGGTGAATTCAAGCTGGGCGCGCTGGTCGACAAGATTCGACCATTCTCGGAAATTAATCAGGGATTTGACGAGATGCGGCAAGGGCATTTGACTCGCGTGGTACTGGTCTTTTAATGCAGCGGCCCGTTTTCTTGCTGACTAGCTCGTCTCACTGCTAATACTCATTTGGGTCATACCAGCACTTCCTTGACTAACTAGTGCCTATCCAGAAATGGGCGTTTTTCTGCGATGTCATTGCGAGCGAAGCGCGGCAATCTCCCGCAGCCCGCGCCAATGCTGGATGAGATTGCCGCGCTAACGCTCGCAATGACTGAGCTTGTTAGTTTATGG
>Ga0105350_10002577_pt1 | contig 10852 bp, 11 predicted proteins | sample EN1Hudsemesocosm_FD_83506 | JGI IMG/M metagenome (GOLD analysis project Ga0105350, IMG submission 83506) | Methane-oxidizing microbial communities from mesocosms in the Hudson Canyon - EN1E Hudson Canyon | ecosystem: Environmental > Aquatic > Marine > Cold seeps | place: Hudson Canyon...
TATGTCGGTACTCTTTGGCTTTTTGTTCTATCCACTCTTTTAAAATTGGTACGCCACTCAATACGTTTGCATGTATTAAGCAGAGAAAATTACGTCGTGTCGTCCTATCGTCGAATACTGCTACCGAGCTCTCGTGATCATCATTTCAATAAACTGATCGAAAAGTGGCGCAACATCGTGCGGACCGGGACTCGCTTCAGGATGCCCCTGAAAACTGAATGCTGGCACATCCGTTCTTCGAATACCTTGAAGAGATTCGTCAAACAGAGACTTATAAGTTGCCTCTAGGCAATCTGGCAACGAAGACTCTTGTACAGCGAAGCCGTGATTCTGACTCGTGATCATAACGGTTTTATCAGCTATACATTGGACCGGATGATTGGCACCATGATGGCCAAATTTCATTTTTTCCGTTTTTGCACCACTTGCCAAAGCTAAAAGCTGATGCCCAAGACATATCCCAAATACAGGAATACCTGAAGTCAGTATCTGTTGAATAGCATTGATTGCGTAATCGCAAGGCTCTGGGTCACCTGGGCCGTTTGAAAGAAAAATCCCATCCGGTGACATCGCTAAAACCTCATCCGCTGGCGTTTGAGCCGGAACAACGGTCAATCGGCAACCGCGCTCAACTAACATTCGCAAGATGTTATTCTTCACGCCAAAATCATAAGCAACCACATGAAATTTTGCATCCTCTGAATCGGCTTGCGCGTAACCATCGGTGATAGTCCAAGCACTTTCATTCCAAGAAGCCGTTTCTGTGCGAGTAACTTCTTTCGCGAGATCCATCCCCTTGAGACCAGGAAATGATTTGGCTGCGGCTAGCGCTTTTTCAGGTGAAATGTCATCTCCAGCAATAATACAGCCGTTTTGCGCGCCTTTCTCACGCAGAATTCTTGTCAGTCGCCTAGTATCTATATCAGCTATTGCGACTATATTATTTTCTCTTAAATACTCATCTAATGACTTTTCGCAACGCCAGCTACTAGCAAGCATTGGCAAGTCTCTAATAACCAGACCAGCAGACCAAACTTTCTCAGATTCCACGTCTTCTGAATTGACGCCGGTATTTCCAATATGAGGATAGGTAAGAGTAACGATTTGTTTTGCGTAAGAGGGGTCAGTCAGAATTTCTTGGTAACCAGTCATCGCTGTATTAAATACAACTTCACCAGTTGTTTCACCATCTGAACCAATTGAAATCCCATGAAAAATGGATCCATCTTCAAGAGCTAATATTGCAGGTTTAGTCAACGCCAGTTCCTCGTCGTATTCGGCTAGGAGAGAAAAATAAAGAAACCGTCTTTTGGCGGATCTGAGGATATTTTTTCAAGTAAAATCATGCACCTAAGTTGCAAAAAAGCGAGATAGAGTCCAGCTCCACCTCGCTTATTATATATTTACTCGAGCGATCAATATCGTAATGCCTACAAATCATGTTGCTGCATTCGCTCAAACGGCGGCATTGTACACACTAGAAGCTTATATGTCTATCTCCGACGTACATATCATGTACGGCACTTTCAATTAAGATCTAGCACATCTCGCATTTCGTAAAGCCCCGGATCTTTATCGCCAATCCAACTCGCAGCCCTAACAGCGCCTCGAGCAAACGACATTCTACTTGACGCTTTATGGGTAATTTCAACACGCTCACCCTCACCCAAGAACATCACCGTATGATCTCCGACCACATCACCACCCCTGACAGTCGCAAACCCAATAGTTTCTTTATTTCGAGCGCCAGTTTGACCTTCACGACCATACACGGCGACAGACCTTAAATCTCGATTTAAACCATCAGCAACAGACTGCCCCATTGCCAATGCAGTCCCCGAAGGCGCGTCAACTTTGTGTCTATGGTGCGCTTCGTATATCTCTACATCGTAATCATCACCCAGAGTTTGAGCCGCCTTTTTAAGCAAGTCGAGACAAACATTGACTCCGGTACTAAAATTGGCTGCTTTACATAGCGCAATTGAAGACTTGCTTGAAAGCAAGCTCTCTTCTTCCTCTACAGTAAAACCTGTTGTACCAATCACCATACCCTTGCCATTAGCGACACACAGTTTGGCATTAGCCAACGTAGCAGACGGCGCGGTAAAATCGATCAGCACATCAAAGTCATCTATGACTTTCGCAAGATCACCAACCACCATCACACCGTTAGCACCGACACCAGCAAGCTCACCCGCATCAACACCGACGACAGACTCATGAGGCAATACGATTGCCGCGGCTAACTCAACCTCTGAAGACAAAGAAACCGCCTCAATCAACATCTTTCCCATTCGACCAGCAGCTCCGGTCACAGCTATTCGTACCACGTTAGTATCCTTAAACTTTTTTAGCAGCTAATTTTTAACCTAAAAATCCAATTCGATAGATTAACCCTGCACACACCAGCTTATCAAACGTTGAGCAAGACCATATAGGTCAGCACACTAAAGCACTGTAGGTCAGAATTCATTCCGACCTACAGAAGTAAGTACCGCTCACGTAAAACCTTATAGCTTCATGTCATCAAAAAAACTTTTCACACCTTCAAACCAAGTGTGTTTCTTGGGCGCGTGCTTCTTATCACCATCTTCATCCAAAGTACTTTGTAACTCTCGAAGTAAATCTTTTTGTTTCTTCGACAAATTTACCGGCGTTTCGACAATCACACGACACATCAAGTCCCCAGCTGCACCGCCACGAACTGGCGCAACACCCTTACCCCGCAAGCGGAACATTTTACCCGTTTGAGTCTCAGACGGAATCTTGAGCTTAACGCGCCCATCTAACGTAGGAACTTCAAGCTCCCCACCTAGTGCCGCGTCAATCAACGATATAGGAACATCGCAATACAAACTCTTTCCATCACGAACAAAAATCGCATGCTCTTTAACGGAAACCTGAACATATAGATCTCCTGAAGGCGCTCCATGCGTACCACCTTCGCCCTCGCCTGCCAAACGAATTCTGTCACCGGTATCAACCCCAGGAGGCACTTTAACCGATAGCGTTTTCTGTTCTTCAACCATGCCCTTTCCGTGACAGGACTTGCATGGATCTTTGATCATCTTCCCTTGTCCACGACACTGCGGGCAAGTTTGTTGAACAGAGAAAAAACCCTGCTGCATTCTCACCTGACCAACACCTTGACAGGTCGTACAGGTTTGAGGCTGAGACCCTTTAGCCGCACCGGAACCACCACAAGGGTTACAGTTGACATGGGTTGGAATTCTAATTTTTACAGATGTACCTTTTACTGCGTCTTCTAGATCAAGGTCTAGGGTGTAACGTAAATCAGCGCCACGTGCACTCCGTTGACGGCCACCGCCACCACCTCCGCCACCAAAAATGTCGCCAAAGACATCACCAAAGATATCACTGAAGTTACCATTACCACCGCCGCCACCCGCACCCTGCTCAAGGCCAGCATGCCCATACTGGTCATACGCGGCGCGTTTTTGCTCATTCGAAAGGATCTCGTACGCTTCGGACGCTTCTTTGAACTTTTCTTCAGCGCTCGTATCATCGGGATTTCTATCTGGGTGATACTTCATAGCCAAGCGTCGATAAGCTTTTTTTACTTCTTTTGCATCTGCCGAGCGCTCAACATTTAGTATTTCGTAGTAATCTCTTTTTGCCATGATATCTATTTTTACCAATAATCTGTCTTATAAAGCAGCGAATACACAAACGCGGAAGACGAAGCTTCCGCGTAATATGCCTAGTTAGCCGGTATTCAAAGAACCCTCTTTAAAAGAGTACTCTCATACACAAGCTAAAGTTTTACTTATCTTCTTTAACTTCTTCAAACTCGGCATCAACCACATCCGCATCAGAAGCTGCATCGCCCTGTGCTTCCGCACCGCCCATATCTGGGCCAGCACCTTCAGGACCTGCACCCGCGGCGGCTTGCTCAGCATACATTTTTTGAGCAAGACCAGATGAAGCTTCCGTCAAAGCTTGAGTCTTAGCTTCAATATCCGCCTTATCATCGCCCTTAAGCGCTTCTTCTAGAGCCGTAATGGCTGCCTCAATAGTCGTCTTTTCTTCTTCAGTCGCCTTGTCACCAGCTTCTTCTAAAGTTTTCTTCGTTGCATGAACAATCGCATCACCCTGGTTACGCGCAGTGATCAACTCTTCAAACAACTTATCAGCTTCAGCATTCGCTTCAGCATCATTTACCATGTTTTCAACTTCTTCATCAGATAAACCAGAAGAAGCCTTGATCACGATAGATTGCTCTTTTCCTGTTGCCTTGTCTTTTGCCGATACATTCAATATACCGTTAGCATCAATATCGAAAGTCACTTCGATCTGAGGCATGCCGCGTGGACCCGCTGGAATATCAGCTAGATCAAAACGACCAAGTGACTTGTTCTGCGTCGCTTGCTTTCGCTCACCCTGTACAACATGTATGGTCACCGCAGACTGGTTATCTTCAGCGGTTGAAAAGATTTGAGACTTCTTACTAGGAATCGTCGTATTTTTCTCAATCAGTGCCGTCGCCACGCCACCCATTGTTTCAATACCCAACGTAAGAGGCGTCACATCTAGCAATAATACATCTGTCACGTCACCCGCTAGTACCGATGCCTGAATCGCTGCACCCACTGCTACCGCTTCATCAGGGTTAACATCTTTTCGTGGCTCTTTACCGAAAAAGTCCTGCACCTTCTGCTGAACTAAAGGCATACGAGATTGACCACCGACCATAATAATGTCGTCAATTTCTGACGTACTTAGACCCGCATCATTCAACGCTGTCTTACACGGCGCCAAACTTCTCTCAACCAAGTCTTCGACCAGTGATTCCAACTTAGCTCGCGTCATTTTTACATTCAAATGCTTAGGACCCGACGCATCTGCTGTGATGTACGGCAAGTTAACATCAGTTTGTTGCGCACTTGAAAGCTCAACCTTTGCTTTCTCTGCCGCTTCTTTCAACCGCTGCATCGCTAAAGGATCACCCTTTAGATCCATACCTGTATCTTTCTTAAATTCTTCAGCCAGGTAGTCGATCAAGGTCATATCGAAATCTTCACCACCCAAGAACGTATCGCCATTGGTCGCTAGTACTTCAAACTGTTTCTCACCATCTACGTCAGCTATTTCAATAATAGAAATATCGAACGTACCACCACCTAAGTCATAAACCGCAATTGTTGAATCACCTTTGCTCTTATCTAGACCAAAAGCCAAAGCCGCTGCTGTTGGCTCGTTGATGATGCGCTTAACATCCAAGCCTGCGATCTTACCCGCATCTTTAGTTGCTTGACGTTGCGAGTCATTGAAGTACGCAGGCACAGTAATAACCGCTTCTGATACTGTTTCACCCAAAAAGTCTTCAGCTGTCTTTTTCATCTTTTTCAAGATTTCAGCAGATACTTGAGGCGGCGCTTTTTTGTCGCCCTTTACTTCAACCCATGCATCACCGTTGTCGGCCTTAGCAATAGTATAAGGCACCATTGAAATATCTTTTTGAACCACGTCATCTTCAAAACGACGACCGATTAAGCGCTTAATTGCAAAAAGCGTATTAGTAGGATTGGTCACTGCCTGACGCTTAGCTGGTTGACCAACTAATACTTCATCGTCTTCGGTATACGCAACGATAGAAGGGGTAGTTCGATCACCCTCTGCATTCTCAATTACCTTTGTCTTATCGCCATCTAACAATGCAATACATGAATTTGTTGTACCTAAATCTATACCAATTATCTTGCCCATTGACTCACTCCACACTTACTTAATCTATTCGGTCTCTAGCCAGTTAGCTTTCAATTAAAGCCGACTGCTAGCATTTCATTTTTTGTTACTGCTTATATTTGGCCTAAATTTTAAATTTCAAGCCTTTTCATCTACTTTTGAGGGTCCTTTAGAAACCATCACCATTGCAGGCCTGATTAATCGACCATTCAAGGTGTACCCTTTTTGCATAGCTGCAATAACAGTATTTGGCTCTGAATCGGGCGCATCAACCATAGACATCGCTTCATGCAATGCCGGATCAAACGGATGCCCAACAGGATCAACCTGATCCAAGTTGAATTTCTTCACGCCAGACAGAAACATTGACATCGTCATCTCTACGCCTTCGCGCAATGTCGTCATTTCATTTCCTGAAGCGACTTCTGCTTCAACGGCCTTCTCTAGACCATCAATAACAGGCAACAATTCCTTCGCAAATTTTTCAAGCGCAAACTTATGCGCTTTTTCAACATCCTGCTCTGCACGACGGCGAACATTCTGAACTTCAGCAGCAGCTCGAACAGCCTGATCTTTATACGTATCAATTTGCTCAGCCAAAGCTTTTGCCTCAGCCTCCCAGTTCTTTTCTTCAGAAACGCCGCCCTCTTCAGAGTTAACAACATCTTCTTCAGCAACGTTTTCTGGCACTTCCTGATCAAGAGGTAATTCTTGCTCGGTACCCGACAACTTTTCTTCTTCGCTCACATGAGCCTCCCACATAAAATATGAATTTAGCGCCCTTGATCAGGCCGTTTAAATTAAAGTCTCAGCTTATATGGGGATAGCGAAAAAAGTTTCAAGCATTAATTAAAATTTCTTGTAAGATAAATACATTTAAACTACTGTATATCCAAACAGCCGATAATATAAACACGAAGAGATTGAACACATGCTTAGCCAACTCAAAGTAGCCAATTTCGCCATAGCAGAAAAAGTCGATGTCCTTTTTAAAAACGGCATGACCGTTCTAAGTGGAGAAACCGGAGCAGGCAAATCAATCATACTAGACGCATTAGGGCTCACACTCGGTGATCGAGCCGACACATCGATGGTGCGCCACGGCGAAAGCAAAGCCGACTTATCTGCCGTCTTCGAAATAGAACAACAAGCTGAAGCTCTCTCATGGCTTAAAGAGCGAGACCTTGAAGCCGACAATCAGTGCATTCTACGCAGAGTTATTACGTCAGAAGGCCGCTCGCGCAGTTATATCAATGGGCACCCCAGCTCACTACAAAACTTAAAGGCCATTGGCGAACTATTAATCGACATACACAGTCAGCATGAACACCAATCGTTACTTAATAAAGACAATCACAGAGTAATACTCGATAATTTTTCCCATACGCACGCACTTGCTGACCAGGTAACGAAAAAATTTAAAGACTGGTCAAAACAAGCAAAGCACCTCTCACGACTTGAGAATAATCAGGACGAAATTGCCGCAAAAACCCACCTACTCCAATTTCAACTAGAGGAGTTTGAGGCCCTCAATCTGCAACAGGGTGAGCTAAAGCAACTAGAGAAAGAGCAGTCACAGCTGGCCAACGCCGAATTATTTTTAGCCAAAGCACATGACGCGATGGCACGCTGCTCCGAAGGAGAAAACAGCGCAATTGAAGTTGTTGGCTCTGCCGCCAATGCCCTTCAAGATTTACCAAGCGAACATAGCCAGATCTCTGAAGCCTTAAATATGCTGAATGAAGCGCTGATTCAAATTGATGAAGCTGGGAACAATTTAAGACATTTTGTCGATTCTTTTGAATGCAATCCTGAACGACTAGCGCAAGTTGAGGAACGACTGAGCACCATCTACCAACTCGCAAGAAAACACCGCTGCGACGCTCAAGAATTAACACAAGTACAAGAAGCGCTATCAAAGGAGCTCAATCAATACACACACGGCGAACAAAATCTTGAACAACTAGAAAAAGAAGTAAAAATCCTTGAACAACAGTATTTTGATGCGGCCCAAAAGCAACGCACCTTAAGATCAGAACATGCACAAAACCTAGAAAAGAAAGTGGCAGAACAACTAGCATTAATGGATATGAAGTCCGTTCACTTCAGCGTTAGCCTATCACCTCTTGAGAAACATAAGGCAACCCAACACGGCATTGATGCTATTGAGTTTTTGATAAGCACAAACCCCGGACAACCAGCAAAACCTATCAACAAAGTTGCCTCTGGCGGTGAACTCTCACGCATCAGCTTAGCAATCCAGGTGATCATCGCTCAAACATCCACGATTCCAACACTAGTGTTTGATGAAGTTGACGTTGGCATAGGAGGAGGTACAGCTCAAATAGTCGGACGACTATTGAAATCCCTAGGCAAGAAGGGCCAGATAATCTGCGTCACTCACCTTCCACAGGTCGCCTCCCAAGGAGACTCGCACTACTTTATAAGCAAGCGCACTCAAGGGGGAAAAGTTAAATCGTCGATAGATGAACTTGACCAAAATGGAAAAACAAAAGAAATCGCGAGAATGCTAGGAGGAGTAAAAATCACAGATCATACCATCGCACACGCTAAAGAAATGCTTGAAACAGCGTAAATAATTGGAAGCACACAACCCACCAAGAAACTATTTTGGCTTCACGTACAATGTCAAATTATGATCAATTAATTCGAAACCATGCTCTTCAGCTATTTCTTGCTGTCTTTTTTCAATGATAGGGTCACAAAACTCAATAACCTGACCGCTTTCCATATTTACCATATGATCATGATGCTCATCCTTCGCTAATTCAAAAACAGCATGACCGCCCTCAAAATTAGAACGCAACACCAACCCTGCAGCTTCAAATTGCGTCAACACACGATAAACAGTTGCCAAGCCAACATCATCGCCTGTTTCAAGCAATGCCTTATATACGTCTTCTGCACTCATGTGCTTCTCAGTCGCCTGATCCAATAAAGCCAAAACTTTAAGACGAGGAAGAGTGACCTTAAGGCCTGCTTTTTTTAATTCGACGTTCTCTGACATAATTTCTTTGTATTCCTATTCACAGCTTTTACACGATTCAGGTATCATGCACAGCTATGGCTATTTATAGATGATAGTTAATCGTTAAACTAGACACACATTTGATCCCTGACAAAGATAGTGGAATTCATAATTAGATGCAAAAGAACCTTTTTAAACTCGCTCTTATCTTACTATTACTCCAAGCTTGCTCTTTCCCTGGCGTATTCAAAATCAACGTACAACAAGGAAATATCATCACGCAAGAAATGCTAGACACATTGAAAGAGGGCATGACCAAAAAGCAGGTTCATTTCGTACTTGGTAAACCTGTCATCAACAACGTCTTTGACGACACCCTTGAAAACTACGTATATTCGTATCAAAAAGCAGGAGGTAAAACTGAGCGCCAAACCATAAAAGTCTATTACGAGAATGGTGCATTTCTTCGTTATGAAGGTACTTTATTGGAAGAAAACCCGGCATATTAACCAGCCGGAGCGAGTATGAACTAATCTTTCTTCGAAGCCCGGTTCAACCTTGCTTGTTTAGGGTCGATTAACAAAGGGCGATAAATCTCAATACGATCGCCCTCTCTCAGTATCTGCTCTTTAGGTTTGCGAACAACCTTACCAAATATCCCCATATCAACAGAAGAAAAATCAATTTCGGGAAAGGTGCGGTCAATCCCCGAAGATACAGCACCATCAAAAACACTCGTTTGATCAGAGACTTCCACTTTGAGTATTTTTTGCAATTCCAAAGTGCCATATACGACTTCAATATTTATCTTATCCGACATAATTTACTAACCATAAACCTTATCTGCGCGCTCACAAAAAGCATCAACCATAGAGTTTGCCGCCTGATTAAATACCGCACCAAAAGCAACTTTACTGAGATTTCGTTTTAGCTCAAATTCCAAAGTTAAGGTTATTTTGCAAGCCCCTTCTTTTAAATGTATAAAGCTCCATACACCCTTAAACTGACTAAACGGACCTTCAACCAAATTCATCAAAATTTGACCCTCTTTGGAAATATCGTTGCGAGTGGTAAATGCCTGACGCACTGCCCCCTTCTTGACTTCGATACTTGCCAGCATGAATTCATCAGACTCCTCCAACACCTTGGCGCGAGAACACCAAGGCAAAAACTCGGGGTAAGCCGCTATGTCATTCACCAACTCCGTCATTCGCTCTGAAGAATGCATCACCAGAGCGCTGCGATTAATCGTTAATGACATTCAATACCTTCTATACAACAAAACTGAAACTTCTCACTTTTTTGAAAGAACGCCATTGTACTCCCGGTAAAATCTTTCTCAAAGCTAAAAAAAACAGTTTCTCAAAACCGACAAAATTAACGAAGATACAATCAAATAACAAAAACATGCTGTAGAATACGTCTTCTACATTTTTGTATAACAAATTTCAAATACAGTAACGACCAGATATGGCAAAGAAAAAACCCAAGGTACCAAGTACTACGATTGCTCGAAACAAAAAGGCACATCACGACTACCATATCGAAACAAAGTTCGAAGCGGGTATGGTCCTCACCGGCTGGGAAGTAAAGAGCCTTCGAGCAGGAAAAGCACAATTGACCGACTCACATGTATTTATGAAAAAAGGTGAGGCATGGCTACTAAATGCTCATTTCACCCCACTCACCTCTGCATGTACGCACGTAATTGCAGAACCAACGCGCATGCGGAAGCTCTTACTCAACAAAAAAGAAATTGGCAAAATTAACAGCGCAATGAATCAAGCTGGCCACTCCTGTGTCGCGCTGGCTCTCTACTGGAAGAACAACTTAGTTAAATGCGAAATTGCCTTAGTAAAAGGTAAAAAAGAATATGACAAGAGAGCGACCGAGAAAGAACGTGACTGGAACAGACAAAAACAACGCATAGTAAGAGATAACGTTAAATAAACTAAGACATTGGCTTGTACTAGTTTCTATCGAAGCTATATAATTGCCGAACACAGAATTTGGGGACGCCATGGCTTCGACGCTGGTGACAAAACCAAAGGTGCATGTCGTGTGTATTGTGGCACACGTACTCCAATCGCAATAAATTATAGTTGCAAATGATGACAACTACGGTGCTCAACTAGCTGCGTAAGCAGTGAAAGAACA
>Ga0105350_10002584_pt1 | contig 10842 bp, 10 predicted proteins | sample EN1Hudsemesocosm_FD_83506 | JGI IMG/M metagenome (GOLD analysis project Ga0105350, IMG submission 83506) | Methane-oxidizing microbial communities from mesocosms in the Hudson Canyon - EN1E Hudson Canyon | ecosystem: Environmental > Aquatic > Marine > Cold seeps | place: Hudson Canyon...
AGCAGAATAAAGCTATGATTTTGAACCAATGCTGAAATCAACCTAGCACAGCCGTGAAGCTGAGCGATTATACTCATTAACCAAAAACATAAAACTTGCAGTTTAACGGATGACCGCTTCTGGTACTGAACGGACTGTCAGATTGTATCAAAACCTTGCTTTAAGTGTGTCAAATTAAGTCTTAACTTAATACATGTAACTAGATTCATCTTTTGAACCAAGAGGCTTCTCACTTCATTCAAAAATAGATTGATTTCAGCATAACCATCATTGAATGAGGCTATCGCATACTATGATGTATTCTAGGCTCTTTTCATAACGGGAAAATCATTCATCTGAGATATTAGGTTTTTCTTGGATTGTTAGTGGATATTTAAACGTCACGGCCCCCGTTGACTCATCTGAGAATAACTCTTTGGCCACTCTAGCTTTACCAATCTGAGATTCCAGAACATAAAGAGCATCATCATGCGGAATACCTGGCTCACCAATCACTGTGTAGGTAGAACCTGATCTTGTTCGACCCTTACCAGTCTCTTTATCAAATTCCTGAATTACGGTGCTAACACGTCCTAAAGCATCGCCAACACTGTATCCGATAAAGATCTCGCCATAACCACCGTCAGGTAATTTAATACATACAATATTCCAGCTTATTAATATTACATCTGCTTTATCCATACTCATTAACATAATATATATTCTCTTAGAGGTTGTGTTCTATTGTTTCTGGTTAACCACATAAAATGGATACCCCATTGTTGATGGTTAGCCACACCTAGATTATTGAATCTCAGGTAAGATCTATTACCCAACTGGGGTTAAACGGAACTGGAATATTCTCATGCTTATAACCAGTCTGGTTACTCACAAGTCTGCACTTGCCGATCATTGTGTCGATATTCGAATGTGAATGGCCATAGATCCAAAGGTCAGCTTTCTTCACTAGGTCATCCAAATCAGATAAAAACCCAGTTGACATGGGACCATAGTCATAGTCTAGATGCTGGGTAATTAGGCTTGGAGCATGGTGAGTTATTACAATCGTCGGTCCATCAAAGTTTTCGTCTAATTTCTTCGTCAACCATGCTTTAGATTCTTCATGCAGACTCAAAGCATCCTCTGGTAAAAAATGTCTATCCTTTTTACTGATAAGCTTATGATCGTTTAGGCTAATATTAATAATCCCCATATTTCTTTCTTGTGATAACGACCCATCACCGATGTAATCCGTCCATAGGGGCGCCCCTAAAATACGTGTTCCTTGGTAGATGAGCTCATCATTTTCGAGAAAATGTAGTAATGGAATGGTGTCTGCATACGAGCGCATTGCTAATGACAGTTCGTCATAGTCATAACGGTAATACTCATGATTTCCAGCTATATAAATAACTGGCTTCTTATGAATTTTTGTCTGCATTGCTGCAAACTCCATTCCCTTCATTCCAACGCCGATATCACCTGCTAACGCGATGACATCACTGTCAGTAGGTTCAATCATGAAGCCTCGCCTAAACTCAAGATGAATATCAGAAGCAAATTGTATTTTCATTACTACTCTCCTTAGACCAGTTTGAGGTTCAGTTCATACCGTTCATTCATGGATATCAATGCCTCAGCGTTTCCAGTGGCATCGTCTACAGGGTTGTGAGTATGTTTCGTAATACATAATTCCCTACAGTGAGCTCGAATATCTACTTTCAATCCTTTGTACAGGGAATTGAGATTTAGTGAGCTATATCCAAATGGATTCCGACCAATAAAATAATGGAAGTACCAGTTGATGAACTGCCAGTCAAAACCGTTGTTGTCACTTATAAAGACTGGCTTACCCACGGAATTCACCTCAAGCCATTTTTCAAACTCAAGAATGACGCCCCTAGGCTCAGGAAATGTTAAAACTTGTTCTCTTCTAAAGCCACTAACCGCTAAAGACTCTGGTATCCAATTATCAGATATAGGTCTAAGTTGTCCATAAAAAGTCTCCTGCAAATCATCTTTCACGATGACTGCCCCAAAGCATATCATTGAGTAATCACTAGGAATGGGACCGTCAGACTCAATATCAACCATCACATAACTCATTTATATGTCCTCTGAATCAGTATTACTAGCATCTTTCTCTGCATAACATTGTTGGATGATTCGCCACATGATTTGTAGTTGCTGAACATCCACACCAGCCCTATGTCTGTGGCCATCGACTTGCTGCCAAGCTCGCTCACTAATTTTTAGTAGTTCATGCTTAACCTGCTCAGGTGTTACAGGTTGATCATTCATGACTTGTTCAAGAGATGGCTCAAGATGAAGGTGCAAACTAAAAACATGCCATACATCACCAAGCTTGAACTCCATCTTCTTACCAGTTGTTTTAAATAGTTTTTCACACCACTCTAAGTCGTATTCAAAGCAGTTAGTCAGTAGAGTTCTTCCATTGAGCACTTCATTCATACGCTCGGCTACCCATAATGCAGGCTTTCCTTCTTGGGATAACCTGCTTCGGGATAGTCCGTGAATGCTTTGTGATGACTTGCTCCAATCTCTCCATTTTTCTACAGAATATGGATTGATGAGGTGACTCTCTCGAGTTCCATCTTGGTTTGACCAAGCGACTTCGATTGGATAGCTGTCTGAGTTAAGGCTTGAAGCTTCGAAATCTATAAACAGGAGTTCAGGGTTTAATTTTGAGTAGAGTGCAACATAGTTCTCGACTGCTCGCATAGCATTCCCTGGTCCTGAGTAAATATCTAGATATAGAGAGAGGCTTTCAGGGCTATTGAATCCATCATCAAATAACACATTAAGATCTACCAGCTCAAAGGAGCGGGACACACCGTTGAAAAAGCTTTCATATAGCTTGACGTTGTCAGATAGATTCTTAACATAAAGGTTTGTGCCTGATAACTTTCGGGCAACAAGTTTCGAGACATAATGGGCTAGCGATCCATCGATGCCAGAGTCTATTGGTATTTCTTGAAAATCGATAATACCGTTGTCATTTGACCACGCAACTTCAATTTTAGGATATAGAGGACCTATTGGATAATTACGTGGTGCATCAGGCGGGGGGAAAGTGATTTCAAGAAAGTTTGGCAACACTTGGTTTCTCCATCTGAATTTAGTCATGGAGACAGAGGATAGCAGTGAACACTATAGGTTGCAATGGTGTGGTTTATGTGGGAAAATCAGGGCTGTTTATTGGATATAAGATAAACAATCTATGGGTTTATGTAGAGGCCTGGTCACTATTAACATGCCTAATAGTAAAGCTCTGGCGCATGGTCTTAAGAGCTTGCTAGAGTAAGGCTCTAATTGATCCATGATATTTGTTTTTACTTAATTTATGGTTGGAAATTCACATAGAGTATTAAGATCCAATAAATCATCCTCTTTTGTACCAAACATTGAATCTGTATAGCGATTACCGCATTCTAATTCATAAATATAGACTGTCTTTTCATATCTAAGGTTAGGTTCTTTCCCCTTTAATATGCGTTTCAATGGGGACATTTCCCACTGCCTAGTTTTATTTATCTTGCTTGGAGATACGATATAAGCCTCTTCAATTATGGAGCTATTGTCTAAATTCAGCTCTAGTAACTGAGTGATGCCATCAATGACGTAGATTAGAGGAGCATAATCTTCACTTGTAGAGGCACAAATAGCATAAAACCAGTGGTTAAAATTAAAGCGTGTAACGAATGACCATGGCTGAGTGTTCATTGATGCCGAAATAGCATCTGGTGAGATTATTTTACTGTCATCAACTGTCTCAAACATCCTGCCTCCTATTATGAATATGTGAACACTATAGATTGTAGCACTATAGTGTTCGGTGAGGCTAAATACTTAACTTAATCCTTAGTAAGTTGAGATCGCGATATGAATATCAATAATGCCTTTGGGAGTGCGCTGAAGCAGTTAAGACAACACCAAGAAATGAGTCAGGAGGACTTTTCAATTGTTTCTAGCCGAACTTATATTAGCTCGCTAGAGCGTGGCTTGAAAAGCCCAACTCTAGAGAAGGTAGAGATGATTTCCTCTTGCCTTGAAGTTCATCCCCTCACGCTTCTAGCTCTTGCATATTCCAAGTCTAGTGAGGAGCTTTCATGTGAAGATTTGATTAATAAAGTTGCTGTTGAGCTAATAGAGCTTGAGGCTTATTAATATACTCTTACATAACTTACTAGCTATCGAGGATTAAATACTGGATGGGGGCTAAGGCCTTGTAAATAATTTTGTGTAACTGAATTTTTGGGTAAAATAGAACATTGCAACAGTCTGCTAGAGCAATTGTCGCAACATATCTTTGTGGATAATGTGCTCTAAATCGATGCTGAGAAGGCTTGTATCGAGATATTTTCAAGAATAGGTGTTAGTGTACCAAAGCTCAATTGGACTCCCTGTAGAGAGGTTAATCTTAATATTTGGGGTGTCCTTAATCATTAAGCTATTACAGCGTGGCTCAGTAAGGGGATCTTAAAGGTTATAGACCTTTTCTCTATGGTCATAAGAGTTCTAAGTTACTGCCTGCAGATCATTCATTATTTCTTTCTAAACCTATCAAGAGTTGCATCACTTAGATCCGCGACTTTGGATGACTTTTCTTTTTCTTTAGATTTAGCTTTAAGCAGTGGCGATTGCTTCATAAACCGATCAGGATCAATATCTGCTTGACGAGCTACAATTGCGGCGTATGCTAAACGCTCACGTTCATTATCAAGCTGTTGTTCAAGGTTTATGATGCGAGCCTTTAAATCAGTAATCTGCTGGTCTTTGATACTTAATTTTGATTGTTCTATATCATAGTCAGCGTTGTTATTTTTGTACTTATTAACGAGTTTCCTGACTCGTGAGTGCTCTGAGCGAAAACCTTCGTTCCGCCAAAATGTCGGCTTGGAAATCCCCAGAACTTCTTCAAAGTACTCCCATTTAAACAGTGATGGGTCAAGAACCTTTCGCTCAAACTGGCTGAGTAATTGAAATGCTTGATTCCACTTTTCTTTAGAAACGGCCATTAGTCACCTCCACATTGAAAAGGACAGTCATCAGGATATGAGCCATCTTTTTCGAATGGCAGCAGATCGAGATCAGATTTTCCAGTATGCGTTAGACGTTCAGCCAATTCGACTACTGTCTTAGCATTATCGTAAACCTTTATTTGATGCTTCAAATGCTGATCTATAGCGATGTTCCCAGTTTCATCTTTTAGTTTAACTAACCGTGTGATCTCGTGCTCTGTCTTGTCTTTGAGATCTTTAATTACTGGAATTGATGTGGGGTCTTCCAAATCGATTATTAAGTATTTACAACCACTGCCATCATTACCAATAAGGCAGCGAAGATGATACTGACAAGGGTTTAGCTCAAGTGACTGAGTACACATACCTTGTGGTGTATAACTTACCGTTTGCAGCTTATTGCTGAGGACATCGTCAATGACTTGTTGTTCGGCGCCGCGCTGTTTGAGCAATCCAATTTGTGAGGGCAGTTTACCGAGGAATCGAGCTGGTTGTTTATCCATAGCTTGACCTATGATTTTCGCTCGCTCTATTCCGGAATTATGATCGTAGTGTTTTCCTTGATCGTTTTTACGGCCCATGAGTTTGTTTACTAGTGATTTCTGAGCGCCTGATCTAAATAGACTTGTATTTCGCCAGTGACGTCCTTGATGTGATTGCCATACACCGTAAAGATTATCTGCACCATTAACATTGAAACGATGGAATGCACTCGGGTAACGGTCATTACCCTTAAAGAAGTAACTTAAAGCGTGATACGATAGTACCTCAGGGATATAGCGAAGAGATCGCTTACTTGCAGAAATCTTCATCGCTCGAATGAATAAGTAATCGGAGATTTGCTGCTTCACTTTGAAGGACTGAGAGCTAATATCAGTCGAGAGTAACTTTAGTTCCTGTCCATTTGTTTCACTTTCACGAAGCATTCCCAACTGCTCTTCTTTTTCCACATCGTTCAGCTGATTAATGGTGGCGTGATTAGATTCAAAGAATCGAGTTAAAACAAACTTGCTTATAGAGCCTGTCTTTATTGCTGAGCCCGACGTTATACTGTAACGAACAGGGCTCTTCGGATTGCTAGCAAAATCAACTCTTGTAGCGATTTTCTTCTGCCCAGAAATCACTAAATCTGGGTTGGCTTTTTGTAGGTCTCTATGGTTGGTATTCCATGGAATACCAGGGAAAAAACGATGAAGGTCAGCAACACTAATTTCATCCTTATCAAGAAAACCATAAGCATATTTCTTTAATGCATTGCTTGCCTGTTCTTTCGACATGGTAGTTGGAGCACGTCCCTTGCCACTGAATGATTGAGGATTAAATGTGTAGCAAGTTGCAGTACTCCCTCCAAGCTCACTAACTAAGTCGAAAATATCTTTGTCGCGACCTTGTTGCCGAGTTACCTCTCGTCCATGCAGTATTGTGAGAAACTCTTGTTCAGTGATATGGGTTGAGCGAAGATTTATTTGCATGTCTACGAAATTGAGGATTGACTGCCCCATAACGGTGTATGAGTTCTTCTTGGAGTCAATTGGGGTAACTTTGAGGGATAGCCCCCATTTTTGATATGCCTTAACTTTGTCAGGCGTATTTTTTGCTTTTGATGAGATTGGCAAAATATCTGTAAGCTCTGATAGTTCATACTCATGAGCCGGCTTCACCTTGACTTTTAACTCCCAAGATTTAAGTGCTTCTATCTTCTTTTGTTTAAGAAAAGTACTAAGCTCATCCACGAGTTCATCCATATTTGACTCGCGGTATTCAGAATAAGCTTTGAGTGCATTTGTGACATAAGATGATGTGCCCGTTTCTTCAATCTCACTAGCATATGAGCGGATATCTTTTGTGATTTCGATAATTTTTGTATGCACATCAAGTATCAGTTCTCGCCAGTCTCCAAGCACGTATGTTGGAATGGGTTCAGCACCTTTTTCTCTCCAGACGCGACATAATAGTTTACCCTCGTGCTCGAAGAGGCAATCTTTGGATAACCTTAAGACTTCGCCTACTCTCAGTCCCAAACCATACTGGAAAGCTTGGGTGTAAACAGATAGCAAGTCGTTGATTGAATCATCTGAGTTGTCAAAGCTTTCTTCAACTTTATTTTTCAGTTCAATAATTCCTCGAATCAGTTCAGGCTTTGGCATTCGAGCTTCAATAGCCTTAAATTGCTCACTTTCATCACTATTAGCTAGACGTTGTGGAGCACGGACTATATCTATCTGAGAATGCAGAACATGTTCTTTGTCGAGGTACCTTATGAGGCTGTTAAGGTTGTTGATTTTACTTTCAACATTACTACCTGATTCTACTATGCTGTTCCAGATATCGTAGTATTTTTGCGAACTGAGTTCGCTTAGGCTCTTTAGGTTAGCTCTACTAAGAACTCTACCGACATCAGCTAGTTCTCTGATTCTAGTATGCGAGAGTTGCTCGGTCTTTAACCGGTTTTTCCATAGAATGGACAGTACGAATGATTTGATTATTTGAGCTATTAATGTGTTATATGCGGGTTTGTTGGAACCTTCTCTGAAGTAAAGCTTTTCCCCTCTGTATTGCCATATACTGTTTGCATATTCCTGCTCTTTAAAATGTGTGAGCTTTACAAATCTTTCTTTAGCTAGTTCTTCAATACGATTTAAATTATCTAAAGTACTCAGGTTACGCTTGTCATGTAGTTTAACTATTTCAGCCATCTAATTGTCCTGGTAATGCTGGTGATTCATCTTGTATTGAAAAGACGTTTTGTCCCTCAGAATAAGCTATTGCAGCTATACAGCCTGCAACAGCTTCATCGAATTGGTGTGCTACTTCTCTGTTTGAGACTTTCTTTGCTACATCTGCACGACCTTTAAGTGATTCGAGTTGACTTTTATGTGCTTCAGCGTTTTTATTGGGGCAAAACTTATCACACTGATAGCAGGCTACAGCAGGCTCTAAAGTACATGGAGAGCCTTTCTGACACTTGCCAATTGAAGTGGCGAACTGAGGCTCAATAATCTCCTCGCCGTATATATTCCCTATGACCTCTTCCTTGCGCCAGGCGGCTGTGAAGAACTTATTTTCAATTCTGTCTAGAGTCGACTCCTCTAGAATTTCGAACATTTCATGAGTGTAATGGAAGTAGTGTTTTACACTACCATGACTTGAGTGGTCTAGCAGGTTTTGAACTTCGATCTCAGTCATCCCTTGGGTGACAGCATTTGTCCCTAATGTGTACCGGAAACGATATGCATTCATTTGGAAAGGACGGCCTGTTCTGGGGCTGTTTGGTAGTAGATCTGCAATACAGTCTAGTCGGTAGTCAATTTGTTGAGATGCGATGTGGTGCGTTACGTCTTCTAAGTTTGCGGCGATGAATTCCTCTTTGTGGCGATGTGTATTAGTAATCCTTTTTTGTCCATAGTCACTAGATCTTGACATTATGTAAGGGTGGTTTTTGTTATCAGCCCCAAAAAATGAATGTCGCCTCATGATGAGTGGAGCATCGGACAAGTTCAGGTTCGCTTCCGAATAAAGGTTGTAGTGGACCTGAATAAGTTGAGCCAGCATCTCTCTTAGTTCACTGCTTACCAAACGATCGGTGAACTCAGTTCGACGGTACTGATGTTTCTGTTTTACGCGTGGAATCCGAAGATATGCAAGATCTAATTTATCATCTACGATGAAATCTGACTGTTTTAGAAGGCCAATCTGAATTGGCCTAAGCCCAAATTCTAAACAGAGTTTTAGAACAACTCGATCTTCAAGATGAATATCTGGATTCAATGCTGCTGATTGAAGAATACGCAGTTCTTCTCGAACGAATGGACCATTCTCAGCATCTAGACTGTAGAGCGCCAAGTAAGAGTTTTGTCCGCCACCGTAGGTAAGTTCCAAAACTTCTTCACACAAGTCCAGGTTTAATCCCTCAACTTCATAAGCTATAAACCAACGAATGAGATTGCGCAAAGGAGCTATGCTACTAGTGCCTTTTTGGTGGGCGTTAAGAACTGTGTCCTCTATCGCTCCATTCAGATCCTGAGTGTGCCTGTAAGTTGATGTGAATACATCTATTAACTTTTCGTAATGGTAGAGGGTTTTCGGCATATAACTCCCCACTAAGTGAGCCAGAAATGGCCTCATAACGCGGTCTAACTCTTCATCACCGGTCATGAAATGGCTAGGGTGGATTGCTATAACTTGACTATCAGTATCCAAGATGTTGATTGAGCCTAGGTAGCTATTTGAGTTTGCAATTCTGGTTTTGATACCCAGTCGAGAAACAACAGTTTGATAGCGTTCAGGTATTGAAGCCTCTTCAAATACTGCAATGTCAGCACTACTAATGCTACTTTCTAAGCCGCTCATTCCTCGTCCTCTTTACCAATGCCCATGATATTTGATTGTAATTTCATATGAAGCTCTGCAACGCGCCGTTGAATAGAACCCTTAGGGTAATGAGCAACCATATTTGAGCCTGCCGCCCAACCACCGGCATATTCCTGCAGAGTAGTTTTAATTTGCTGCTTTCTCATCGGTCCCATATCTTCAAATTTTTCATCCAACGCTGTACTCAGGATGTCGTGAAAAGTATTTCTCAAGATGTGAGGACAGAGATGGCCTTTAAATTCTGGGTAAAGCTTGATTAAAGCCTTTATTGATTCATTTGGCGCGTTTACAGATAGAGGGTTACCGTCTCGGATGGAGAGAAACATATACTCACTCTTCTGGGCATTTTTAAACTGAGGTCGGATCTTAGTGACGTAATATTCAAATATTTCTACAAGCTCATCTGCTAACGATACAATTCGACCATCAGTTTTAACTTGGGGGATCTCTTTTTTGCCATATCCATCAAGAGTTCTATCACGTTTAACAATCTCAAAATACTTATCTGCTCTTGAATTACCTGAAAGGTAGAAGTCCCGCACTCTTAGTCCAAGAGATTCACCTTTGCGATTCCCAGCAAGAATTAGCGTCAAGAAAAGGCAGAAGTTGCGCCACCTTACCTTTTCATTTTTGAAAGGGGTTAGTGAGTTTTCAGGATATGGAGCAATGGCGGCGAAGAATTTAGCTTGCAGCTCGAAGTTTAGACCAACCCTCTCTTTAGTTTTTCCGTTATGAGGACTTTTATTGTTTATCTCAAAAGCTTTCTTCATACCCTCTAGTGCGATTCGTGAAGCTTGGAGCTTTCCTTCCTCAGTAACACGACTCTGATAGAACGTAAAGATATAGTCAATAAAACGCGCGATAGTTGAAAAATAATGTTGAAAAGTGGTTTGTGCCACTAGTTCACCTGTCTTTTCATTACATGATATGAATGCATGCAGCATTTCAACTTCACCAGCTGTGAGTCGAGCCAGTGCTGAAAAACGTTTGATGATATCGATGTTGTTAGCGAAGCAGAATACATAGAACTTTCTGATTGATTTTGCCTCGCGTACAAGAGTTGCCAAGGCCCTCCCATTGTTATATCGATTGAGAAAGTAAGGTGCACTGATTAGATCAACTTCATCGTCTATGATAATCAACGGGAAGTGTGCTCCGTTAAGATGCTTAAACTTAGTTGCTTTGACTTTGATTGATATATTGCTCACACGCCTGCCAAAATATGAAACGAAATAATTTGTGTATGAGAATTAATATACGTTTTAAACACAAATATGTCAATTATTTTGTAACGAATATTTTTATTTACAGGAATGATATTGATTTTATATAAAATGAAACGTTATGCTTTCTCCTAAGAAAAGGTATAAGCTAAACAAAACATAAGGTTAGGAACTTTTTATAGGTTAATGAAACGATTAATAGTCGTTCTTTAGTTTCGTTATACAAC
>Ga0105350_10002588_pt1 | contig 10822 bp, 3 predicted proteins | sample EN1Hudsemesocosm_FD_83506 | JGI IMG/M metagenome (GOLD analysis project Ga0105350, IMG submission 83506) | Methane-oxidizing microbial communities from mesocosms in the Hudson Canyon - EN1E Hudson Canyon | ecosystem: Environmental > Aquatic > Marine > Cold seeps | place: Hudson Canyon...
GTGACTCAGCAGCTGAGTGATAAAAATTATACCGAAGGACCTGCAGTTGTTGATATCAATAAAGATGGTCATAAAGACATTGTTGCAGGTCAAGTTATATTCTTGGGGCCAACATACCAAGATAAAATATTTCTTAACTCATCAAGCTTAGAGTTTTATAACGGTTTTGCTGCTCGCTTTTTAAGCTTTGTTGACGATGTAAATAATGATGGTTGGCCTGATGTGATCAGTTTAGGCTTGCCGGGTGAAAAAGCATTTTGGTATAAAAATCCAGGCGCATTTGCTGACAATTCCGTTGTGTCAGGATCTGGACCATCGGAGAGTGTGATGACATGGCAAACATTTGATATCACACCGTTTGTTGGCAATGAAGCACCTGCTTATACTGATCTAAATGGTGATGGTGTTAAAGAACTGGTATTTATGACGCCTGGAAAATTGGTTTACGCCAGCAAAGGAAGCGATCCTGAAGCATTATGGCAGCTCCATGATATTGGTTTTAATCAACATTTTACTACCTTTGTACATGGTTTAGGTGTGGGGGATCTTAATGGTGATGGTCGACCTGACATTATCGAAAAATCGGGTATTTGGATCCAACAAGGTTCAGCGTCAGCACCACAATGGCAGCGTGAATATTACGATTTTGCTTTGGGAAGTAAAGGTGGTGCACAAATGTTAATTTATGATGTTAACGGTGATTCAATCAAGGATATCGTTACCAGTCATAACGGTCATGGTTATGGTTTGTCATGGTTTGAGCAAGTTCAAACATCTGGCGGTCGTAATTTCGTACGCCATGAGATTTTAGCAAGCAATGGTGTCGGTGATGATAACTTTAGCCAACTGCATGCTTTATCGGCAGGCGACTTCAACGGTGATGGCATAAACGATTTTGTAACAGGAAAACGCTTTAAACCGCACTTTGATTTAGATCCTGGCACAAATGATCCTGCTGTTACTTATCTATTCATTACGAAACCAAATACCAATGGTGATGTAACATTTGACGTTATTCAAATAGATGATAATAGCGGTGTCGGAGTGGATTTATTTACTGGTGATATTAACGGCGATAATAAACCTGATATTGTGACTGCCAATAAAAAAGGTGTGTTTATTCATACTCAGCAGTGATGATTTGACTAAGGCCGATTATATACAGCTTGTAGTCAAGAAAGACAAAAAGTGACCCTTATCTAGGGTCCCTTTTTTTGTTTGCCAAGAGCAGCTAATTATTTCAACTTCCTAACTTCTCACAGTATGCAAGTCTAAGAATTAATAGGCTGATTAAAAAATTAAATAAAACAGAAAATTAAAATACACAAGAATAACGGCTTAAGTAGTTACAACGCCAAAGAGGCATAGCTTCTATTACTAAGATAGACATCTAAGAAGGTTTTTAATAAAAAATGTGAACTAGATTGTATTTGTGGCGTTCTATATCATTTACGATTTCCACCTAATTGTTCACAAAGTGCTTTTTGGCCTGGGTTAAAGTTGAAATTTGTATTCTTTAATACTGTAAGTGGATAACAAGGGCGTATTAATGTTCAGACGTAATAATCACAGCAACAACAAATGCGAGCAATGATGAGCAGTTTGAAGATAGTAATTAAATGAAAACACTGGCAGAGTACTGCAAAAAAAACATTTTAGTCATCCCTCATGCCTTAACTGCGATGGATGAGGTGACTCCTCTGATGAGTAATGGCGATTTAGCCATTTTCTATGAGTACCTTATAGATGATCTTGTTGATGTAGAGTTTTACACCAATACGCCATGTTTTGTTTATATAGAAAGTGGGCTGGAAGTTATTACGACGGCAGATAACAAAACGCATGAATTAGGTTCAAACACAATCATATTCCTGCCACAGGGATACAATTTACATTCAGATTTTGTTCGGTCGACAGCTTCATTGAAGGCCTACATGGTTTTTTTAGATGATGCCATCATCTCGGAATATCTAAGCTCTAGAAAAATGCTTCCAAAAATTAAAGCCGAGAAAAATGAACTTTTCAAGGTCAAAAGTAGCGCTTTAATTCGTTCATTTTTTAAATCCATACAAGCAATTCACAATGAAGGCTGTAACTCACCAGATTTACTAAAAGTTAAGTTACTCGAGTTCCTACACTTAGTCGCGTTACAAGACGAAGCGGCCCTAAATCGTAGCCTGTCTTATAAACCTAAAACGATGAGGCTTAAACGTAATATTGCAAGACTATTGAAGGACAATGATATCTTGCATCTGTCTGTAGATGATTTATCACACCTGTCAGGCAGAAGTTTATCTAGCTTCAACCGAGATTTTAGAGCGATTTATAACATGCCACCAAAGCGGTGGTTGCAGGAAAAAAGGTTGAACCATGCAAAAATGCTGCTGACGAATAATGACCTATCAGTTACAGAGGTCGCATCTGAGCTAGGTTATGAGAACATCTCTCACTTCATAAAGTTGTTCAAAGAGAAGTATCAAATTACACCAAAACAATTTAAACAAGAATTTTGAAATAAAAACGGCATTTTTGAATGTCACTAGGTAGTTTGAGCTTTCAGCTTTAGTTAAACTTCGGCTGGAAATTAAATATTACCTTGGGAGAAAGATGTGGTTGAGAATAGTGTACTTGTAGGTCCAATTATGGGGATTCATATTTTTGCTGGTATTGGGGCTTTGTTTATTGGAATAGCGTTAATATTTTTAGTCTCGTCAGTGGATGGAAACAATAAGTTGGCCCGCTTTTGGCAAGTAACTATGTTGGTATTAGTGCTGACGTCTTTTGATATTAGGGTGATGAATCAAGGTGAGTTTAGTCCAGTTCATGGTTTGGCTATTATTGTATTAGCCTTAATTTTAGTGGAAGTTTGGGCTAGTTTTAGTCAACGGTTTCGAATTCAAAAGTATAGTAGGAACAGTTCCTTTGTTATGTTGGTAATAATTTTGGTAGCCATCATTTCATCTCCTGGAGGCGTAATAAATCAGTGGTTTTTTGCTTAGCAATTTGCAGGTTTAACTAAATCAACAACAGGCCGACTCGCTTGGTTTTGCTGGATTGCACAGGCTAACGATAAATTTTAAAGAGCAAAATATACCCCTTATCCGGATACGAGTGGAACATTGAATAGTGGCCATAATCTTAAGGTCACGGAAATGTAAGTTTTGACGCTAAGCACAGAGACCCTCCCTTCTAAAGGGTTGTTTCCCTATAAACCCAAAACAATAAGACTAAACGTAATAACGTTAAACTCTTGGCAGGCAATGCTTCTTGCATATGACTGTAGATGGCCTGTCACATCTGTAAGGTAGATGTTTATCTAGCATAAATTGAGATTTTACAGCTATTTATAACGTCTCTCCCAGATGCCAAAACACTTTTACGAATGATGATCTGTCTGTAACAGAGGTCGTATCTCATAGTGGTTAAAGAGCATTTCTCACTTCAGAACATTATTCAAAGACAAGAAACTATTTCACTATAAAAATTTATATAATTTATTTGACATAAAAACGGTATTTTTGAAAGTCTCTAGGTAGTTTGAGTTTTCAGCTCTAGCTAAACTTCAGTCGAAATTAAAAACTACCTTTAGATGAAATATAAAGAACAAAGTTATGAGTGGAAGAATAAGGCGTCAATTGGATAAATCTCTTCTTTTTATAGAAAAGTATTTAGATCAAAAAATCACAATAGAGCAAGTAGCACAGGAGGCATTCCTGTCCAAATTTCATTTTCAACGTTTATTTTCTGCCTATTTAGGTGAAACCGTCAGCCAATATATCTTACACCGACGCTTAGAACGGGCAGCTGAGACACTGGCGAATAAAAAAAGCCTGACTATTTCTGAAGTTGCTAAAAGGTCAGGATTTGAAACGCAGAGTAACTTTTCTCGTGCTTTTAAAAAACAATTTAATATTACACCTAGTGAGTTTCGACAGACTGCTGATTTGTCAGTATTTAGCGAGAACCAACCTAACCCTTACCTTAAAACGTCCTCTGCCAAAACAGCAGCCATTGATATTACGATCGAGGAAAAGCCAGTGCTGTGGTTTAACCATAAGCTAGCCACTGTTCCTTATAGTGAAAAGGCATTTATTGAAAAAAATGTGATGCTACTTGCAGCAGATATGAAAAGTTTATTAGGCGAAGGACAACCACATTTTTTGGGAGCTGCATCGAGTAGGATTTATGGTCAAACTAATAGAGTGGAAACGCTGGGTGACTTGTTATATGGCGCTATTTACAGCAAAAAATTAGAACACAAATGGGGTGGTAACTGGTTTGAGATGGAAGCTGGTTCATGGGCTGTTGCCATACATAAAGGTAATTATAAATATTCATATCAGACCTGGAACAAGCTTATACGATCTTGGCTGATCGATTCAGGTTATGAACTAAGGGAATGTATTTCTTTTGAGCGTTACCTTAATCGACCGTGGTTAATAGAAAATTCAGATGAATGGCTTACTCAGATTCATTTACCCATTAAAAAGAGCAAAACTAAAAAAGCATAAAATGAATTAAACAGTAAGGAAAAATGAGAGTTGGCTCAAGGTTTCAATGCTGAAAGTCTTTATAGTGGGTCCCTGCTAAGAAATGTCAAAGTCGTTTTTAGAAAAAACTTCAATATTAACCTTAACAAGGACGTTTGGATGTTCAGTAGAAATAGTCAAAGAAACAACAAAAAACCTCGATTCTTTTCATCAGTTTTAATAAGTATTGCATGGCTAACAGCCAGTTTAGGTATGGCACACAATGCGATTGCTGCGGTTGATGTGTTTCCCTTGCCTAAGGCTATAGATAATATCGAGGGTGTTTATCCGGCACCTGGTAGTGCAAATGTTGATCCTGATAATGCAGTGCTTGTACTTCAATATCCTGCAACAGCCGATTATGAATGGACTTATAAAAGTTATCTGACGATTCATGACTTAGAAACTGGTGAGCAAGTCTTTAGTTTAGACCCTGAGAAAACACATGCCCAACAAGGATTAAAATCTTTCACGGTGAAGTTAGATGAGGGAGTACTGCATGCTGGAAAACGTTATGGTGTGACAGTTGATTATCGTTTTGCTGTTGTCGCCAAGGCACCGTGGAAATCAGGTGAGATTGCAGAGGGACAATGGACATTTAGCACGTTAAACCCTATAACCGAACCCGAAGCGCCACCGGCAGAATCGACAAGCGATGTTTCCCCATTAACTCCAGCAGTAGATAATATAGTAGGTGTCTATCCTGCACCAGGCAGCACGAATGTCGATCCAAGTAACACTACATTAGTACTTCAATATCCTGCAAGCGCCGATTATGAATGGACTTATAAAAATAGCTTAACTGTTCAAAATTTGGATACGGGTGAGGAAGCCTTTTCGGTAGATCCAGAAAAAACACATTCCCAACAAGGATTGAAATCCTTCAGGGTGAAGTTAGATGAGGGCGTATTAGAAAGTGGTACTCGTTATGCGGTGACAGTAGATTATCGTTTTGCTGTTGTGAGCAAAGCTCCGTGGAAATCTGGAGAGATAAAACAAGGACAATGGACATTCCAAACCTCAGGCGTATCAGCAGCAGAACTGGCAAGGCTTAAAGCTGAACAAGAAGCCCAGGCAGAAACCGATAGGTTAGCAGAGCTAGCAAGAGTAAAAGCAGAACAAGAAGCCCAGGCAGAAACCGATAGGTTAGTAGAGCTAGCAAGAGTAAAAGCTGAACAAGAAGCCCAAGCTGAAGCCGATAGGTTAGCAGAGCTAGCAAGAGTAAAAGCCGAGCAAGAATCCCAAGCACAGAATCAGGCAACAACGGTGACATTAACACCAGCCGTAGATAATATAGTAGGTGTCTATCCTGCTTCAGGCAGTACCAATATTGATCCAGAAAATACCACACTGGTATTGCAGTATGCGGATATAGCGGATTATGAGTGGACTCATAACAGTGCTTTAACGATTCATAATTTAGACACAGGTGAGCAGGTCTTTAGCTTAGATCCTACTAAAAGTCACCCACAACAACATTTGAAATCTCTTACTATTCCTCTTGATGCGGACGTATTAGAAAGAGGTACTCGCTATGCGGTGACAGTTGATTATCGTTTTGCCATTGTGAACAAAGCACCATGGAAATCTGGAGAGGTTAAACAAGGACAATGGATATTCCAAACTTCAGGTGTTTCAACAACTGAACAAGAAACTCCAGCAGAAAAAGAAGCTAGATTAGCAGAAGAAGCCAGAGTGATAGAAGAAGCTAGACTGGCAGAAATAGAAAGGCTGGCAGAAGCGGCTAGAGTTAAAGCAGCTCAAGAAGCTCAAGCTGAACTAGACAGACTCGCAGAAATAGAAAGACTGGAACAAGAAGCGAATTCATCATCTGCATTTTTTGAAAATCAGATGCCATGGACAACTAAAATTGAATCAGAAGATGTGCATGCAAATTCAGCTAATATCATCGCTTTCTTAAAAGATCGCATTGATAGAAGAGGTGAAGCTGAAGACAAGTACTTAAAGCTAATGCAGATTGATTTTTCTTCGCTGCATGTTCTAGAAGCTGATAACACCACACCACGTTACCCATACGATGCTTCGACAGAACTAGTTTATGGAACCACATATGGTTCACCAATGTGTGACAATTTGATTGATGTTCCTTTACCTGCTTCAGGTCGTCTGGAAGGCGGTAGTGGTGATGGTGATTATAGTTGTGCCGATACGCAGAGTGACGATTGTCACCTGATTGTTCATGATAAGACCAATAAAGTTTTGTATGAGGCGTTTCATTCTTCGAAAGTGACTGTGGACGGAGAAGAGCGGTTTGCTGCTATTTGTAATGCAACATGGGATTTAGAGTATGCCTACGGTGAAAACCTGCGTGGAGAAAACTGTACCAGTGCCAATGCTGCAGGCTTACCGATTGCACCTTTATTGGTCACTGCGGATGAAATCGCAGCGGGTGAAATCAACCATGCGCTACGGTTTATCTTAAAAAATGACAACATGCGTCGTGGCTTACATGTTTTACCTGCCAGCCACTCAGGTGGCCCTGAGTCAGATAATGCAAATGCACCGATATATGGAATGCGTTTTAGATTACGAGCTGATTTCCCTATCGATTCATTAGGAGAATCTGGTCGCGTTATTGCTAAAGCAATGCAAACTTACGGTTTAATTATTGTTGACGGTGGCTCAATCCCATTGAGCTTCATGGCGGATACCTATTCCACTGCAAAATGGGAAGACTTCAATGATTTTTCACCTGCAATGCTTCAAAGTGTAATGAGTGTTGCTGATTTTGAAGTTATTAAAAATGAAGGGCCTATTACTTCAACGCATAGTTGTGAAGCAGGTATTGATTATTCGCCAAAAATTCAAGCATTGATTAAAGGCGGTACAGCAACAGGTTCAACGACTGAAACAGGTTCAACGACTGGAACAGGTTCAACGACTGGAACAGGTTCAACGACTGAAACAGGTTCAACGACTGAAACAGGTTCAACGACTGAAACAGGTTCAACGACTGAAACAGGTTCAACGACTGAAACTGGTTCAACGACTGAAACTGGTACAACGACTGAAACTGGTACAGAAGTTAATACTAGCAATCGTGACCCAATAGCATCAGGCAATCCTCACAGTCCAATTATGTTTGTGGCTCAAATGCCGCTAGCAAATGATTTTGCTGGCTCGTTAGCAAGCTTTGCTAATCATTTTGCAAATCCTGGCAATGCTGGACGAGGTGGAGATTTGTATGTGCGCTACCCAGATGGCTCACTTAAAAACTTAACCCGTTTAGCAGGTTTTGGTGAGGCAGATGAATTTCAAGGTGCTAATTCGATTGCCGTGAGAGATCCTACTGTTTACTGGGACGGAAAAAAAGCGATTTTCAGTATGGTTGTTGGTGCACCTGGACGCTACCAGACACCTGATTATTACTGGCAAATGTATGAAGTTACCGGCTTAGCTAAAGATGACACCCCGGTCATTACTAAAATCGCGAATCAACCAGAAAATTATAATAATATTGGCGCAGCGTATGGCTCTGATGATCGGATTATTTTCTCTTCTGATATGCCTATAAAGGGACAACGTCACTTATATCCGCAGCATGACGAATATGACAGTGTACCAACAACGACAGGTCTATTTAGTCTTGACCCTGTGACAGGTGATTTTTTCAGAATGGTGGATGCGCCATCTGGAATATTTGATCCGATGGTTGCTCAAGATGGTCGTGTAATATTCTCGCAATGGGACCATTTACAACGTGACCAGCAAGCTGATTCAGATAGGTCCCATGAGGCAGACGGTACACCGTTAAGATTTAACACCTTTAACTATTCCGATGAAAGTGCCTCGGCAAAACTTCTTAAAGGTGATAGAACGGAGTATTTCCCCGAGCCTATAGGCGGTATTCCGGGCACCCGTTTCAAGGGCTCTGGCATCAATGAGTTTTTACCTTGGGAAGTTGAGCAAGATGGAACGGAAGTGGAATTACTAAATCACGTGGGTCGACAGGAACTACATTCATTTTTACCCCATAGGTTCAATGATGATAGTAGTTTGCACGATCAATCCTCTATGCAAGGCACAAATCGTAAAGAGATGTCTAACTTTATGCAATTGGTAGAAGATCCAACTAATCCAGGTATTTTTTATGGTGTAGATGCGCCGGAATTTCAAACATTGGCTTCTGGTCGAATTATTAGGATTAATGGTCATAGAAGTCTGAACGGTAATGAAATGCAGATTAATTACGTGACCTTACCAAATGCTAGATCTATTGATCCCGACCCTAGCATTTCTTATGGAAATCAAGGTACAGGTCACTATCGCGATCCTTTACCACTTTCGAATGGTAAAATTTTAGCTGCTCATACCACCACTCAAGTAGAGGTAAGAAACCTTGGTGGTAGTAATAATCGTGAATTTCCAGTGGCTAATTATGATTTTCGTTTGAAGTATCTAAAAAAAGGTGCAGATGGGCATTGGGCGGCGGATACACTGCTTACCCAAGGTATTAAAAGGACTATTAACTATTGGGATCCTGATTTTAAAGTGACTTTGGTTGACGTCGAAATGTGGGAAATTCAACCAGTCGAAGTAGTGGCTCGTAAGCGTCCTTATGCTCAGACGGTTGACTTGCCTGCGCCAGAAACAGCGGTGTTTGCAGAGGAAGATATTAGTCTTGATGCAGTCAAAGCGTACCTTGCCGCCAATGATTTAGCTTTGGTAATTTCAAGAAACTTAACGAAACGTGATAAGAACGACCAACAACAACCGTTTAATCTATGTGTGGCAGATGCTAATCATCCCTGTGATGAAAACGCTACGCAGACGGCTGGTAATGATGGCAAGATGTATGACATTGCACATCTACAGTTTTTCCAAGCTGATCGCCTTCGTGGACTCGGAGGTACTACAAATCCGAGAGATGGTCGACGTGTTATTGCCATGCCGATGCATGACAGTATGGCGTATAACCCGATCAATGCTGACGGACCAGAAGGTAGTGTGAAAATAGCGTCTGATGGTTCAATGGCTGCATTGCTACCAGCTCGCCGCGCGATGAGTTGGCAGGTGACGAATGATGCAGGTGAATCGGTAGTTGCTGAACGGTTCTGGGTGACATTCCAACCTGGTGAAGTACGTGTTTGTGCCGTGTGTCATGGCTTAAATGAAGGTGATCAAACGGGCGCACCAGAACCAATGAACAAACCTGAAGCTTTGCGTAATATGTTGACGCATATTAAAGGTTTGATGGGACAAGAGAGTGGCACTGATTCTAATACTAATGGTGGTACTGAACCACTAGATTCAGATGGCGATGGTGTAGAAGACAGTGTTGATGCCTTCCCGAATGATGCAAGTGAGACTGTTGATTCTGATGGTGACGGTATTGGTGATACTGCTGATGCTTTTCCGCATGATGCTACGGAAACTTTAGATTCAGATGGTGATGGGGTTGGCGATACTGCTGATGCTTTCCCTAATGATGCTGCTGAAACCCAAGATTTAAATGGCAACGGTATCGGTGATAATGCCGATGCAGCTGCAAAGGGTAGTGATGTATCATTTGTGACGCAGCGACTCACGCCAAACTTTTACAGTGAAGGTGCTACAGCCGCCGATCTGAACAAAGATGGCCATACAGATATTGTGGCAGGACAAGTCATTTTTTGGGGGCCTACATATCAGCAGAAAACCTTTATTAATACGTCACAAACCTATTCGGTTGGCTACTATGCTGATAGGTTTACCAGCTTTATTGATGATATAGATAATGATGGTTGGCCCGATGTTGTCAGTATTGGTTTTCCTGGTAAAAAAGCACTTTGGTATAAAAATCCTGGTGCCTTTGCTGCAAATTCCGTTGTAGCAGGCAGCTCATCAGATATGGTGATGTCATGGCAATCATTTGATATCACTCCTTTTGTTGGTAATGAAGCACCAGCCTATAAAGATCTAAATGGCGATGGTATTAGAGAACTGGTGTTTATGACTCCGGGTAAATTGGTTTATGCGAGCAGGGGCGCTAGCCTAGAGAGTCTATGGCAGCTCCACGATATTGGCTATAAACAAGAGTTTACTACCTTTGTTCATGGTTTAGGCGTAGGGGATATCAATGGTGATGGCCGAGCCGATATTGTTGAGAAATCAGGTATGTGGATACAGCAAGGCAGCGTGCTAGCACCAACATGGCAGTATGAATATTTTGACTTTGCTTTGGGAGGACTAGGCGGCGCACAAATGTTGATATATGACGTAAATGGTGATGGTATGAATGATATTGTTACCAGCCATGATGGTCATGGATATGGATTGTCATGGTTTCAGCA
>Ga0105350_10002590_pt1 | contig 10820 bp, 8 predicted proteins | sample EN1Hudsemesocosm_FD_83506 | JGI IMG/M metagenome (GOLD analysis project Ga0105350, IMG submission 83506) | Methane-oxidizing microbial communities from mesocosms in the Hudson Canyon - EN1E Hudson Canyon | ecosystem: Environmental > Aquatic > Marine > Cold seeps | place: Hudson Canyon...
CATTAGTCACAGCAACAGGTCTATTTCGCCAAAAAGGGTTATCTTGCTGTTCAACTGCGGCAAAAAAACAGTTCATATCAATAAGAATAATGACCCGGTCCCATGATGGTAAGTCACAGCCCATCATGGATCTCGTTTAAATTTTCGTCGGTAGTCGCTGCCATAATATTTCCTCACCTCAATGAGAAAATATAGAGAAGATCGAGAAAGATATCAAGGAAAGATTACTTTTTTCCCCAGAAAAAATGACCGTGACTTAAGCCTACATAATTCCTCACTAATAACCAGGTCAGAACAAATTTGCTGGGCTGCATTGCTTGTGATTTAGCCTGTCAGCATATGATTACAGAACGGATCATTTTGGTGCAACCACAATTAAACTAGGGTTTTTATAGTGCAATAAGCTGCTCTAGAACAATATCATTCACATTTCAACTTCAATAGAACACCCTTATATATCAATCAGTTACTTGGTACCGCCCTGATTGGCACTGTCTTTGCTCTAGTCTAACTATCTTTAACTATAAACAAGATGAGAGAAAGAAATTATGGCCTATATAGAACCAAGTGAGTTTGTCACCAAAATGGTTGATTCTGGTGAGTCTAAAGTCTACATGTCCACCAAGGACACCTTAATTCGTGCTTTTATGGCGGGTGCCATTTTAGCGTTGGCAGCGATCTTTGCGATTACCGTTGCAGTTAAAACAGGTTCACCATTAGTAGGCGCCATTCTGTTCCCTGTAGGTTTTATCATGTTGTATTTGATGAAATTTGATTTATTAACCGGTGTATTTACTTTAGTGCCGCTCGCTCTTCTCGATAAACGTCCCGGTGTAACCGTAAACCAAGTGTTTAGAAACTGGGGCCTCGTCTTTATTGGTAACTTTGCAGGTGCCATTACCGTCGCCTTCCTTATGTCGTTCATCCTCACCTACGGCTACAGTATCGATGGCGGTATCATTGCCGAGAAAGTCAGCAGCATCGGTGAATCTAGAACGCTAGGTTATAAAGAACACGGCGTTTCTGGTTGGTTTACTATCTTCATCCGCGGCATGTTATGTAACTGGATGGTATCTATGGGCGTCGTTGGTGCAATGATTTCAACATCAGCTGGCAGCAAAATGATGGCGATGTGGATGCCCATCATGCTGTTCTTCTTTATGGGTTTTGAACACTCAATCGTCAACATGTTTTTATTCCCATTCTCTATGATTATGGGTGGTGACTTCACCGTTATTGATTACCTGTTCTGGAATGAAATCCCAACCGTTCTTGGTAATTTAGTCGGTGGTTTTGTCTTAGTGGGTCTACCTTTATACTACACCCATGTTAGAACTAGCCCAGAGCGTAAAATCGCTTAATAGGACACATTAAATCTCCACCCATTTTGGGTGGAGATTTTTTATTATGAAAAAATCATTAACGGTATCTATCGGTCAACATAGCAGCGCCGGAAAAAAGGAAGTCAACCAAGATTTTCACGGCCAAGCTGTTCCCGATGATCACCTATTAAGTTCCAAAGGCATTGCACTTGCCATCGCCGATGGCATCAGCAGCAGTGATGTCAGCCAAATTGCCAGCAAAACAGCTGTCAGCAGCTTTCTAAGCGACTATTACGACACCTCTGAAACATGGTCCACCAAAAAAGCCGCCCAACGGGTATTACAAGCCACCAACTCGTGGTTATATTCACAAACACGCAATAGCCCTCACCGTTTTAATAAAGACAAAGGTTATGTCTGCACCTTTAGTGCAATCGTTTTCAAATCTACTACCGCCCACCTCTTTCATATTGGTGATGCCCGTATCTGCCGTCTCTCCGGTAATAGACTCGAACAACTCACTGAAGATCACCGACATATCGTGTCAGAAGAGGTCAGCTACATCACTCGTGCTTTAGGCGTGCATGAAAAACTAGAGATGGACTATCACACCACCAGCCTCGAACAAGGTGATGTTTTTGTTTTAGCGACAGACGGTGTTTATGAACATATCAGTGATAACGATGTTGTCACTACCATAAACAATCATAATGATGACTTAGATAAAGCAGCACACACTATCGTGCAACAGGCCCTTGATGCAGGCAGCAAAGACAATCTCACCCTGCAAATTGTCAGAATAGAACAACTGCCAGATCAACATGTCGATGAAGTTTATCAGCAAGTCACCTCCCTGCCTCTGCCACCCAAACTAGCACCTCGCATGGAGTTTGATGGTTACAACATCATTCGCGAGCTCTACATCAGCAGCCGTAGTCATGTCTATTTAGCACAAGACATCAGCACACAAACACAGGTGGTCATCAAAACACCATCCACTGAAATGAAAGACAACGAAGACTATTTAGAGCGCTTTCTAGTCGAAGAATGGATCGCCAAACGCATCGACCATATCAACGTGCTCAAAAGCTATACACCCGATAGAAAACGTAACTACCTTTATATGGTCACCGAATATGTCGAAGGCCATAACCTAAAACAATGGATGACTGACAATCCCAAACCGTCGATAGAGTCTGTACGCCAAATCATCGAACAAGTTGCCAAAGGTCTACAAGCCTTTCATCGCCAAGAGATGATCCATCAAGATCTACGTCCGAATAACATCATGATTGATAATAACGGCACCGTGAAAATCATCGACTTTGGTGCCACCAAAGTGCCCGGCGTAGTTGAAGTTACCAATGAACAAGACAGCATCCAAGGCACCATGCAATTCACCGCACCCGAATATTTTATCGGCGAAACCAGCCGCACAAATTCAGACATTTTTTCCCTAGGTGTGATCAGCTATCAAATGCTCACCGGCTCTCTACCCTACGGTACTGCTGTATCCAGAGCCAATAACAAAGCCGCTCAACGAAACCTGACTTATCAGCCAATGTTAGGTGATGAACGCCAAATTCCAACATGGGTCGACTTAGCTATCAAACAAGCGGTGCATATAAACCCACTCAAACGTTATTGGGAAGTGTCCGAGTTTGCCTATGATTTACGCCACCCCAACAAGACCTTCCAAAATCAAACTCGTGCACCAATTATTGAACGCAACCCGGTAGCTTTCTGGCAAGGTGTGTCATTGTTCTTATTTATTATCGTGGTATTACAAGCCTTATAAAGCCCTGTGCAGCTTGACGGGGGTCCGTTACACTAAAAGCATGCACAAGCCTATTCTGATCATTCAACTACGGCCTGAAGACGATACGTCAGACAGTGAATATCAAGCATTCATTAAGTATGGCGAACTTAGCGAAATACAGGCCCAGCGTCTGCGTATTGAAAAAAATGGCATCCCAGACAATTTATCAATACATGATTACAGTGCCATTATCGTGGGTGGCAGCCCCTTTGATATCAGCACACCAAACAAACAAAAATCAGCTATCCAACATAAAATAGAAGCTGACTTTAAACGCCTTCTCAGCCAAGTAATTAAATATGACTTCCCTTTTCTTGGTGCCTGTTCCGGCAACGGTTTGTTGGGTTCATATCTAGGCACAACGATATCTCAGCGTTATCGAGAACCAGTAAGTTGTGTCACTTTAGAGATCACTGAACAAGGCAAACAAGATCCCTTATTAAAAGGGTTTCCGGATAACATTGAAGTCATGTTAGGTCACAAAGAAGCGTGTGACACTGTTCCACAAGGTGCAATTTTATTAATGCGTGGGTCACGCTGCCCAGTGCAGATGTTTCGTATCGCTAAGAACATCTATGCAACCCAGTTCCATCCTGAAGGCGATTCTGACGGTTTTATCCTGCGGATCGAAGCCTATAAACATAATGGTTACTTCAAGCTTCATGAGGTCGAAGAATTAACACAAAAACTCAGCCAAGCAGCAACACCCTATGCCCAACTCATCCTCAAGCGTTTTGTGCAACGTTATTACAAAGGCAACATGACTAATGGCTGATACCTAGAACAAACCAGCATTTAACGACAGCTCTTAGGCTGAACATAATGAGATTACTCACACATCGCTAACGCAAGATTCATCTGATCAAAGGCCGTTTGAAATTCAGCCAAACCATTTCGTGCAGCATCTGTTTCACCATTCTTATACTGAATAAATAATGCATGAGCAGCTAAATGTAATGCTTCATGTGCCTTATCAAGTTGTTTTAGGCTTTCTGCGGCAAACAACTGTTCTTGTATTGCTCTTTTTATCCACATCCCACAAGGGCACCGCTCATCATTCATAATTGGCCAGTGCTCAACCTCTTCTTCCGGTGAAGATTGAATATTGTTGATAAATACGTCTTTCCACCGCTGCGTCAAAAGTTTAAATAGCTCCACTTTCTTTTCTTTAGTAGTTCGGTGTTTGTTACCACACGCCTGCCATTCTTTATTGGGGATATAGTTTTTTTGCCAATCAGGGAAGTCATCTACCGGCATAGGTTTGGCTATGCCATAACCTTGTGCTTCTTTACAGCCCATTACCAATAGCATTAGTCCTTGATTAGTTGTTTCAACACCTTCTGCAATGACTGTTCGGTTAAATGAATCTGAAAGCCCAATGATGCCATCGATAATGGCAAAGTCACTTGGATCATCTATCATATCCCGAACAAAGCTTCGGTCTATTTTGATGGTATCAACTGGCAAGCTTCTCAAATGAGTCAAGGATGAATATCCTGTGCCAAAATCATCTAGTGCAACTGTGACGCCTAGCTTTTCTTGGCAGGTTTCAATCGCTGTCGTAATCGTATTAAGATCACTTAATGCAGAACTTTCTAAAATTTCAAGCTGTAAATATTCACAAGCAACGGCTGGGTATTGGGCTAAGCTGGTTTCGAGCTCAATAAAAAACGCCTCGGATAATAAATGGTATGAAGAAATATTTATACTGACTTGAAGTGTGTTTTTTTGTTTTTGCCAGATTTCAAGTTGTGAGAGTGCTTCATTGATGACCCAGTTACCCAACTTTAGTTCTAACTCTGTTCTATCAATAATAGGCAGGAAGTCTAATGGCGGAATAAGTCCTTTTTCAGGGTGAAGCCAACGAATGAGTGCTTCTACTCCAAATACATCTCCCGTGACCATATTAACCTTGGGTTGATAATACAATTGGAATTCATTATTTACTAAGGCTTGTTCAATTTCATCTAATTTAATATGTTTTTGAATAGTGCGTTGATCGTGTTCTGGATTAAACAGATGGTATCGGTGCTTACCGGCTAATTTAGCTTGATACATTGCTTGGTCTGCATGACGAAGTAAGGTATCAATATCAGCATCATCATCTGGATATAAAGTAATACCACTTGATGCGCTTATCTTATGAGAATGGCCATCAATAATATAGGGCTGAGCAAGTGAGTAATGTATCCGTTCTAATGTTTTTTTACATTGGGAAAAAGACTCGATATCATTAAGCAGTAAGGCAAATTCATCACCACCTTGACGAGAAACTGTATCTTCTTCTCTGATACAGAATGTTATACGCTCAGCAACTTCAACTAATAATTGGTCACCTACTTCATGGCCATAGTTATCATTTACCGGCTTGAAGTCATCTAAATCAATGAAACAAATAGCCAGTTCGCGTCTAGTACGTTTGCTATGAGCAATAGCTTGAGCAAAGCGGTCTGTAAATAAAGCTCGGTTGGGCAGCTTCGTCAGCACATCATAATGAGCCATAAAGCTCAGTTGCTCTTGTTGTCGTTTACTACTGGTGATATCAGTGAATACACCGACATAATTGACTACCTTGTCATATTCATCTTGGAGAACAGAAATGATGAGCAGTTCAACATATATTTCACCATCCTTCTTACGATTCCAGACTTCACCTTTCCAGTGGCCTTGTTTATTGATTGTTTGCCACATATCCTGATAGAAATCAGAGCTTTGTTTGCCTGAACTTAGTATGCTAGGATTTTTACCAATGACGTCCTCTCGACTATAACCGGTAATGTCGCAAAAGGCGGGATTGACATCAACAATTATCTTCTTAGCATCTGTAATCGTGACACCCGTGGGGGTACCACTAAATACGCGGGAATAGAGTTTGAGTTTTTCTTCTGCTTGTTTACGTTTGGTGGTCTCGATAGATAAAACCATCAGGTAGTCAGTTCTATCATTTTCATCTTTAACGGGTATTATGGTCGAATGAAACCATAACTCTTTTCCATCCAGATCTAGCACCGGAGCTTCCTGCTCAATAACTTCATTTTTATCTATCGCCCTTTTCAAACTTTCAGTCATCGTTGTTTTGAATAACTCAGGATAAAAATCAAATGGATAGGGTTTTCCATAGTGCAAAGTAATGTCTTCAACATTAAGCGCCTCAACACCCGCAGAACTCATGTATTGCAAATTAAAGTCAAGATCCAGAATCTTGGTGCAAACTATAGATTTTTCCAACCATGCTCGATTTTTCCTCTCGGACTCGGTCAGCGCTTTCTCAACTTGCTTACGCTCATCAATATCCTCAACTAATTTTTCCTGCATGTTATTAATAGAGAAAACCAACTGATCAAGCTCATCCTGCTTAGTTGGATCAGAGGGTTTTCTGTCTAAATCTAATGGCATACCTAAATTATTTAAATTAAGTTGCTCAGTAAACCTTGCTATCGTTTTCAGGTGACCTGTAATAAGGAATTGAAAAATAAAAAATATGGAAATGGAGGCAGCAAAGGTTTTGGTCATATTTGAAACAATAATTATTATTGCTTTATCCCAAAGCCGTTGGTAAACCCCTTTCAGGCTGGCACTGACATGTAATATTGAATACGGTACCGTCCCTAATGGTAAATCTGAAGGAAAGTAGTTTAAAGTAAATTCCCGCTCAATATCCTTGCTGGAATTTGGGTCTCCTTGCTTGGCTAATAAAACATTACTGTTTTCAGTCTTCTCGATGATTTCAAGGTATTTAATATCTTGGAGTTTGAGCATTCCTTGCAACTGTAACTCCAGCTGCTGAATATTCATATTGTAAGCGTTAGCAGACAGTGTCTTAAGATAACTGTCGTTGATAAACTGCATGCTACTGTGAATAGAGCTCACATCTCTCCTGTAATCTGTGTACAGTTGAAATGCAGAGACAAACAGAGCAAAAAAAGAACTACAGATAACGACCCATTTCAGCAAACGTAATGATAATCGCTGCTGTGTAAGGCTAAGCCATAATGCTGTTATTTTTCCGAGCATATTTTTCACCGTTGACGCCTGCTTTAAAAACATCCGCTGTCTCACATTCAATGATAACACTAGAAAACTGCTTTTTTTCAACTACACTCATTACCGGTGTATACCTAGAATGTAAGCCATCTGCTGTCACGGCATCTCGCACTATATTATTAATATCTTTAAGGTTCTTGAAATAATCAGAACAACTTTTGGTTTTTTGGTCATATAATGATCGATAACAGTATTATCTGAACAATAGACATGCTTCCACTTTGTTAAAAACGCATTAATAAAAGACAAGCTATGCAAACATTACGGTTCTTCATACTAGGAATCATCTTAGGAGCTATATTTCTCCGAGGGGATGCAATTGCACAGGAAAAGGAAACCATAGTTTGGTTGACCTGGAAGCAAGTTCCAAATTTTATTTTTTCAGGTAAATATAAAGGTCAGGGCACTGCCGACTTATTCACCAAGACACTACAGTTAAACCTCCCCCAATATAATCATGTAAACGTAATAAGCAATACTCGGCGATACCAGAGCCTCATCCTAGAAGAAAACGTCTGTGTCGCTTGGGCATGGATTGTTCCTGGTAGTAAGGTCTTTCGAATCTATAGCCGGCCAGTTTCTCTCGCCCACCGAGCGGGAATTCAAACTTTGAAATCAAAACAACACCTGTTTGGAAAACCAGGAGAAGTGCTCTCATTGAAAAAATTATTGGCCAACCCCGATATTAAATTAGGTTATTTGGAGGAAATGACTTATTCCAAAAAGGTGCATAAATTAATAGAACAATATCGAGGTAAGGATAATATTTATTTTTCTTCGCCATCTGCGGTTGAGTTCAATCTAGATATGTTGTCTAAAAATCGTTTGGATTACTTTTTTGGCTTTCCCTCACAAGCAAGTTATGAAGCAGAGTTGAAAGGGATAGCGAATCAATATCAATTTTATAATTTAGAAGAAATGGATAAATACACCAGCATGCACAGCCACTGCTCAAATACACCTTTTGGTAAAAAGGTAATGAATGAAGTGGATAAAATTCTCACGGATGAAGTACTCATGGAGCATCTTGCTGTTATTGAAAGATGGAATGGTCAAAATACGCACTACCGAGATGTTTTTATGGAATATGTTATTAATCGGGAAGCTAATGCACTGGTTGTCAATCCCGGACAATGATCAACCCCTTTCATCCCGAAGGCGATTCTGAAGGTTTTATCCTGCCAAGTGACCTTAGTGTTTAATCGTATTGTGCAAACTTAGCGGTGATTTGAATATTCTGCTATTGGTAAGTCAATCCAGAAGGTACTCCCTTCCCCTTCAACACTCTCAAAACCAATATCACCACCTAGCTTATCTGCGATACGTTTTGTAATCGTCAGGCCAATACCCGTGCCTTCAATCGCAGAACGCTCTTTGCCTAAACGAGTAAAAGAAGCAAATAGCTCTGAATATTGATTTTTGCCTATGCCAATTCCAGTATCAGCAACAGTAAATTTAATAACATTATCATTTTTAATCGCATAAGAAATCGAAACACTGCCACCAATACGATTGTATTTAATCCCGTTAGTAATCAAGTTTATAAGCATTTGTTTAAGCAAAGTTCTATCGGTATTGACCACCGTGTCAGATTCAGCAGAAACATCAATCTGAACATCCATTTTATCTGCTAATGGTTGCAAAAAAAGCACACTCTCGGTAATTATTTTTTTTGGACTAACCTCTTCAATAACAACATCGATCGTTCCTGACTCAATTTTTGATAAGTCCAAAACTTGGTTAATAAGTTTTAATAAATGCTCACCACCATTTCTAATGTATTCAACACTCCCTCGCTGTTCCAATGTCAATGGTGATGTGGTCGATAATTCTAAAAGCTGTGTAAAACCCAAAATAGAATTCAAAGGGGTGCGTAACTCATGACTCATTGAAGATAAAAACTCAGATTTAGTTACATTTGCCTTTTCAGCTTCCTCTTTGAGCTTTTCTGCATTTATCTTCGCGACGATCAGTTCATTAGCTTTATTTTCCAATAACTTATTGTTGCAAATCGCCGTCCAATATTCTTTATTGGCTTTAATAATTTGTAGATGAATAAATATAAGGTGTATTGATATTCCGAAGACTAAACTCAAGCCAAACATCCCTTCGTTTAAACTTAAAACAATATAAGCTGGCAACAAAATAACCACGCCATAAACCTGCGTTAATTTCTGCCAAATAAAGATACTCATCGCCGCACTAGCCTCTATCGCAACCGTAAAGACCAGAATAATCAACGTAGCGGTAGTTAGACCATAAAGATAGATATTTGCTGCCAGATAGATCCCCCAAATAACCGCATTCGACAATATGGCAAAAGAAACCAACTGCTTCCATAACTCTAAGTTTTTTTCAGTTAAATTCTTTACTGATTTTAAAACATAGACTCGAGACAGTCCGCCGAGAAACAACAACAGGAAAAGCGTGATAATAAGCCAGGTGGCATCGTCAAAAATAGTAGATAAAGGCGTCGTTGCAAGCATGCCTACCATGCAGGCAAATGGACCAATTACCGAGCGTTTAGCAATGTCCTTTGCCGCCCAATAATTTAACTGATAGATGGTGTCATCATCTAATTCAGCAATAGAGGGGTCTTTATAACCATGTATTGATATAGATGTCATAGACTTTGCTTACCAATAACATTAATCTCAAACTATAACTTACCGCTGAGTACCATTTAAATCAAGGAGATAGATCAATTAATTCAGATTTTAATGTCAATACAACCGTTAATATAGCAATTGATTTCGGACAATAATAATGAGCATTGATAATCCACAACAAGCACCAGCAACAAATATTGAGCTACAGCTCTTAGATTGGGCCAATGCCAAACCTCTCGCCAAACCAATTCGCACCATGGTCTTTATCCAAGAACAACAGGTGGCAGAATCAGAAGAATGGGATAACGAAGATAAATCAGCGACTCACCTTGTTGTTATCAAAGAGGGAAAAACCATCGCAACTGCGCGGCTAACAAAAAAAGGCAAGATTGGCCGCATGGCCGTATTGAAAGCCTACCGCAAACTAGGCATAGGCTCGATGATGCTTGTTAAATTAATTGACCTTGCCACGCAACAAGGCCAACAACAAATCTATCTTTGGTCCCAAACCCATGCCCAAGGTTTTTACAAAAAACACGGCTTTATCACCCAGGGCGATGAGTTTCTAGATGCCGGCATTCCACATATCGAAATGCACTTGAAAATCAATTGAACTGCTTATTGATGATCTCTAACGCAACGTCCTACTAAATAAGTTCAACGCCAACTGATAACCTAACTGAGCCGTTTGGGCATCATAACGACCACCATCACCTTCATCACGCATAAAGGCATGTTCAGCATTAAACTCATGCCACGTAAACGCAATATCCGTTTGATTTAACTTAGCGTAAATTTGAACTCGACCAGTTAAAGGCACATGGTTATCTTGTTTTCCCCAAATCATCAATAGTTCGCCGTTAATATCATGCAAACGTTCCATGCTATGTTGTCCAGGCTCATTCGGAATCTTTTGAATATGCAAATCAGTGGCATAGAAACAAGCCGTGCCTTTAACTTCAGGCTGCAATGCAGCACGAAATGCTAAATGACCACCAATGCAATACCCCATCGCACCGATATGAC
>Ga0105350_10002592_pt1 | contig 10798 bp, 9 predicted proteins | sample EN1Hudsemesocosm_FD_83506 | JGI IMG/M metagenome (GOLD analysis project Ga0105350, IMG submission 83506) | Methane-oxidizing microbial communities from mesocosms in the Hudson Canyon - EN1E Hudson Canyon | ecosystem: Environmental > Aquatic > Marine > Cold seeps | place: Hudson Canyon...
AATAAGTGTGCCTACAAGAGGCGCGAATAGCGTAAAAACAGACTAAACCTTTGATACTTCAGGACGAAGAATTATGAATAATACGGCGAACATGAAAATATAAACAAAAGACTTTCTTTCTAGCTGACTAGAACTTTAAAAGATAGAGAACGTGAAGTCAAACTGCTTCACAAGTGTTTACATTAGGCCTAATTTCAAGCACCAGCAGGTCATTTAAAGGGACGATATATGGCCTTCTTGGATTCAAATTGAATATTAAAGCCATATACACTGAACTATATAAATTTGGCTAAAGCCCACTTCTCGACAATTTAGGCAGCGATTTACTTCGAGTTTCAAGAATCAGAAACTTCCACTCCCAACTGATTTTACAAAAAAAGTATAACAAATACATCCGCAACAATAATTCTGAATAACCAAAAATTGAGCAGCTTAAGTTCGCTCAATTTGGTCATCAGCGCTTCTTTAAATGATATCTGGCTCGAACCTTTACCAATTTAGGTATCATTCGCCTCAGCAACATAAGATGAAAGAAACAGAACTCAGAATGCGCCCTTCCATTGTTCGGTATCTATAAACCACCGTTCCTCAAAAATCTTATCACCTTTGAATTTGAATAGGACAGTCAGTTGGGAGCTAGCTACACTCTCTGATTTCCATTCAACAATCGATACGACTTCATTCTCCCCTTCGATCTGTCGCAGCCCCGTAATTTCGAAACCTGGCGGAAGTATCTCCCCAAGACCATCTAGAGCCTCTCGGAAAGCCTGCCTACCCTCTAGGATATCGGTCTGCCCCGGCATAATGAACTTCATTCTATCCTCATAGTCGGCCACTAAGGTGTCGAAGTCTCCTACACCAACTGCATCCCAACCTCGTTGTACTATATTAGCTAAACTCATTGGTACTGCCCTCCTCAACTAATCTAATCTTAAGTACATTCATTGAACACCTAAGCGTTAATATTAAAAATTAAAGTGTTGAATCTTTACTGAACGCTTATCCTTAAGAATAGTAGCAAAAATAACTAACTACAGATAAATTTACTAAGAAACCTATAACACTGCCTAAATATTTTCTTTCTTTTAGACTGAGATAAAAAGAACATACTTAAATACACCTCTACGTCGACCGCTTACCAAGTACCATCTTGTTCTGTAGGGCAAATAAGCTCTGTACTAGTTTCAGGTGGTACCATCTCACAAGCCCACGTTTAGTCTAGTGGGCAGCAGTAAAATTGACTGAAACAAGTTCCCATCAAAACAAGCTGGGTCAAATGCCGCGATATAACAAACTTGGATTCCATACTCAGCAGATCTTCCGGCTGGATTGGTTAAAATGAAAATGCGGCCTATACTTAATGCAAAGTAAAGAACGATTTTTACTGGCAAAGCAAGGCCTCATTCACAGGGTGGAAAGATCAGATGTCATTACTCAATGAGTTTAATATCACAAACGAGTTGATGGCCAAATATTCGCCTTTGGGGCAATTGTCGTCAAAATATTTATCCCAGATTCTCAAAAATAGTAACGTTCTTACCTTTGATAAAGATGAAAAGATTTTTGAGAAAAAGCACACGTTGTACACTTTATATTTCTTGATTGAGGGTAAACTCAAAATTAAAACAGGCTTATTTTCATCCGAAACACTTGATGCCAGTAGCTCAGAATGTTTCAACGCCATAAACAGTAAAATACCTGACGGAGTTAGTGTTAAAGCTATTGAAAAGGGCTATATGCTAATGATTGACGAGGAACTATTGGATCGAACTCTAGGCTGGTCTGAAGTTGAGCGGGATAAGTTGTCTGACTCTCGGCAAACAACGCATTTTGTGCCTACAGATATAGATACTGTTCAGCCTCAGAAAAAACAACCAATCATTAAAGAAATAGAAAGTTTTGATGAAGATCATTTCACTTGGCTAACTAGTTTGATGGAATTTCCGCTTTTCTTTAACCTGCCGCCTTCTAATATGGAGCATTTGCTTAATGAGTTCCATAAAGTACAGGTTTCGGTAGACCAGGTAATTATCAATGAAGGAGATGAGGGCGATTATTTCTACCTTTTAATGGAAGGCAGTGCTCGGGTGATTATCGGAGGTGACGAGACCCGCCCGATTCGTATCAACCAAGGGTCATACTTTGGAGAAGAAGCCCTTATCTCCGATACTGTCCGATCTGCCACAGTTATTATGGATAAAAATGGGATATTGGCTCGGCTGGACAAAGCGTCATTTCAGAGCTTACTAAACGACCCTTTGGTTAGTCATGTGAGTAGGCAACAGTTTAAGGTAGAAACCCAAGATAGTTCATCATATGAACAACTTGATATTCGTTCTTTTTCCGAGTTTGAACATACACCCTTACCTAAATGCTTACACATACCACTTTCTGAGTTGCGCCAGAAAATACCAAGTCTAGATCAGTCCAAAGTATATTACCTCACCGAGGAAGGTGGACATAGAAGTGACGTCGCGGCACACATTCTGTGCCAAAACTCAGTTCAGGCCAAAGTAATTCGCTCTTAAGACTTTAATTGTAGTTATTGAAATTCGACCTAACAGCTTTCAATACTTCTAATGAATTCCTTGCCCGCAAGACCTCTAGAAATTTATTCTGTAGTAGTTTAAAGGTTTTGACCCCTTTAATTTTGAATTAGACATACAGTTAATTACAGTACTGACTTAGATACAAAATCACATTAATTCATTGTATAGAAAGTCAGTAAAAAGCTTAAGTCGCAGTGGAAGCATGTGATCAGCAGGCCTTAAAGAATAAAGATTCAGCTCATGAGTCGAATAGTCAGTTAAAATAGGTATTAGTTTCCCTAATGAAATTTCATTTTCGACTACAAAGTTAGGTATCAATGCAATCCCTTGATGAGCCAATAACGTTTCCGTAAATAACGAACTGTTATTGGAGTGTAAGTGTGCATCAATGTAAACATCTATTACTTTTTGATTTTTCATAAACTGCCACTTTCGTCTGCTCCCTTGTTGCGAGTAGACTAAGCAGCGGTGTTTTTTAAGTTCTTCTGGGTGTATTGGCAAGCCGAATTCTTCTAAATATGCTGGCGATGCACAAGCTGTGAATTGGTAGGTTTTGAGTTTCTTGCAAAGTAAGGAGCTATCTTCAAGCTTGTTGGTTAGTCTAAGTACCAAATCAAACTCATCTTCAATAACGTTTACATGCATATCACTCATGTGGGCATCAACAGAGATCATAGGATACTTGGCCATGAATTTGGCCAAAATTGTTGAAAATACACACAGCCCCCAGCTCATGGGTACACTTATTCTTATCTTACCTTTTGGCTTCGATTGAGTTTCGACTAGTTCATCAGTGAGTCCACGCCATTGCTCAAGTAGCTTAAGTGCATAGCGATAGCAACGCTCGCCGCTATCCGTGAGCTGCATATGCCTTGTGCTGCGTATAAAAAGCTTTGAATTTAATTCTTCTTCCAGTCGTTCTATTGATTTGGAAATTCTAGCGACTGATAAATTCAGGCGTTTTCCGGCAGCAGTAAAACTTCCACCTTCAACAACCGCTTTTAATACTTTCAGGCTTTCTAGTTGGTTTATTTTTGACATTTTCAATATAAAGTTAATAAAGATTCAATATATAGACATATTATCACTGCTTTTTATTGATGTAAAAATACACCTACTTAATTAATAACTGAAGTAGGAACAACACAATGAAAATCAATGAAGTAAATATTTTCTCACCGCAAAAGATTGGAAAACTCACCCTTAAAAATAGGCTAGCTGTCGCACCAATGACACGCGTCAGCGCTCATGAAGATGGTTGCGCAGTACCCTTAATGAAAGACTACTATCAATCGTTCGCACAAGGAGGGTTCGGATTAATCATCACCGAGGGACTATATCCAGATAAACACTATAGCCAAGGTTATAAGTGTCAACCTGGGCTGACGGATGAAACTCAAGCTGAAAGCTGGAAGCCGATTATAGACGCTGTTCATGAGAGAGGCTCACTTATCATCGCACAACTGATGCATGCAGGAGCTCTTTCACAATTTAACAAATACACGGAATGCACAGCGGGCCCTTCTGCCATAAAACCTTTAGGTCAGGAGATGACCTTTTACTACGGAAAAGGTGAGTATGCTATTCCAAAGGCGATGAACACTGAGGACATAAATAATGTTATCAGTGGCTTTGTCAATGCGGCTAAGTTAGCAAAATTTGCGGGATTCGATGGTGTTGAAATTCACGGTGCTAATGGTTACCTATTAGATCAATTTATTACTGTGCACACCAATGAACGAACAGATAAATATGGTGGAGAGCTAGTTAATAGATTTCGAATTTATGGAGAAATTATTACATCCATTCGAAAAGCTGTCGGTAATGATTTTACTGTTGGTATACGTTTCTCTCAAGGAAAGGTTAACGACTTTGAATATAAATGGCCCGCGAAAAGCGAAGATGCTAAATACACATTTGAGTCAGCGACGAAATTTGGCGTAGATTATATACATACAACCGAATTTATCGCTAAAGAACCTGCCTTTGAGGAAGGTTTCTCTCTTGCAGAGCTTGCAAAGAGACATGGGAACGTTCCAGTTATAGCTAATGGCAGCATTGCAAGTGAAAACGATGCGATGCAAATAATTGATTCTAATCAAGCGGATTTGGTTTCCGTAGGAAAAATGGCTTTAGCTAACCCTGATTGGCCCAATGCTATTAAGAATGAGCAAGAGTTGCAGGAATTTAGCTTCGATATGTTTGATCCTATTGCTGATTTGAAAACGGCAAATGCGTTCTTAGCGAAGAACATCTAAGGATGATCCTAAGTAGTGTTGTCTATTTAGCTAAGCTGAATAGACAACAAAAGCTCTGTATTACATGCATCAACGATTAGAGGTTAGGAGACGAATTCTCTATCGCGGTGATGAATGCCTTTATTCAGCAAGAAAAAACATCAGTGATTTCTCTCAACTTGCTATCCAAATTTAAGTTAAACATAGCCAAATCACGGATATTTTGCTCCATTCCCAAACAAACACGTATTGACCAAATTTGTTCCGGTTTTAAAGAAAGTTTTTTGCCAAAAAGCTTGTTTTTGTTCCATCCTATTTTTGGGCGAAGTCGCACTTTCATAATAATCCGTTTAATTTAAAGGACCATTAAGTTTGCACCGATTATTGAAACTAGTTCAAGCTCAGTCGTCTTGGTGCTAATAGCTTACATCAGGTGATTACATTTCTGACGCTTTAAAGACAGCTTAGCGATCTAAATTTGACTAAAAAATAACTTCTGATTAACAGCTAATAACGGACATAATTTTAGCTATGGCAAAGGTGTTCGCATTTAAGCTGCTGATCGATTGAGCACAAAGGGAAAAAACGGCCATACTGAACATCTAATGAATGCTAGCTATGAGTTATTAGCACTACCTATAGGTCGCAAGAAATCGAGAGTAAGATCCCCAAAGCGATACCTTTTGAGTTGTAGGTTGTTACTCTAATTGGTGTCTAGCAAAATCTGGAAATTCCAGTCGCCTGAATATTTTTGATTACATTTAAAGGGTATAAATTATTCAAAAGGAAAAGGCTCAAATAGCCATTTTTCAAACATTGATTTCAACTCACCAGAGTGGATTAACTTAGGGATTCTGTCATCAAAATTTTTCCTAAAACGAGCTGCTTTTTCTGTATTAGCAAACGCTAAATATTGCTTAACCCGTATTAGCTCTTGAATTTGATACTCCTTTCTTCAAAACCTTCGTTTAGTAAACTTGCTTTATTTCTGGTCAAAACCTTTCTCAAATTAAAACTGTTATCCAGAGTAAATTGAATTCTCTCTTTATTTAACATTCTCAATGATTGATGCGTTTGTTCAACTTCGGATTTATTTACTGGTATGTATAGATGTTGTTCATAGTTATAACCCCGAATCCATCCCACATCATAATTTTTCATTGTTTCTTGGCCTTGCCAATTTAGGAATTTATTCTTTTTATAAATTACCGATACAATATCCGCACTATAATGCCATTGTGGGTACAATACATTTTCAACTTCTCCCTTCAAGGAACCCAGCATGGCATCCGCCTCATTATTCTGAATAATTATCATGGCACGTTTTGCAGGGACATCTATAAATTCTACAAGTATCCCCAACGGCTCATAAACTGCACGTAATATGTCTCCGTAAAGCCCTAAACCTGATTCATCGATCAAGCCCTCCAACCCGAGACCCACAATGTTTATTTCGTTGCTGTCATTATCTGTGGTCCTGAGGGGGCGCTGCCAATACTTGTCTACATTATTTTTGTTTACTACCAAGGTCGGAGTTTCTACTAGGCCTCCTTTAAAACTTCCTGAAAGGCTATCAAGTACTACTTGCATCGCCACCTCCCCCATACCCACTGGGTCAGTGTAAACGGTTGCTGAGAGATTGCCTTTAGCTACTTGTTCTAGTGCTGCTGGATCGCCATCGTTACCCAGCAACATAACACCTTTCTTCCCTATTGAACGCAAAAGAGACTCTACACCTAATATTTCAAAGTCATTTGCAGCAAATACCACTTTAATCTCAGGGTGGGCGGTAAATATCTTCGCTGCGGCTTTGTATCCCCCCTCTGTATTCCATTTCCCATTTTCACTTGCCACTACCTGCCAAGAACTGTCTCGTATCGAATCTAGAAAACCTCCAACTCGCTCGATAGAATGGTAACCCGGTGCGCCTTCAATAATTCCAACGTTGATGGGCTTGGAAGAACCAATTTTATCTAAAGCGAATCGCCCTATTTTTCTAGTCCCTTCGCGCTGTAAATAGCCCACAATACTGTGCACAGGTGTAACAAAAGAGGATATATCAGAATTCACTATTACGACCAAAATTCCAGCTTCTACAGCATTTTTAACAACTGGTGCAAGTAAAGAAGGGTCATGGGTGGATAAAATAATAGCATCAACTTGCCGTCGAATAACTTCTTGGAGCATTTTCAACTGTATTTGAGGGTTATCAATTTGAGGCGCAAACATAAATGATTGATGACCAGCCTCTAAAGCTCTTGCTTTGATCCCTTTGCCAATATCTAAGTAGTAGTTAAACTCAGTTGCTGGAGGCATGTAAGCGATAGAAATTGGTTTTTGACTTGACGCTCTAATATTATCAAAGTGAGCTTGGTTTTTTAACGGTTCTAAAACTTGATAAGAAAAGACATACCTGGGGAAGATTAGAATCCAAACGATTATGAAGCTTAATGGAAGTAAAAATGATTTATTCAATTTATTACCCTCAAGCGGCACAGTTTGAAATTCACTAGTTGCAACACACCAAAATGATGAGTATATATTAGCAGATTATTGAATAGCTAAAGTGTAATCATGCGGTGAATTGATATCAAAAGACTTAATTCATCCTAGCAAGCTGCTTTGATCTCTTATAATTTATATATCAACCTCCTCATTTAATCATAGGTCCAGAGTAAATAGTTCGTATCAATATTTATAAAGTGTTGCTTTACTCCTTAACATGCTATTTCCAGCGAGTCTAAAGGTAGCGCTTTGGCTATCAACCTCGTGAGATTTTAACAGGTGAAAAAACATCGCTAAGGGCACAGAACTATCAATTATGTATTGAACATTTGGACAGCGCTCTAAAGTGCTAACTTTGAGTTATTAGAGATACCCATTAAAATCTCATAAAACAGCTAGCTTTATAGCAGTTAGCGATACACCACTCTTAGTCTTCTGTACCTCAAAAGCAGGTCATAATTCTTAGAAGCTTTTTGCTTCCTGTGTTAAGTAGAGTGTTATGCTAACTCTCTTTTAAGAAGAGGTAGATACCCAAACTAACCTATACATTTACAAAATGCTTGCGTTACCAATATGGTAACCGCATACTTTACTATTGTTAAGACACAAGTAAAGATATCATCATGAGAATTGTTGCAAAAAGCAGGCTTCGTAAGTATTGGGAAACGGCTGGCAATGAAAGGTCACAGATTTACGTAAATGAGTGGTATCACTTTTGTCAGGCACAAAACTGGAGCACACCTCAAGATGTAACAAATGCACTTGGTAATGCTTCAATTGTCGGAAACAACCGTGTTGTTTTTAATGTTAAAGGTAATGATTACCTAATAGTGTGTGCAATGGATTATACGAGACAAGCAATGTTTATTAAATTTGTCGGCACTCATAAAGAGTACGATAAAATCAACGTTGAGGAAGTAGAGTAATGATTAAACCAATTCGTGATGAACAGTCATATCAAGAAGCATTGGCACGTACCGAACAGTTATGGGGTGCTGAAATTAATACACCGGATGGTGATGAATTAGATGTGCTGTTAACGCTTGTTGAGGTATATGAAACCAAACACTACCCCATGCCACCATCTGATCCCGTAGAAGCCATTAAGTTTTGTATGGATCAGATGAACTTAAGCCCTAAAGACCTACAACAATTTATTGGCCCTAAAAGCCGAGTTAGTGATGTACTTAATCGAAAACGAAAGCTCTCAATAAGGCAAATTGTAAAATTACATAAGGGGATGAATATTCCTTATGAAAGTCTAATTAATGAGGGGTTAGTTGCTTAAACTGTCTATTTCTTTCTCTGTATATGGCAGTTAACAGAGCATCTTAGCTGCATCTAGCAAGCATAAAATCATAATGATTAGGCCAAACTCCCCCAAGGTTTAAAAGTTCATTTTTACTTTCATTGAACCCTCAAAATAAGGGGCGCTCTTATTCCCCACTTAATGTATGTGTTAGCTAACCAATAATGTCCGCTTTGAAGCGAAAGCTCGCATCTAAACAGTGTTGTTAGTTGGCTGGTTTTCTAAATTGATTTGTATCGCTTTAACTCCAAAGCCTTAGTTCTGCTAGTAGGCAAAATCAAGATAATTAGGCCATGCTGACCTAGCCTTAAGAGTTTGCTTTGTTGCAATAGTGGTCATCAGAGGCTGAATTTTTTGGCGTATTAAAATTATCTATTGAACTAAATTTGTCTAAAATAATGTCTGGTTAGCTTCTATTCCAGACATTATTTTATCGGGATCTTGAGTGACCGCTTAATTGTCGCTCGGAAACACTTAACTGAGAAGTAAGGTTAACTTGGCCTAGTTATTATGGATTGATAACGAGTAAGCAAAAACAGCTTTTTATCAATATTGTGAGCTCCACATAAATGGCCACAGTCACAGTGAAGCGATGTCAGTTAAAAACCCCTCAAATTAATTTAATCTATCCGGCTCAGCCCCATACATTTTGTACATATTGCCGATTCCCAAGTCTTTCTGTTTTAGGTTCACAAACAAGTTCATGGTAGTCACTGTAAAAGGAAGCTGCGCGACGCCTGAATCGGTACCGGTTGGCGTGATCACTACTAAGGGTGGCGTTTTATAAGGCTTAACTTTTTTGCCTTTCATCGCTTTTAACAACATATTCGCTAAGCGTCCTCCTTGCACACTAGCAAGATACCCGTGTTTATTACTATCGAGGGCAGCGCAATCACCCAATGAGTACAGGTTATCGTAACCATTGACTCTCATATATGCATCGACCTTGATAAAACCTCTACTATCAAGAGTATTAGACAATTCTGCCCGCAAGAATTCCGTATTCGGGACCATTCCAACACACTCATAAACAATGTCCGCATTAATAGTCTCACCGCTAATAGAACAGAGGTATACACCTTCACTCTTCGCGAAGTGACGGTTTAATTTCACCTTTACTCCTTTAGCGTTTAACTGTTCCAGCGCCTTACGTTGCGCTTTAGGTTCTGCATTGTCTAGCAAGCTATTGGTAGTATGAACAAGCGTTATATCTTTACTGGGAAAAGCACTAGCAATTTCACCTGCAAACTCGACACCTACCACGCCGCCACCAATCACTAACACTGATTCAGCGGATGATAGAGACGCATGGGCATCTAACATTTCTTGATTACGCTCAGCATAATCAAATTTTGAGTTGGACTTTGCTTCCGGTAATGTAGGATAACGGCTGCCTGTCGAGATGATTGCTTGTTTGAAACGGATAATCTCACCAGATTCAAGCCTAACCTCGCTATCAGTCATAGAACTTACGCCAGCCTGAATGAAATAACCCTTGATAAAATCATTGTAGCGTTTGCGTGGCGTATTCCCGTGCTTTTGGGGAGCTGTAACATTACGCAATGTCGCAAACGTTACTTCAAAATAGTTTTTCCTATCGATCAATGTAACATCCATCCCCTCTTTTGCTAATTTCTGGGCGACACCTACACCGCCAAAACCGCCACCAATAATCAATACATCTGTATGTTTAATCATAATGTCACTTTCAATCCTATCTCTATTTAAAAATTTAGTTCACTTAAGCATGGTCAAAAGATATCATTAGATTTTATCTAATCATATTTCCTATTTTCAATATAGTTATTAGCTTTTATTTAAGGAGATGCAATGACTTTGGATCAACTGAAATCGCTGCAAGCAATAGTTGAAGGAGGCTCTCTGAGGGTTGCCGCTCAAAATCTACATAGAACGCAACCCACTATTAGCGTAGCGATAAAGAAACTGGAAAAAGAGCTTGGTCTAAAACTCTTTGACCGAGGACAATATAGAAACAAATTAACACCACACGGCGAAGCACTTTATGAAAAGGCAAAGTTGGTATTAGGACAAGCACAATCATTTGAAAATCTTGCAAAACAACTGACCACAGGGCAAGAATTAGAAGTGGGTATAGCGTTTACATCTGCTATTCCCATTTCTCCCATACTGAATACCATTAAGCAGTGTAAGACCGAATTCCCCCGAACCCGACTCGA
>Ga0105350_10002594_pt1 | contig 10788 bp, 9 predicted proteins | sample EN1Hudsemesocosm_FD_83506 | JGI IMG/M metagenome (GOLD analysis project Ga0105350, IMG submission 83506) | Methane-oxidizing microbial communities from mesocosms in the Hudson Canyon - EN1E Hudson Canyon | ecosystem: Environmental > Aquatic > Marine > Cold seeps | place: Hudson Canyon...
CACACTCTTCTCCACAGTTCAAGCTCAGGAATCCTTGATTAAAGTTAGTCCTTTTCACTTTTTTGACGCTACATTTAATATGACTTTTGAAAAAAAAATCACTTCTGATAAGTCAATTAATTTAAGTGGAGGATTTCATTTAAGAGATAGAGATTATATAAGTTATGGTGAAAGGGATGCTGTTGGGTGGACAGGAGAGTTTCAACTTAGAAAATACTTAGTAAAATACAATTCAGATTTATCAGGAATTTTTGTGGCCCCATTTTTTAAAGGATCTTATTTTGACATTACTTATAATGATGATATTTGGTATGTTACTGAAGAATCTTATTATGATGCAGATGGAATTTGGTATCCACAAGAGGGAGAATATATTATGGAAACATCAAATGATGAAATAAAATCTGTACAAGGAGGAGTGTTAATGGGAGTGCAATATGTAATTAAAGATGTAATTTCTTTAGAATTCTATTTAGGAGGTGGGATTCAATATTCTGAAGTTGAAGGGAATTATGAAGATAATTGGAGATATGATTCTTCTTTGGGAAGAGGATACAATGGAGTCATTCCGAAAATAGGATTTAATGTTGGAGCTGCATTCTAAAATAAATTAAAAAAGATCTTTTATTAAGTAGATGAAAAGATTAATAATACTTGTTTTTTGTTTTCCCCTTGTTTTGTTTTCTCAAATAGGAGGAACTTCTTCTTATAATTCCCTGAATTTAAACTCATCTTCTAGAGTACTTGCAATGGGTGGAGAAGTTATTTCTGTGATGGATAATGATGTGAGTTTGGCAAATATAAATCCTTCATTGATGAATTTAGGAATGAGTGGACAGATGTCATTTAACTTTGTGGACTATGTGTCCGATATCAATTTTATTTCTTTTCATATTTCCAAAAAAATAGGAGAAAATTTCTTTTTATTTACAGGAATAGATGCAGTTAATTATGGTAAATTTGAAAATACTGATGAAATTGGAAATTATCTTGGAGAGTTTTCGGCGCATGAGCAAGTGTTTACAATTGGAGGGGCGAAATATTTAGGAAACAATTTTACGCTGGGGTCCAATATAAAAATTCTCAATTCTCAATTGGAGACTTATCATTCTTTGGCTATTTCTTCTAATATTGGTGTAACTTATAATTTGACTGAAAAGCATTTTACAACTTCATTTTTATTGAAAAATATTGGGAGCCCTATAACATATTACTCCTCCGAAAAAGAAAATCTTCCTTTTGAAGTTCAGTTGGGAGTTTCAAAATCACTAAAACACTTACCTTTCCGATATTCTCTAGTTTTTCATCATTTAAATATTTATGATCTTTCCAATGATTTTTATCCGAATACAATTTATAATCCTGAAACTAATGAAGTTGAAATTAAGGAGGAGACAGTTGCCAAAAAAATGCTAAGACATCTTATAATTGGTGGGGAACTAAACCCATTTAAGAAGAATTTTTATTTGAGAGGAGGTTTTAATTTCCAAAGAAGAGAAGATTTGAAATTATCTACCAGAAACTCAATGGTTGGCTTTTCTTTTGGATTAGGATTTAAAATTTCAAAATTTTATTTTAACTATTCTCGATCGGCATTTCATACATCTTCTATGCTAAATAGTTTTTCTATTGTAACAAATTTATCTACTTTTGGGCTGTAAATGCCACTTAAAATAAATATTGCAATTGATGGACATTCTTCTTGCGGGAAGAGTACAATTGCAAAGGCTATTTCTGAAAAATTTGAAATGAGATATATTGATACGGGAGCAATGTATCGTGCTATTACGTTCTATTGTATTCAGAAAAATATTATTCAGAATAAAATATTAAACTATGATTTTTTGAAAAGTGAACTCAATAATATTGATGTAACATTCCGTTATAATTTGGAGAGTAAAATCTCGGAAACAATTTTAAATGGAGAGAATGTGGAAGAAGAAATTAGATGTTTATCTGTTTCCGAAAATGTAAGTATTATTAGTAAAATTAAGGAAGTTCGGGATAAACTAGTGATTTTGCAACAGGAAATGGGAGAAAATAAAAATGTGGTAATGGATGGAAGGGATATTGGAACAAAAGTTTTTCCGAATGCAGAAATTAAATTTTATGTTACTGCAAATGTCATGATAAGAGCAAAAAGAAGATATGAGGAGTTGATAAATAAAGGAGAGAAACTAAGATTTAAGGATGTATTGGAAAATATTAATTTGAGAGATAAAAATGATTCTGAAAGAGAAATAAATCCCCTTTCAAAAGCAAAAGATGCAATTCTGATTGATAATTCTGATATTTCAGTGAAAGAGCAAAACGAAAATATTTTTAAAGTAATAACAGATTTTCTGGATAAAAAATGAATATTGAAATAGATAAATATTCTGGATTTTGTTTTGGTGTAGTTTACGCTATACAAATGGCAGAAGATGAACTAAAAAACAATAACAATCTTTATTGTTTAGGAGATATTGTCCATAACAATAAAGAGGTTGAAAGGTTAAATAATTTGGGATTAGAAATTATCGATCATAAAGATTTAAAAAATCTAAAAGATTGTAAAGTACTGATTCGTGCTCATGGAGAGCCTCCCGAAACTTATAAAATTGCACTTAAAAATAACATTCAACTTTTGGATGCTTCTTGTCCTGTTGTATTAAAATTACAACATCAGATAAAAGAAGGATATAAACAAGTGTCGGATATTAATGGTCAAGTTATTATTTTTGGGAAAGAAGGTCATGCTGAAGTGCAAGGTTTATTGGGGCAAATTGGTGGAGATGCAATAGTGGTGTCTGAAATTTCTGATTTGTATAAAATTAATTTTGAGAAACCGATTTATATGTATTCTCAAACAACAAAAAGTCCAAAAGCTTTTTCCGATATTCAGAATGAAATCACCAAAAGAAGGTTGGATATTGGGATAAATGACCCTTTGCAATTTGTGGTGAATGATACTTTATGTCGTCAAGTTTCAGGGAGGGAGCCTCAATTAAAGAAATTTGCCAAAACCCATGATATTATTGTGTTTGTTAGCGGAACAAAGAGTTCTAACGGTAAAATGTTATTTAATTCGTGTAAAGTAGAAAACCCTAATTCTTACTTTATTTCTGATATAGATGAGTTAAATCCTAACTGGTTTACCTCTGTGAGTTCTGTCGGAATTTGTGGTGCGACATCTACTCCTCTTTGGTTAATGGAATTGGTATCCGAATCCATTGATAAAATAAAATAGAAAAAACATCTCTAATTTCTTGATTTTTGTATATTTGCAAACCTTTTTATTGTGTTATGTTTAAGGTGATAAAGGGTAAAAAATAAACAAATAATTCCTCTCGGAATTCCAAAACATTAAACCTTAATGGTCCCGAGATACAAAAAATTGAAGACTAATGTCTGAGAAAGAAACAAAAAAAGAAACAAAAGCAGTAACCAAAAAAACTGTTAAAAAAGCAACCAAAACTGCATCTAAAAAAGCAGAAGAAGTAAAGGTTGAAGAAGTAACTGAAACTCCAGTTGAAAATGTACAAGTTGAGGAAGTAGCAACCGAATCTGCTGTAGAAGAAGTAAAAGTTGAAGAAATTGAAGTAAAAGCTGTTGAAGAAAAACCAAAAGCAGAAGATTTTGATTGGAGCACAGTATTAGAAGATACTGTTGACATTTCTGATAATCCTGAAGAAGAAAAAATGTATTCTTCTACAATGCCGAAAATTGAAGAGAAACAAGTGTTAGATGGCAAGATTGTAAGTATATCTGACAGAGAAGTAATTGTAGATATCAATTTTAAATCTGATGGTGTAATTTCTTCTTCTGAATTTAAATACAATTCAGAGTTAAAAGCAGGAGATACTGTTGAAATACTTGTTGAAAAACAAGAAGATAAAAATGGACAATTAGTTCTTTCTCACAGAAGAGCAAGAGTATTAAGAGCTTGGGAAAAAGTGAATACTGCACTTGAAACTGGTGAAGTAGTAGAAGGACTTATAAAAAGTAGAACTAAGGGAGGAATGATTGTAGAGGTATTCGGAATTGAAGCCTTTTTACCTGGTTCTCAAATTGATGTGAAGCCAATTAGAGATTATGATGAGTATGTTGGTAAACAAATGGAATTTAAAGTAGTAAAAGTAAATGAATCATTTAGAAATGTTGTGGTTTCTCACAAAGCTTTAATTGAAGCAGACATTGAAGGTCAGAAAGAAGAAATAATGACCAAATTAGAGAAAGGACAAGTAATTGAGGGTGTTGTAAAAAACATTACTTCTTACGGAGTGTTTGTAGATTTAGGAGGTGTTGATGGATTGGTTCATATTACTGATCTTTCTTGGGGAAGAGTTTCTCATCCAGATGAGGTTGTATCATTAGATGAAACGATTAATGTTGTTATTTTAGAGTTCGACAAAGAGAAAAAGAGAATTCAGTTAGGATTGAAACAATTAGGTGAACACCCTTGGGATTCATTAGATGAGAAAATTAAAGAAGGAGATACTGTAAAAGGTAAAGTTGTTGTTGTTGCCGATTATGGTGTATTTGTTGAAATTCAAACAGGAATTGAAGCTTTGTTACATGTTTCTGAAATGTCATGGTCAACTCACTTAAAAAGTGCGGGAGACTTTTATAAAGTAGGAGATGAATTTGATGCAAAAATCCTTACTTTGGATAGAGGCGAAAGAAAGATGTCATTAGGCGTAAAGCAATTATCAGAAGATCCTTGGAGTATAATTGATAAAAAATACTCGAAAGATTCTCGTCATTCTGTTAAAATTAGAAACTTTACAAACTTTGGTATCTTTGTTGAATTAGAAGAAGGTGTTGATGGTTTAGTTCATATTTCTGATCTTTCATGGACTAAGAAAATTAAGCATCCTGCAGAATTTACAACAATTGGAGAAAACATTGATGTAATTGTTTTAGATATTGATATTGAAAACAGAAGAATTAGTTTAGGACATAAACAATTGGAGGATGATCCTTGGGGTAATTATGAATCTCAATACATTGTTGGAAAAGATTATGAAGGAACTATAAAAGAAGTTTTTGCAAAAGGAGCTATTATTAATTTTTCGGATGAAGTAGAGGCATTTGCTCCTTTACGTCATATTGAAAAAGAAGGTGGTGATAAAGCAACTATAGGAGAAACATTAAACTTCAGAGTTTTGGAATTTTCTAAAGAAAACAGAAGAATATTAGTTTCACATACTTCTACCTTTAGAGAGGAAGAAATTAAAAATAAGAAACATGAAAAAGCTGCTACTAATAGGGTTGTAAAACAAATTCAGCAAACTCAACAAAAATCAACACTTGGTGATTTGGATGAGCTGTCGAGTTTAAAAGATAACCTTGAAAAAAAAGGTGAATAAATGAATTAAAGAAGTCCTAATTTTTATTAGGACTTTTTTTTTACTTTTGTTAAAACAAAATGGAAAAACAAAAACAAATAGTAAACAGTAAACAGTTTAGTATAATGATTGAACGATTGGCTTGCCAGCTAATTGAAAATCATGCAAATTTTGAGGAGACTGTATTGGTCGGTATTCAGCCAAGAGGAGTAAATTTTAGCAAAAGAATTTTACAGAAGCTTAATAAATTAACCTATAATACTAAGATACAATCTGGTAGTTTGGATATTACATTTTTCCGAGATGACTTTGGAAGAAGGGATGTTCCTATTGAAGCTCAGGAATTAAACATGAACTTTTCTGTTGAAGGAAAGAGAGTTGTTTTAATTGATGATGTGTTGTTTACAGGTCGTTCTGTTCGTTCAGCAATGGATGCTTTAATGAATTTTGGAAGACCGAAAGAAGTAGAATTAATGGTGTTAATTGACAGAAGGTTAAGTAGACATTTACCAATTGAACCCAATTATGTAGGAAAAACAGTGGATTCTATTTCTTCTGAAAAAGTAGTAGTAAAATGGAAAGATACAGATAAAGAAGATAAAATAATATTATTAAAATCTGAATAATGAGTAAATTATCAGTAAATCATTTACTAGGAATAAAAGGGCTGAAAACCAAAGATATTGACTTGATATTTAAAACAGCAGACAATTTCAAAAGGATTATCAATCAACCCATAAAAAAAGTTCCAACTTTAAGAGATATTACCATTGCAAATCTCTTTTTCGAAAACTCAACCAGAACTCGACTTTCATTTGAACTTGCAGAAAAAAGGTTGTCAGCAGATGTTGTAAATTTTTCTTCCTCTTCCTCTTCTGTTAAAAAAGGAGAAACATTAGTTGATACTGTAAACAATATTCTTGCCATGAAGGTAGATATGGTAGTGATGAGACATCCAAATCCTGGTGCAGCAGAGTTTTTATCCAGAAATGTAAATGCGAGTATTGTAAATGCTGGAGATGGTGCACACGAACATCAAACACAAGCTCTATTGGATTGCTATTCTATAAGAGAAAAATATGGTGATGTAAAAGGTAAAAAAGTTGTAATTGTTGGAGATATATTACACTCCAGAGTAGCTCTTTCCAATATTCATTGTCTGCAAAAACTAGGAGCTGAGGTAAGAGTTTGCGGGCCTTCTACACTTATTCCTAAATATATTGATTCATTATCAGTAAAACATGTATCCAACCTAAAAGAAGCCTTAAATTGGTGTGATGTGGCAAATGTTCTGAGAATTCAATTAGAAAGACAGGATGTGAAATATTTCCCCTCTTTAAGAGAGTATTCAATGGTTTATGGTATCAATAAGGAAGTGTTGGATTCTTTGGATAAAGAGATTTCAATCATGCATCCAGGACCAATAAACAGGGGAGTGGAACTAAGCTCTGATGTTGCCGATTCTGAGTGCTCGATAATATTAGATCAAGTTGAAAATGGGGTGGCAATCAGGATGGCGGTAATGTATTTGCTTGCTGGAAAAATAAAAAGATAAAAAATGACTAAAATTGTAAATGGAAATACAGTTATTTTTACATTAAATAATAAAGGAGAATTTGAAAATTTAGAACTAACTAAAGATGTAAAAAACTTTATTGCAGACTTAACTCAAGTAAATGAAGAGATAATTAGTTTAGTTAAAAATAATTTAACTAAATTTGGGCATTCAATTTATTCAACTAAAGGATCGTTTGTTGTAGTTTGTAATCATGAATTTGATGAGGATTTAAATATTGTTCCTACAATGCAAGAAGCTTTTGATTTTATAGATATGGAAGAAATTGAAAGACAACTAGAATTATAACTTAAATCAAAAAAAATGAAAAAACTTTTACTTTTATTTGCTATTACATTTGGATGTATTACTGCAAATGCTCAATGCACACCAGATCCTCAATATACTAATGCAGGTATTTATCCTGATAGTTCAGTTGGTATGCCAGCTGCACTTGTTGGTCAACCATATAATGAAGTAATAACCATTATTACACCTTTAGATACAAATGTTATTTTTTCTGGATTCCCAATAAATGTTGATATTATTGATATTGCATTAGATAGCGTGAATGGTTTGCCTGCAAATTTTGCTTATGATTGTGCTGCGCCTAATTGCGTTTTTGCTGGCGGCTCCACTTCTTGTGCTGTACTATCTTCAACCATTAACCCTACGGTTGCAGATATTGGTTCATACCAAATATTTATGTATACAACTACTACAGTGGATGCAGGTGCTTTTGGCATACAAACTCAAAATGATATTATTGATTATTATTACATTTATGTAACTGATAACACTACATCAATAATGAATCAGTTTGATAATTTCACTTTTGAGTTAAAAGGTGTTTACCCTAATCCAGTTAATAATCAATCCAAAATTCAATTTATTATTGGTGAGCCAAAAAGTGTTATTTTTTCCGTATTTAATTATTTAGGAGAAAAAATGGACGAGCAAATTATTGGTGCTAACCGTGGGGTAAATGATATTTTTATTAATGCAAATAGTTATTCTAATGGAATATATCTGTATTCTATTAATAATGGTAAAGAAGTACTAAGTAAAACAATGATAATTTCGAAATAGATGTCTTTTAAATTAACAATTTTAGGTTGTAATTCTGCATTACCTACAGTTGATAAAAATCCAACCTCTCAATTGCTTAGTGCAAACGAGAGGTTTTTTTTAATTGATTGTGCAGAAGGAACTCAAGTTCAGCTACGCAGATATAAAATTAAATTTCAGAGGATAAATCATATTTTTATTAGCCATTTGCATGGAGATCATTATTTTGGCCTCATTGGTTTGATAAGTAGTATGCACTTGTTGGGAAGAGAAAAAGAACTTCATTTGTATGCTCATTCTCCCTTAAAAGAAATTATCGATTCTCAACTAGCGGCTTCCAACACAGAACTTTGTTATCCTTTATTTTTTCATTCTTTACCGTACGAAAATGAGCAGATTTTATTTGAGGACAATAAAATTGAAGTGTCAAATATCCTTTTAGATCATGGGATTCCGTGTAGTGGCTTTCTTTTTAAGGAAAAATTGTCATTACGAAAAATTAATTCAGAAAAAATAAATGAATACAATGTTCCAATTGATCAGTTGAAATTTTTGAAAAATGGAGATGATTTTATCACAAAGGATGGAGAGAAGGTATTCAATGAACTATTGACTACTAAAAATAGGTTGCCTATTTCTTATGCTTTTTGTTCTGACACAAAATACAATGACAGAATTGTTGAAAAAATAAAGAATGTAAGTTTACTTTATCATGAAACTACTTTTATGGAAGATAGAAAGGAAAGGGCAATTGAGACATTTCATTCAACCACAATTGATGCGGCAACAATTGCAGTAAAATCAGAAGTTGGAGCTCTTTTAATTGGTCATTTCTCTCAGAGATATAAGGAGTTAGACGAATTATTAAGTGAGACAAAATCAGTATTTGATAATACAAAATTAGCACGACAAGGAATGCAAATTGATTTTTCTGATTTGTAGATTTAAAATTTATTATTATTTAGGTATATTTGCCGTTATTCAATTAACTAAGATTATTCAGATGAAAAGATTTTTATTTATATTTTTCCTATTTATTACGTTATTTGAGGTTCAATCTCAAATAATAACTTCAACAAATGTTCAAGGAATAGATTGTAATAATTCTATAGGATATATTGCATTATCAATTGATATTCCAACTCCATATATTTATTGGGATTCTATTACTCCTTCAGGTGTCGCTATTCAAATGATGAATGTTGGAGACTCTATATCTTTTTCATATTGCGGAAATTATAGAGCTAGAATTTATAATTCAACTGGTATTCTTACTGATTCTAGTACATATTATATTTCCTGTTCGCTAGGGGTTAGTCCTTCATTTCATAGAAATGTTGCGTGTTATGGAGATTCAACAGGATCCTTAAAGGGACTTGCTTATGGAGGTACTCTTCCTTATTTATACAGTTGGTATAAAAATGGAACTCTTTATTCTTCAGGAATAAATGATACTGTAATTGACAATCTTCAAATTTCACAATATAAGGTTGTAGTAACCGATAGTATTGGATGTCAGGATTCTGTTATTTCAAATATTTCGCAACCAACTGTATTAAGAATTGATGCGCTTATAAGGAATTCTGTGCATTGTAAAGGAACAAATACAGGTTCTATTCAAGTTTTTGTAAATGGAGGTAGGGTGATTGATTCCTTATATCGTTATAATTATTATCTAACCAATGCAAATAATGACACTATTAGAACCATAAATAATGGTGTTAGTCAGAATGTTATCCTAGATAGTGTCCAAAATTTTGTTTTGTTTGATAGTTTAGCTGTTGGTAACTATACTCTTCATGTTACTGATTCTAATGGATGTACTTTGGATTCTACAATATACCTAATGGAACCTGATAATTATGCTTTGCATGTTTCAGCAAATCCGAATATAGTTTGCGAGCAGGATAGCACTTGGCTTATAATTGATAGTGTTTCTGGTGGACATCCTTATTTGGAGTATACTTGGATAAGTCCAATAGGAGATTCTATTTTTGTAAGATCAGGAATTTATAATGTTTTAATTTATGATACAGTTTATAAATGTAAAGATACTGTGGATTATATTTTAACAGCTCCAAATACAATTTATTGTAATGTAACTTCTTCCATTACTCCTTGTTTTGGGACTAGTTCTGGAAGATTGAGTGTTGATTCTATTTATGGAGGCGTATCTCCCTATTTTGTTCAATGGGGAGGTATTGATACAAATAATTTATTTGCGGGAGTTTATACTTTATTTGTTACTGATTCATTAGGATGTATTTATATAGAAGAACATGAAGTGTTTGAAAATCCTGATGTAAATCCAAATCCAACTTTATATCCTCCATCTTGTTTTGGAGATGCTGATGGAAGTATTTCAATTAATATTTCAGGAGGAAACCCTCCTTTAAATTACAGTTGGCTAAATGGAACAGGAACTCCAGATTCTCTGTTTTCTCTTTCAGAAGGAACTTATTTTTTACAAACAACAGATTCTTTAGGGTGTGTTTATATTGATAGTATTCAACTATATCATCCAGATGAATTAGAAATAAATTTGAATGGATATACAAACCCTTTAGCTTGTAATGGTGGTCAAACTTTAATAAATGCAAATATTACCGGTGGTACAGGAGTGTATTCTGTAAACTGGTTTAACAATCTTGGAGTATCATTTTCTACAGATATGCAAGTTGTAGTTTTTGCAGGACTTTATTCTGTTAATGTTTCTGATGATAATGGATGTACTGATACCAATGGTATTGTGATTATAGAACCAACTCAATTAGATATTACTGTAAACTTTACTCAAGTTACTTGTAATGTTGGAGGTACGGCAAGTGTAAATTA
>Ga0105350_10002621_pt1 | contig 10718 bp, 8 predicted proteins | sample EN1Hudsemesocosm_FD_83506 | JGI IMG/M metagenome (GOLD analysis project Ga0105350, IMG submission 83506) | Methane-oxidizing microbial communities from mesocosms in the Hudson Canyon - EN1E Hudson Canyon | ecosystem: Environmental > Aquatic > Marine > Cold seeps | place: Hudson Canyon...
CGATAGTAATCGAGCACTGGATTTCTCACAAGACGAATCTGTTACTTTCCTGTTTCCTGCGCCTCTTTTACTGTGTCCTCGTTTCTGTGCTTAATGATCCGGTGAGCTAAAGCGGGCTGGAGGCCCTGTTAAGGCCCCGCGACCATTTGATAGAATGAGATAGTTATATGTATCGGCACAGGGTGCGTCAATAGTTAGTGCCCATTAATCTCAGCTGTATTACAATGTAACAACTTTTTTAGAACTTTAACGAAAGGAAATTGCAGTGAATAAAGTTTTACAGATAGTCGTGGCCTTGGTGGGTGTTCTTATCTTGCTGGGTAGTTTTGGTTTTATATTTATGCCGGTGGACATGGAGGCTAGTTTCGCCGTCGTGGCTAGCCGTCCAGAAGGACTTGGAACGCTTCGGGGTGATCTGGGGGGAGCACTAATGATGGTGGCCTTTTTTACGCTTTACGGGTCGCGGCCTGGGCAGAGTGCCTGGCTACTGGTTCCGGTGGTTTTCATGCTAACGGTTTTGTTTGGCAGGAGCATACATATGCTTATTGACGGTGTTAGTCAGCCAGCTATTCGTTCTACCGTGGTCGAACTTGTCTTGATTGTGTTGCTTGAATTTTCTCGGCGACGATTGGCGAGCGATGCTAATTCGGGAGCTGTTGATCGTTAACGTCGTGTTACAGATGTTCTTTTATCTTTAGATCGATTCATAGCCGCTGCGGCTACTGTAATTTTATTATTAGACAACTTGCTAACGATGACTTCGCAATCGGCGTTTGCTAACTGTTGGGAGTGGCGCATGGGGGGCAGGATTAGAGAGCAGAATGAGAATGCAGAATAGCTAACGCATAAGATATAAATGCCTTAGCTATCTGCTCTCAAATATTAGCGACTTTCTCTGCAATGTTGTTAGCCTCGGACGCCCCCGCTGGCTACCAATACTTCGCCAGTAATCCAATCCGATTCCGGTATACACATCAGGTAAATCGAATTTGCACCATCTTCAACGGTGCCCATCCTGCCTAGGGGGGATGCTTGTTTCGCGCCTTCAATTTGATCAAGACTTAAACCAACTTTGCGTTCCTGTCCTTTTACAATCGATATATTCGGTTCTTTCTCATAGGGGCTGGTTAAACGTGTCTCAATGGCACCAAATGCTACGGCGTTTACCGTAACATTGTATCGCCCCCATTCTTTAGCCAGAGTCTTCGTGATTCCAACGACGGCTGCTTTGCCCGCCGAGTAGGCGAGCTGGGTGGCGCCACCGTAGATACCCATGGTGGAAGAGACATTGACGACTTTACGTACATGAGCATCTTTGCCGGCATTTGTGCGCAGCCAACGACCATAGGCGCGCAATACACGAAATTGGGCGCTGGCGTGAATGTCGATCATCGCGTCCCACTGTTCGTCACTCATATTGTGGATCGCGCTGTGCCAGATATACCCCGCGTTGTTGACGACGATATCCAGGCCGCCAAAGGTATCTACAGCCGTTTTGACTAGCTGGTCCGCGACATCAAGATCACTGAGATCTCCCGCTACTGCAATAGCTCCTGGTAAGTCGGCGGCGGTGGCTTGTGCGACATCGGCGTCCAGATCATTGACAAGAACTCTTGCTCCGGCGTCGCTTAGTTTTTTGGCCGTTGCAGCACCGATACCTCGGCCCGCTCCGGTGACCAAAGCGAACTTCCCATCTAGGTTGCCCATGGTTTTTCCTTGAATAAAAAATGAGTCGGAAGGATAGAAGTCCCGTTCTCGAAAGTCCAGTATTGATAATTAAGTACCGTGAAAGAAGGTTTAGTGCTAGCAGTAGAATAGTAATCAAGGGTTGTATATTTATCGAAGAGGCGTGTTTTTTAAAGGAGTGGGCTGGAAAGTAGAAGTGTTGGAAAGCAGAAGCGTTGGAAATGAGGAGCGTCGGAATGGGGAGAAGTAGAAGAATCTCTTCGCGAATTCACCTGATCAGAAATAGTTACAACATGAATGTCTTCTTCACAGGGCCTTTGCTAGACTTGATTTAAGTGACCGTGTTTTAAATTTCCCGGGAGCTGCTGATAGCAGCAGTCACCGGACATCCCCTCGAGGAAACCTCATTTTGAGTAAATTTGATAAAAGCGAAGACCGCCGCTACAGCCGTGTTACTGAGCGACTGAATACGGACTCCGGTGAAGCCTGGCAGGTTCACGAGGAGGCAATGCTGATGCAGAAAAACGGAGAAGATGTTGTCGTTCTCTCTATTGGCGACCCCGATTTCCGGACGCCGGAACCCATTATTGATAATGCTATCAGTCACATGCGGGTTGGTCGCACGCATTACTCACCCGCCTTGGGAGAGTTGAATTTGCGGCGTGCTGTGGCAGATTATGAGACTAAGACATCGACTCATCCTTGCCTCGCCAGTGAAGTCTCTATTTATCCTGGTGTCACTTCTGCGATATTTGCGGTAATGAGTTGCCTGTTGAATGCCGGCGAGGAAATCGTTGTCGCCGACCCTACCTATGTTGGTTATATCCCCGTTTTACAGGCGCTCAACGTTAAAGTGAAAACCGTTATGTGTCTGTCGGAAAACAACTTTGAGCCCCAATTAAAAGATTTAGTTGCCGCAATTACTAGCGAAACACGTGTCGTATTTCTAAATACACCGGGAAATCCTACCGGTGCAATTATTTCTCGCGACACGTTGAAAAAGCTCGCAAGTTATTGCCGTGAAAGAAATATTTGGTTGGTTTGCGACGAAGTGTATTCGATGTTCACTTATGAAAGTCCGCATGTTTCGCTTCGAACGGCCGCCGATCGCCTTGATAATATCGTCGTTATTGATGGCCTTTCAAAATCACATGCAATGAGCGGCTGGCGGGTGGGATGGGCGGTAGCGCCAGAAGAACTGACGGAGCATTTAGGGCGCTTTTCGGTGATGTCGACCTTTGGGAGCCCGCAGTTCATTCAGGACGCAGCTGCTTTTGCGCTCAACAATGATGAATACTACGTCCGCGAAATGCGCAATAAATATCAAGCCAGGAGAGACCTTGTTTGTTCCCGCCTCGAACAAATTCCGACTTTGAAATTTCTGCGGCCCGAATCCGGCATGTTTATTATGGTTGACGTGACCGAGTTGTTCGCCGACGACAAGGAATTTGCGAAAAAATTGCTTGATGCAGAAAAAGTTTCCGTGTTACCCGGCAGTGCCTTTGGTGTTAGTACTAGTGGGCATATTCGACTGTCGCTGGTGCAACCGGAGGAGATACTTATAGAGGGTTGCAACCGTCTTCAACGGTTTATTCATTCTCTCAGTTAGTACCCTAAATGATTTTTTATGCGCCGCCTTTTAGCTCAATCTGTTGCGATAGATGTAAATACTATTAAGTCCTAATGAGGAAATTTATATGTCCACTTGCGGTGAAGTCCTTGTTGAAATGCTGAAAAACTACGGCATCGATACCATTTTCGGTATTCCCGGTGTGCATACCGTCGAATTGTATCGCGGGCTCGAGCATACAGAGATTCGCCACGTTACGCCGCGGCACGAACAGGGCGCCGGTTTTATGGCTGACGGCTATGCTCGTGCGTCCGGGAAAGTGGCAGCCTGTTTTATTATTAGCGGCCCCGGCATGACAAATATCGCGACTGCGATGGGGCAGGCTCTGGCCGATTCTGTCCCAATGTTGGTGATTTCATCGGTAAACCGGAGTTATGAACTCGGCATGGGCGAAGGTCGGCTGCATGAAATGCCGGGGCAGCGGAACTTGGTCAGCGGCGTAGCGCGCTTTAGTCATACGTTATTGCGGGCCGACGAGTTGCCAAAGGTACTAGCCCGCGCTTTCACGGTTTTTGCGAGTGAACGTCCCGGTCCGGTCCATATCGAAATCCCTATTGATGTCATTACCAGCCCGGGTGGCCATATCGATAAAAAGGCGTTTGCATTACCTAGTGCGCCCGGTCCTTCCTTGTCGGCCATCGATCGTTGCGTCGAATTATTAAACAAGGCTGAACGCCCACTGCTGGTAATCGGTGGGGGCGCTGTCGGTTCGTCCCGTGAGCTGCTTACATTGGTAGAAACGCTGGGCGCGCCAGTGATCAACACAGTTAATGCTAAAGGCGTTCTACCCTACAGTCATGGGCTTGCTGTTGGCGGGTCCGGATCTTGCCCCTCAATAAGAGAGGAATTATACGCGGCGGACGTGGTGCTTGCTGTCGGTACTGAATTTAGTGAAACCGATTATGATTTCTTCTTCAGCGGTGATGTTGAAATTAATGGGACATTGATTCGTATCGATATTGATGCAGCGCAACTGACGAGAAATATTCGAGCCGATCTCGCCATTTGCAGTGATGCAAAATTTGCGTTGCAGGCCATCAACCGTTTGCTGGAAAACGAACCGACAAGTCTTTTAGTTAATCGTGTTAGTGACGGTATTACTCGAGCGCAGCGGATCCGAGAAAAAATACAGGAGGGGCGAGACAAGAGCTACGCGATTTTTTTTGAGGTGTTGCGTTCTGCTTTGCCTGAATTGATCATTGTCGGAGATTCGACGCAACCAGTCTATTACGCCTGGATCCATTACGAGACGGAAAAACCGCGGCGCTATTTTCACTCAGCTTCCGGTTTTGGTACCTTGGGGTACGCGATACCTGCAGCCACCGGCGCTAAATTAGCTGCGCCAGAACTGCCGGTTGTGGCTTTAATTGGCGACGGTGCTACCCAGTTTAGTGTCGGAGAATTGGCCAGTGCGGTAGAGGCAAAATTACCCGTTATTTTTCTGATCTGGAATAACAGCGGTTACGGAGAAATTAAGCGGTTCATGGCCGACGCTGACATCGCACAAATAGGCGTCGATATACACACTCCCGATTTTGTTGGAGTCGGTAAGGCTTTTGGTTGCAACGCGCTGCGGGTCAATAATCTATCTGATTTAAAAGAAGCGCTCATAACAGCAAACAGTCAGCAATTACCTACGGTTATTGAAGTTATGCAGGAAAATTTTGCCGACGGCTACCCCCAGCTATAAGTGCAAATGACGTCGAGGCAACACAATTCGTCGATCGTTTTTTTGTGGAGGTCGACCGTCTTGCGTTGCGTTCGATCGAGCTCCTGTACTCTTCATTTCACGAGCCAGCATCTTGCCCATGCCCAGTTTTGTATTCTGTGGGAAATGATATCGATAGACGTAATCAGCGGTTGCCCGCCCGATTGTTCCTGTTTGCTAATATTCGAATGATCGCGTCAGCGTGCGGTGGTTGGTAATTTGATTGGCTGCGCGAAACGCATTTGTTCAAACCGTGCGGGTAAGATTAGCTGACCCATCTCAAATGCATGCATTGAGTCATATTCCGGCATGAGCCTGCTCTGTTCAACATCCCCCAGCTGGCCGAACATATTGTCATGGTGGATAGTGTAAACAACCTCGGGGTCTACGAGCGTCACGGTTTCGTAAACGTATGCTTCTCGATATTCCCGCTCCTGCTTTCTCAGGCCTCCGGTGCCAAGAAATACGGCATCAACTTTGAGATTTTCAAATGCGCCAGGTAAAAATCCGGCGCTTCCTTGGACTAGAAACCTGGACTGAGGGTGTTCAATCAGCAACGCAAAAGCTTTGCCGAGCTGCCAGCTCGTATAGGGAGCCGGTAAATCAAAGGCGGCATTGACAATACCGTTAATGCCGGAATTACTGGCCAAGGGGGCATGTTTCGATTCTAAAAAGGTGATCTTGAATTCCCCAAATGTATAGACACGGCCAGGTTCGACGGTTTTTATCTGTTCTTCTGGTAGATTCGAGCTTCGACCAATAAAAGAGGTAGTGCTGGAACCCAGTAACACTGCGCCGGTCTGTTTGGCGACTTCACCGCTGTCCATCGCATGGTCATAATGAGAGTGTACGGGTATGACCGCGGCTAATCGGTTGATGTTATGTTCTTTTATAATCTTGGAAATGTTTTCTTTTTCTGGAGCTATCGGGCGCTTCATCACAATATCGATTAAGCCAGGACGCGAAAAAAAGCCATCGGTCATGATCTGGGTTTCCCCGTCGTCTATCAACAAAGTGGCTACTCCAAACCACTTAATCGTGACTCCCGATGCTGTTTCAGGGGCGTTAGCCGCATAGGGGATGCCAACCTCGGTCATGCTGGGGCGCGTGAACAACCATACTACGGTGAGTACGGTTAGACCGAGTAAGGTAATGCCTAACCATTTTATCAATTTACTAACTATGCTCACGAGGGTGTTCCTTAACGTGGTTAAAATTTCATTGAACGGGCGAGTTAATGTATAAAATTTTCTTCCCGCTCGCAAGAATAAGCGCGGAAATATGCACAAGAAGTATCCGTCACTGGATTCCAATCGTTTATTCGAGGGTGCGTTTTGGAAGCCGGTGTTTGAGGAGGCTCTTCGAGTAGGATTTCGAACTGTAGTACGCTGTCGTTCCTTTTAACATTTTCGTCTTGTCCACCAGCGACCAAATACTAATTTCACGCGCTGCGATTAGTGGGATCGGCTCGCTTTTAATGTGTCGGACATAGAAAGACCCGTTCGTGCTGCGGTACAGTAATCGGAAATACTTTTTTCATTAACGTTTCGTAAACAAACGGGTGCTCAATTTCCGGTAGACTCTTTGCGTTGAAAATCGGCTCTATACAGAGAAAGCGCAATTTTTCAGGCAATTCTTTCTTTAGGAAAGGGCTCTGCCCCAGAGGCGCTTCCATCAAACACACATTTGTAACGTGGGATTTGATAGTAATCGGTGGAAAACAATAACTGCGGGGTTTCATCGCCGAGTTTATTGTAATAAAAACGTTTTGTCCGTGTCATGCACCGTGCAATCGTGCGGAAGTTTTTTCCTTGCAATCTCTATAGTGTGTCGGTATTTTTTTAGTTTGAATTTTCCTATCTTTGAGATCTATTTTACTCGTAATAAGACGACAGTTGTTCTGAGGCAAACTTAATGAAAAGAATTCTAGAATTAACGTCCGCTGCAGTCGTTGTCAGTATGCTCGGCTCCCTCACTAATGCAGCCGGTATCACCGGTGAAATAGAGGAACTGGTCGTGGTTGCTAGTCAGTCCGGTAAGGAGTTACTTGGCGAAGCGGAAGCCGCGTCAGTCGGTACGGTAATAAATGATCAAATTCGATTTCGTCCAATGTTACGGCCGGCAGAATTGCTCGAAACAATACCGGGGATGGTCGTGACACAACACAGCGGTGACGGTAAAGCTAACCAATATTTTTTGCGGGGCTTCAACCTCGATCACGGTACTGACTTTGCGAATCACGTTGAGGGCATGCCGGTCAATAACGTAACTCACGGTCACGGGCAGGGTTATACAGATTTGAATTTTTTGATTCCCGAGTTGGTGGATCGGATGGTTTATAAAAAAGGACCGTATTATGCCAGTGAAGGAGACTTTTCTTCGGCGGGTTCGGCGCATATCGCCTATGCGAATAGTCTAGAAAAAACATCGTTGAAAATGACGGTTGGTGAAAACAATAATCGACGAATGTTGGCGTATGGTGGTATTGAATCCGGAGAATCAGATCACTGGACCTATGGCGTTGAGTTAATGCGGAACGATGGCCCTTGGCAAGTTGCGGAAGACTTTGATAAACAAAATGCCGTTTTGAAATATAGTCGCGATGAGGGTGAATACGGTTTTTCTTTGGCAGCGTTTTATTACGATGCCAGCTGGACCTCAACAGATCAAATTCCTCAACGTTTAGTGAAGAGCGGCGAACTGGATCGTTACGGTTCTTTGGATTCGACGACAGGAGGTGATAGCCAACGTTATAGCTTGAACGGATCGTTCTGGGGGAAGACCAACAGCGATATTCGCTATAATGGGAGTTTGTATGTTGTCGATTACCAGCTTCGTTTAACAACGAATGCGACCTATTTTTCTAAAGATGAAACGGATGATCCCGATTTGCGCGGCGATCAGTTTACGCAGTTTGATGAGCGTGTTTTTAGCGGGGGTGAATTTGATATCGAACGCGATCTAACCACCCTGCATCATCTGGAAGGCGGTGTCAGTTATCGTTATGACGATATTGGTAACGTCGGAGTAGGCAGTAGTCAAAATGCGGATATTTACGACATTCTCAGTCGTTCGTCAGTGACTGAATTATCCATGTCCGGATTTTTGAGTCTTCATAGTCAGTGGAACGACTGGTTTGCAACTATCGTGGGCGGACGTTATGATTTTTTTAAGGTCGATGTTAATTCCAAGTTGGCTGGTGGTGTTGAAGGCAATAAAGATGACGATCTGGTTAGTCCGAAACTTTCAATGCGGTTTGGACCTTTTTCCGAGACGGAAATTTTCGTCAACTATGGCGAAGGCTTTCACAGCAATGATGCACGCGGTGTTGTTGATAGCCGTTCTAACGTGCCGATGTTGTCAGAGTCGAAAGGCTATGAGATGGGAATGCGCAGTGCCATCGTTGACGGTCTGGAGTTCTCAGTCGTTTTGTTCCGCCTGGATCTTGATTCCGAATTAGTGTTTGTCGGCGACGATGCAACGACGGAACCTCGAGGCGAAACCACCCGTTCGGGTGTCGAGGTTGGCTTGTTTTATCGCCCGGTGGACTGGTTAATACTGGATGTCGATTTTGCCGAGTCGGATACGATATTTAGAGAACAACAATTCGACGAAATCGGTACTGCGTTGGGCGATAATGTGCCGGATAGCCTCGATCGGGTTTTCTCTCTGGGTGCGAGTGTTGACTTGGATAACGGCGTCTTTGCCGGGGTGAGAATGCGCTATTTTGGCCCGAGAAATCTGTCCGAGACGGGAGAGGTGAAATCGAAATCAACAGAAATAGTGAATGCCAATGTCGGTTATCGCCTTCAAAATGGCTGGTCAATTGGGTTGGAGATCATTAATCTATTTGATTCTAAAGATGACGACATTACGTATTTATTCGAGTCGCGTACGTTGGCAGAGCGTGAAAAGAATATCGATCCTATTGAGGATTTTCATTCCCACCCGATGGAGCCGCGTACCGTTCGCGCCAGTATTGCCTACGAATTTTAATGTCGCCGGCGATATACTTTTTCTCCCTTGCTATGTAGTTCCATAAAAGATTTTTAGTTTCTTCACAGTGACGGCGTAGATAATACAAGGGTTTAGATTGAATTATCTTGGCAATGTCTGAGTTCACTAAATTATTTCCACTCACCGCTTTTCCTGGTGTGCAGTGGAGAAGAGATGACAAACGTGTCGGATTGATTACTCTCAGAGGGGCTCCGGAGCACAAACGCTACGATGCCCCATTTCACCGGGTTAGTTTATTGCGAGTTCCTGCCTGTCTCCTTCATGCAAGATTTTGTAGACCCCGTTACGAATTTGGTTTGCCTCCGAATCGGTCAGGGTTCTCTCCATATGGCGTATGACTAACTGCAACAAGATGTTTTTCTGATTTGGCGTCATGCCCATTCGATGATGGGCGGTCGACGGAAGGTCGTTATAGCTTGTTTCCGATTTTATAACGACAGACTCTATGCAATTCCACTCTTTTAGGTGGTTTCGTATTTTGTCACCTACGTCTTCTTCACTGGTGATTTCGTTAAGGCAGAGAGAAAGATCCCGATAAATTGCCGGCATCGAAGACACAGGTTGGTACTGCCCTAGGTCATCCAATTGGCATCTTATTCTTTTGTCTTGGCTGCGCAAAAGTCTTATATCTGGAATGTTCTTGCGCAGCATTAGTAACCGGTCTAAGCCTAAGCCCATCGCCAATCCCGAATGATTCTTCAAATTAGCCGCATCAAGAATGGGTTGTGCCGTTAGGCCGCACTCTCCGACTTCAATCCACTCGTTATTCCACAGAGCATCTATCTGAACTCCCTGTTCGGTATAGGGATGAGGAGATGTTGATGTTCTCCATTCCAGCTCCGGGATCGCCGCGTCCATAACAGTGGCAATCATTTGATTGAGGTCCTTGGTCGTCATCGATTTGCTATTTTTATTGTCGACTATTCGCCACAGATCTATCTGGTGGGGTTCGCCGCAGTGCAACCGGTCGATCGAATCGCGCCGATATACCAACCCAGGCAGAATTAACAATAAATCGCTGGGCGGGTCAACGCTTAAGCCGCTTAGTAAGTCGGGAATCGCGCAGGATGTCTGAGTGCGTAAAATTAAATTGTCGGTGACATAGCGGGTATATCGTTCGTCGCGTGCTGCACCGTCGGCTGGATAGCCTAGTCGATCATAATTGTTTTCTAAGGGCACGATAGGATTGCTGCGAATTATTTGACGCTTGCAGCGCCAGGTATTGCTGAGCTTCTGGTGAATTTCCTCAATCAGTAATTGCATACCATGGAGCTGTTGGCGGGAGTCTGTTAAGTCGGGTAGCGCGAGTGCTTCGGATAATGATGAACGCGATAATAAAGTAGTCATGATTTGTTTCTCCATAAAAAAGTGGTTGCGGAGAAGGGTGGCTTGGGATTGATATTGTCGACCTCAACCGACGAATATTAAAAGCCTTAACGAAAAACCCCCGGGTAAAGGCCCGGGGGTTTCCGCAAATCAGATACTCAATTACCTGCCGCCCGTGCCGTGAAATTCCCGGAGGCTGGTAAATCGATTGACGCGGATGTTGCTGGCGTCTTGTGAAATGGGTCTCATGCTCATGGCAAGAACTGTAACAATCACGTTCTAACTTGTCTAGCATTTTTAATGCGGACCAGTGGAGACATTGAGAACTTGTTAGGCGTTCAGGGTTTGTTA
>Ga0105350_10002623_pt1 | contig 10715 bp, 8 predicted proteins | sample EN1Hudsemesocosm_FD_83506 | JGI IMG/M metagenome (GOLD analysis project Ga0105350, IMG submission 83506) | Methane-oxidizing microbial communities from mesocosms in the Hudson Canyon - EN1E Hudson Canyon | ecosystem: Environmental > Aquatic > Marine > Cold seeps | place: Hudson Canyon...
CGCGCATTTGAACAAAGGAGGGGAGCCCACGATATTGCGTTCGGGCTGGGCATTGTTGAACGGTAAATTGATCTTGTTCTTTTCCGTTTGCAAAGCGGGTTCCAATGATCGGGTCTGAATCTCTATACAGGCCATTAAAGTTAGGGTTGTTCGCCCAGGTGTGCTGAATAAATTCAAATTGACGCCCGATATTGGCGTTAAGGCATATAAAATGTAAGCCTCTCGAAACAGGCGCTTTATCTTCTTTTTCCAGGTCGAGCAGAAAGTTTTCAACTTTCATACTGGGCTCAAAGGGCTTGCCATATGCACGACCTCGTCGAATAATCCTATGACGATTACTGAAATCAGTCGATTTCTGAGTACCTGGTTCTGGCTCTAAGCTGTCTCTAGGGTTGGTTCGTCTAATATGGGCGCCTAAAGGACACTTTAATCCGTCTTCGTCTGTCTTATGATAGGTGAAATTATCTTGGTCCACGACACCAGGGTCATCTTTCAAGGGCGACTGTACCAGTGATGTACCGCTTGGCCATCGACCCACCATCTTAGCCGCAAGGTGAATAGGGTCTGCATTCTCAGGGTTCTTTTCTGTTTCGAGTTGTTTTAAGGATTTCCAGAATCCTGGAACATCTTGGAACAGTTGACGAAAAACGAGATAGGTACCATTAAACCCTAAGTCATGTTGTTTCGCGTTCTCACGGCAGGGTTTTAATAATGAAAAAGGGTCAAGTTCAGGCTTCACCATTGGGCGTTGTGTAAAGCGTTTGTAGCCATTTTCATGACCTAATAATAGTTCACCTAACGCAACTGCATTTTTACTGGCTTCTTTTTTGCCATCTTCTTTATGGCGATTAAATTCACTGATATAAGGCTGTGCAATGCCATCACGAAAGCCAAAATGTTCCTTATTATCCTTAAGTATTTGGGTGTCAAGTTGGTTTATAAAGTGTAAGCCATTCTCTCTCATCCCTATTTTAAGACGATGGACTAAGTTATTTAGTGATGCTTGGGTTTTGCTATAACACAACATTAAAAGGTGCACGGTTTGTGTTTCAGGTCCGCCCCAGAGCCAATGTTTAGGCTCACTGTCGCCTTCATCACCTAAAATATGGCTTTTATGCGTGGTGGTCATACCGGCTCTAAACTCGTTAGAAAAACTATCTATAATCGTTTGGTCAATATTTAATTTAGAAATACCTTGTTGGGTGAAAGCTATATTAATAGCCTCTTGATCTGCGGGCATGTCGGCATAGGTTATTTGTCCAATAATGTCGCGTAACCAAGGGCGTGCATGTTGGCTGTCAGTAATGTTTAAAAGTAGATAGCACGCTGCAGGCAAGGCAGTATAACTACGTACGATTAAGCCTTGAATATCGTCAAGTTCGAGATTGTTGTTGGCCATATATGATCATCCTTGTGTGTCAAAAATGTTTTAACCAGTTCTGAGCTTTTTTCTCACTCATGTTACCTAAAAGGCCATTCTGAATGATTTCATTTTTACTGATGTTATTAGCGGTTAATTGAGGGTAGGCGGTAAACCAAACTTGATTTTGAATTTGATGATTGCCAAGGTAATCTTTAAAACGCTGCTCTTTTCGTGCGCCTTCTTTGACCAGCCATTTGGTACTTGGATAGCCTAAACCGTTACTAAAAATAAGATTCAAACCCCATGATACTTTATCAATAAAATCAACCATATAGCTTTCAAGGCTGCCGTCATAATTACTGGTAAAGAGTAGTCGCCTTTTATCATCCAGCATTGTCCATCGTGCAAAATGAATAGTGTCTACACCGTCTAAACCCAGCGCGGGAATACCAGCCAGATCGCCACGATTAAATACATGACGTAAAACTACTTGTGCCGCAACAAGTAAAGCACTGGCGGTTGTTTTTCTCAGCCAACCGGACTTCAAATAACCGACAGCTGAAAAGGGATTATGTGCAGCAATATCTTCTGATGCACGTAATTGCTTTAAATAATTGAGGTCGGGCCTATGGGTATCTTCTTTGTCGCTAAATTCTCTTACTCTGAGCGTTAATACCCAAGTAATGACAATAGGCCATGCCCAAGCCATGATTAATAATCCAAATGCCACTAGTGCTGTGAATCGCACATTTTCAATACTTCGCCAAAGGAATGAGGGTTGAGCTTGTTTGGCTATCGCCCACGAAAGCTCTGGATCTGCGGTGACAAATTCAATTACTTTTTTCCTTAATGATTGAGCCGATGTGAAATCCTCAGGGTCTAACTGGTTAAGAAAATTCTGTACCGATTCTTGTAAGTCATTTTGTTTCTGGATTTGTAATGCTGTGCGGCCAATTGTATTGACGTAAAACGCTTGTGTGGGCAGTGTATGTTCTAACAAGAACGCTTTACGCGCTGCTTTACTACGTTTATTGGTCTTAGGGTAGTCAAGGCAATACTTAAATATGTTGTCTAGACCTTTTGGGGCTAGTCTAATGATTTCATCAATGAAGTCTGCCGTTGAACCATCTACATTGGCCATGAATACTAATGTCGTAGCATATTTTTCCGGGGCGTCAGGGCCGTCTAATAGAATAAAGCGAGCAAAGTGTAAGTGTGTGAATTTCCCGAAAGGAATAATGCTGTTGCCTTTGGGGTTTTTGTTAATGTCTGCCAATACTTTTCGTAGGCTAGTTTCTTTAGTCGCTATAATGGGTACCTGTATGCTGAGAGCATTTTGTGGCATTGGATGCAGTTCGTTGAACCATGTTTTGGCTTGCTCAATATAGCTAGTCATAAGGCATGCCTTTCATGGGTTTCTAGGGCGAAATCAAGAATACGTTGCTTACCCCACCAAACTTTTCCCAAATAAAGCCCGGGCTCAACTTCACGTATTTCATCTCGTATTTGGCGAGCAAAGAGCGATGTTTTACTATAGTCAATTACAATGGTTTGTTTACCATCCATCCAGCTAGTGTCACGGTAAATTTTTGCAACGATCAGCTTAAATCCAAAAGGAGAAATTTTATTCACCAGAACACCGGTGTCATACTTTGGGGGGTATAAATCGATGACTTTACCTTGCCATGCTACAAACCGAGCTAAACTAGAGAACATCTTTGGTAGTAAGCCGCCAGCCAGGATAACAGTGCCTCTTGTGTCGCCAAGGGGAATTGTGCCAGGTTTAGATTTTTCGTAGATTTCATCAAGTTTATCTCTATCCATCTTTAGCCAGGAATCAAGTGTTGACGACTCCTGCTTTTGAGCTGCTAAGACTTCACCTTTATTAAGGTTCTCTTTGTTTTTCTCTTTCTCTTTTCTGGGAGCAGTTGTTTCATTTTCTAATACGTTTGGTTCTAGTGTAGTTGTGCTCATTTTAATAACTCCTTATCAGCTAGTTTTTGTTTATCATTGCTGGTTACATCTGGTTTTGGGGCTACTGTTTGCTTTGCTGCTACAATAATTTTCTCTGGTACTACAGCTTGGGTATTAAGCGGTCTAGAAACATCATCTTCTTGGAGGTCGCGTTTGTGGATTATATTGAACGCAATTCTTTCAGCAACGGCGCTTATGGTGGCAGAAGGATTTACTCCGACGGCTGCAGACATGAGCGCACCATCTGCTACAAACAAACCTTTATACCCCCAGACTTCACCTCTGTCGTTTGTCACCCCTTTAAGCGGTGAGTCTGACATTGCACAACCACCTAATGGATGCGCGGTTAGTGTTCGCTGCATAGGGATTTTAAAAACCGGCGATTTCCAAAGAAAGCTGTTAACAAACTTTCCTCCAGAGGCTGTACTAATGTCTTTCATATGCTGGATCATATTTCTGAACAGCGGAAGACTATTTTTTTGTGTCCAATTCAAACGAATTTTGCCTTTTCGGTTCAACGTTAATGTTCCGTCAGCGGCATCTGTGCCCATGCCTAAATAAGGTAAAAAATTGCTTAGATAACCGTCGTTCAATAATTCTTCAAGTTTGAAGTCCATTCCGGTACCTCGGGCCTCACCAATATAATTAAGGGCAAGAGAGAGTAGCTTCTTAAAGCGACCTTTTGTGGGAATAACATTATTGAAGTACCAAATAAAAGGGTCGGGGTAACCTAGGTCTTCAATGAAAATATACTGATTGTTAGGGTGACGAAAACTGATGCCTGAGGTGATGCTAGGGCCGCGGCCGGGGTCAACCGTCCGATTTTGGTAGTGCGTGCCGGCAAATAACATATCACCATTGCCCGAGAAAGATTGTCCTAATCTATCCGAGATTCTTGGCAAAGTTTGAGAGATATTTTTACAATTTAATAATAATTGATTTGTGCCAAGCGTACCGGCAGCAACAATAACTTGTTTCGCTTTAAATTTTTTGAGAGTGTGTTGCTTTATATCTGCTGGCGCCGCAGATAAATCACGGCACGTAACAGAATAGCCTTGGCTATCTGGGGAGACATTTAAAGCCTCATGTTGTGCCAGTATTTTTGCGCCATGTTTTTCGGCGAGTGGGATATAGTTTAAGTCTAAGGTGTTTTTTGCGTGTAACTGGCAACCTAGCATACAGTTACCGCAATGATCACAAGCAGGTTTACTGTTTCCATCTTTGGTGTTTGAGCTAAGGTGAACGCAAATAGGTACGCGTTCAGCTTCCAGGCCCAAACTATTCACAGCATCCTCAAAGACCTGTGTGCGCAAAGGAACGCCTCTGTCAGTATCATGACTAATGGGTTTGGCACCTAACATGTCTGCTGCTAAATTATAGTAGGGTCGTAAGCGCTTTAGTGTTAAGTGTTCAGGCCAAGCTGGGCTATCAAAAATAAAACCAGGTGGTGTAATGTGGACGTTGAAATAATGTAGTGAGCCACCACCAACCCCAGTTCCTTGGATCACATCCATATTGGGGAATGTGAGATATTCAATAAAACCATCTTCCGGTTTTGGGTGTTCGGCACTGGCGAAACAAGATTTTGCCACTTCGCCAGAGCCCCTTGGAAAATCATATCTATCCCAGCGTTTGCCTTTCTCAATGACTAAAACGGAGCGACCAGATTGCGCTAGTCGACAGGCAGTGATAGCTCCTCCAAAACCTGAACCGATCACCACAACGTCGTATTTATTTTCCATGATAGCGCCTCCTAAGCTAACGCCAACGTCGTTACGGTGTTTAGTTCAATCGTGTGTGAGTCATCTTGAATAATTAAGCGGTATAGCTCCTTGGCAAGTAATTCGGGGGCTTCGAGGTCTACAAAATGTCCAATACCTTCTAATGGACGCCATTCAACAGAACAGCCCGCATCTATATAACTAGTTTGAGCAACCTTTGCTGATAGCGCGCCATCTTCAAGACCCCAAATAAGTGAAACTGGCACCTGTATGGAGTGGCTGTATATGTCTTTTAGTCTTTCTCGTGTTTCCGGGTGGAGCAGGGTTTGAACAAATTCTCGGTAATAATTGACTGGACCCCGCATAGTTTTACTGTATTGAAAGCGGTTGACTATTTCACGCACTAAGTCTTTATCCATTTTCCCCTTTGAGCCTTCTCTCAATGTGAAAGATAAGGCTAATAACTTACGCCCGATCAAACTGGTTAATACGCTTTCCGGTAGAAAGGGAATTTGAAATGGCGGAACCCATGGAATACGAAATGTCTGAAAATCTTCAAACTTAAAAACTGCACGCACTAACGTTTTAGGGTGAGGACAGTTAGCCACTACTAAACGGCTAATTTTATTAGAGAATCTATGGGCGTAGATCCAGCCTAGGGCGCCACCCCAATCATGTGTCATTAAGATAGGTTTAATTAAGCCTAGCTCATTTATCAATTGATCAATATCGTCAGTTAAGGTGATTATGTCATAACCATTGTCTGCTAGGTCTGATGATGGAAAACCTCTTAAATCAGGTGCGTAAATAGTGATGTCTGGCATCTCACGCATTAAAGGACGCCAGCCAATCCAACCTTCGGGGAAGCCGTGTAGGCATAGAATACAGTTTTCTTTTGACGTGATTTTGGATGGACCAGAAATTGCGACATGTAATCTGGTGCCATTAATGTGTACTTGTTTGTGGGTGATTGTTGTTGTCATTATTGTTTTCCCCTTTGCAATACTGGCTCGAAGCACTCTTCCTCGCATTGGAAATGGTGATACCAATGGTGTGCCTTAATGTGATTGGGGATTTCGCCTTGCTCTATAAAACAACAACAATCTTGCTTTGCTTCTACATGAAGATAAACAGTAATAAATTGTTCGTAAGCGCCTGCAACGTTAATGACAGTTTTAAACTGGCTACCAGCAAAACTTTCTGGAATGCTAAAACTTGCGATTGTTTTTAAGGACTCTCCGGGCGCTAATGTTTTTTTAGTGTTACTTATGGCGACGACTTCATCTGTACAGGGAAAGGGAGCGGCTGTTAAGTTAAACTCTCTCTGAATTTTACCGGTATTGTTTACTTGAATGTTGTGTTGTAATTTATCGCCTGGACAGCCGTGCCAGTGGATATCGCAAACATAAGGGCTAGGACATTCAGTTTCAGGAATCTCACAACAAGCTTGGTTTTTATAATGGTGTTTGCCGCAATAATGGCATGCATCTGTAAATTCACCATCAAAGGTTTTCTTGATAACGTCAGCCGCCCCCGAAAAAGAGGCCGCTATTATTCTAGAAGGTAATAACACAAGACTCAGGCACGAAGGTGCGGTATTTGATGGGTATGGAGCTTTCTTTGGGTGACATTTTGATGTGCTCATAGCGTTATCCTTTTGCTAGTTGCTCACTACTATTTTAAATAAACCTATTAATTCTTTAGGGTTTACTCACAGTGTTCAGTTGCTTTGGTTTTAAAGTCTTCAGCTATGATCATGCCTTCTCCACAGGTATTAAATTCAAATATTTTGTATCCGAACAACGTGAAGCCAAATTTGTAATTAATAGGGATATGAACACGAACGGGACGAAAACCAAGTTGAATATCTATTTGGGGAAGTTCAGTTACGGCAAGCTCAATTTTATTATCGGTGTTCAGCTGGCTATCTGATTTAATCGTACTTTCAGTGGTAACCGTACTATCAGTTTTAACAGTGCTAAGAGAAAGCAGCGTACTACTAGTATTAAGCTCAATCGGGTTAATATTAATGTCTGGTAGCTCAGTTAAACCGATTTTGATTTCTGGTAATGTGGTTACACCTAGATTAATGTCCGGTAGCTCAGTCAGGCCGACATTAATTTTGGGAAGTTGGGTTACAGCAATATTGATATCGGGGAGCTCTGTAATATCTAGCTCTTTGATGCGGATGTTGTCGAGTTCAACGCTCATTGAGGCCTCCTTGGCACAGTCACAATCGTTTATCGAGAGTTAACCGAAACAACAAAGCCTAAAATCAAGCGGGAGGGGGAGAGCGCCGCCAAGAGGAAAAATTCAGTTATGGTTTTTGAGCAAAAACAGCAGGGACTATCAGCAAAACTCCTTTTCGCTAAGTGAAGAGTCTAGGGCAATTTAAATTGCCAAGCAATGGTATTTTCAATATTTATTTATACCTCCTTGTGGGCAAGTAGAGATACGCGTTAGATGCTATTTAGTAGTTGGGTAAGATAAGTTTTCAGGTTGTCGGTAAGAGGTGAAAACGTATTATCAGCCGAGTTAGTATTTATATTTTCCTCTGTTTTAGAGTCAAAACGATCCTCTACCATAGAACTTAATAAGTTAGTGATCATATGTTCTGAACTTTTAAAGTGCTCTAGGATATTTTCATTTAAGCTTGTGAAACGATCAGCAAAATTTGATAGCAGTGACAATGGAGAGCTGGCTTTATCATGCTGTGGTGTTACGTTAGAAATACTTTCATAGGTTGAGATTTGTTCGACTTGTGTCATGTTTAAATTTACTGAAAAACTTGCGATTTCACTAGCATCAAACCCCAGTGCTAAAGCGCTTTCAAAAGCGCCTTGAAAGTCGCCACTAAAAAACTCTTCGGCTAAACTTTCAATTTGTAATAGTAAATCTGTTAGAGCTTGAGTTTCGCCTTCATCTAAAGTTCCTTCAATCGAATACTGATATTGAGCAGAATGATAATTACCCTGAAAGTCATAGCTTTGGTTGTTTGAGTTATTTACGTTAGAACTTGAAAATTGGCTTCCTTCTTTTAAGGATGCATAAAGCTGACTCAGGTTGATGGAAATAATATCACCATCTTGAGTCTTGATTTGTATGGCGGTAGATTCAGAATAGGCATATGAGTGTTGGTACGCCGATGTACTTGTTTGCTGATTAGTTGGGAATACAAATTTAGGCTCTTCAGTCGTTGTGAGCTTGGGTTGTTCAGTACTAACTTGAGCCTCTTCTGCTGGCCTACTAGCTTCCTGTCTATTAGTTCCCTGGGTATAAGTAGACAGTATACGGTCAAGGCCTTGATGAATTGACGTGTAACTTACATCAATCTCTTCAGATAACGTGTGATTTAATAAGCCGAGTTGTTCGATCTGATCTGTTGCTTGCTCGAAACCTTTCTCAAAGCCAGAACGTGCTTGTGAAATTAAACTCTCTATCCGCTCATTTGAAGCTCCCTGTGATGCTTCTAGTTTTATTTTATTTTCAATGAAACCGAGTACTTTTTTTGATACTTCTTCAGGAGAGGGCGGAGACGGTGGCGAGATAGGTGAGAATTGCATCGGGTCGAAACGATGTAAACCACGAGTGATGTTCGAGGAGTCGAAAGCACTTAGCTTTGATTGCAGTTCTTTATGAATAATGTCGTTACTTAATGACGTTGAACTACTGAAACGGTAGGAAGCACCGTAAAGGCTTGTTGTAGTGGTTTCTGAAGACAGGGGTGTTGTTTGACTCGAAGAATGGTAATGCAGCGATTTTGTGACAGACTGGGTGTTTGTTTCACGTATTTCATTTTTATTGAGCGTCGTTTCTACGGCTGGCTTAGGTAAACCGGATGCATCTTTGTTGTATGTATTGTTGGCGCTAATTAGTCGTATGTCTGTATTCATGGCACTGTCCTCAAACTTATACCCTCAAATCTAAACTCACTTACCTTTTATTCACTATTAGTAAGCGGCAGATTAGAGTAAAACTTTAGGATTGATACCCTATTAAACGCAGTTGTTTAACTCCGAAAAAACATATTCAAATTCGGTGATAATTAAAAGAGATAATTTCTAGAAATCACTGACATATCAACGAGGGGCAGAAAATAACAAGAAAATTGAATGTGATACGTAAAGGTAGGTAGAGGAAGGAGTAGATCCCTCATGCAAAACTTTAGGCCTGCATGAGGGTTCAACAACAGAAAGCTAAGGCTTATGCTTTACGCTTTCGTGTCAATGATAGGCCTACAAGACCTAATCCAAATAGAGCAAGTGTTCCAGGCTCTGATACTTTAGCAATATCAGCATCACCGCTAGCTTCTACTCGAAACGCACCAGGTCCACCAGAGTTAACCGCCAAAAATTGTAGGGTGTTTAAACCTTCCAAAAAGTTATTGGAGATTGCTAGATTATGCCAGCTCTGAAATGCAGGGTATCCGTAAGCAATCGAAAAGCCAGTTGATACGCCGTTGATTAATACGTCAGAAATTGAGTTGTCTACTGCAATGTTCAAATTTAATGAAGCAGATGATACATCGTAGCCAGTCAAATCAAAGGTAGTTTGATATGTTGCAGATGAGTTACCACCTGGAAGATTTATCCACGATGAACTTGCACTGTTAGCTATGTAAGCGCCGTGAGAAGTAACAACTGGAGTAAAAATACTAGGTAAAGCCGCTGCAACTTGATAGTGCTGTTCAATTGAACCTACTGCCAAGCTCACACCACTGCTGTCAACACCCGTGCTGTATAGAGTTGTAATTGGTACTGCTGCTGCAGTAGCGCTTATAAGAAGTAAACTTCCTGCCGCGACAGCTTGTCCCATTTTTTTAAATGATTTCATTTCGTTTCCTTGTGGATTAATTTTTATAAAGAATTTCTAAATAAGCAATAAAGGAGCCATACTCTTTAAGTTATTGAAGTGTAATGGTGAAGTGTGTATTTTTGGATTTTTAAATGACAACAAGTGTAAAATAAATCGACAGGACCAATTTGATGTTTTTGATTCTTTATAATAAATACTTACGTTGCGAAATGAGTATTTAAATCAAGACAAAATAAACCTAAGATATGATGTCTGAAACAGGCGCACCGTGCAATTTCAAGTTACACAGGATATGGGCGACAGTAGCGTACTTTATTCGTTTAGTATTGTTACGCAGTCTTCTGAATTCTCTGGTTTCACTTTGCTGAATTCGGAATCATTTTCAATGAAACCATATTCATTTATGTGGGCTGGAAGGCAATGTATCAAAATTTATGAACAGGTAATTATTACTAAAATTGAGCCAACTCCCTTCAAATAAAAAGCCGCTTGTTTCAAAACCATTTAAACTGTTGATATCACCGTCCTCATATCGAAAGCACATAGTCATATTGCCTGAATCACTTCCGCCGTCAAAAAATAGCGAGAAATCCATCTGGTTCAACTCATCATGAAGGTATAATTGTTTGCCTGCTAGTTCAGGTAAAGGTTTAATACTGGTGACATTAAGGATGGAGTAATAATCAAGCTCAAGAAAGTTAACATTAACGAGGCTGTATAAATCAATATAGCCATCAAGATTTAGGTAGTGTTCTACAAAGGTGTTTAGTTGGCTGTCTATATTGTTCGCATAAGCTAGGGTAGCATCAATTTCAGCTTCACTTTGTTCTTCTAAAAACTTA
>Ga0105350_10002628_pt1 | contig 10705 bp, 9 predicted proteins | sample EN1Hudsemesocosm_FD_83506 | JGI IMG/M metagenome (GOLD analysis project Ga0105350, IMG submission 83506) | Methane-oxidizing microbial communities from mesocosms in the Hudson Canyon - EN1E Hudson Canyon | ecosystem: Environmental > Aquatic > Marine > Cold seeps | place: Hudson Canyon...
GCAGCAGACGGCGGGCCGATAAACTCGATATCAGCAGCTTCGCAGGCATTGGCAAATTGGCTGTTTTCAGATAAAAAACCGTAGCCTGGGTGTATCGCTTGAGCGCCTGTTAATTTTGCCGCGTCGAGCACTTTTTCTGAAACAAGATAAGATTCACCGACGGGTGACTTTCCTATCAATACCGCTTCATCTGCTGCTTGTACATGAGCAGCGTTTGCGTCTGCTTCACTGTATATCGCGACCGTTTGATAACCGAGTGCTTTTGCCGTTTTGATTACACGTACTGCAATTTCACCGCGGTTTGCGATAAGAATTTTATCGAACATATGTGTTCTTCCTAAATGATTGTTCGTTGCCTATTGTCAAATCATATGCACGATCTAACTGCACCACGATGGCTTCCTTTTTTGAACAAATGCCATTGTACCTTCTTGGCCTTCAGGGCCGTTTACTGCATCAGAGAATGAGTGAGCAGCCCGGTCGAGCAGCTGGTCTAAGGGTTCACTCCCGACTGAGAGAATCAACTCTTTGGTCACTCTATTGGCTTGCGGAGCGCATCGTTCAATTTGCGACAACACGGTGGAAAGTGCATTTTCTAGATCTTCACTATCGTCGTGCACTTCGTGAACGATTCCAAGTCGATAGGCTTCGTGTCCATCGAAACGGGCACCGAGCAATGCGAGCCTTCGTGCTTGAGTTAGTCCAATTCTAGAAACCACAAAAGGGGCTATTTGAGCAGGAGGAATACCAAGCCCTGTTTCGGGTAAACCGAATTTTGCAGAACCTGCAGAGATTGCGACATCCGAAATACAAGCCAGTCCAAAACCTCCGCCGAGTACTGCACCCTCCGTCACTACTACTAGAACTTGAGGGATCTGATTAGCAAAGGTAATCATTTTTCCGAAAGCGAGATTTAGCTCATAGAACGGATCGCTATTCTCTTCTGATTTGGCTGCACGTGCGCCGGCCATATCTTTGATGTCTCCTCCGGCACAAAAGTTACCATCGATGCCTCGAAGAACAATCGCTCTGACAGATAGATCGTTTTCAACGGCTTTGAACAAGGCCAACAATTCAGCAACCATCTGAAGGCTCATAGCATTGCGTGCCTTTGGTCGGTTGATTGTAATATGAAGAGCATGATTTTCAGGTGAAACAATTAGCGTTTCACATGCTGGGAGCTCGAGCGATTTGTTAGTCATTCTTTAACTCCTCTATGCTACTTGCGCTTGCCAGGAAGAATTCCCATTAACTTACAAATGATTCCTAGCATGATTTCATCTGCTCCACCGCCGATCGATACCAATCTAGTATCACGGAATGCACGAGACACTTCGTTATCCCACATGAAGCCCATTCCGCCCCAATATTGTAGGCAGCTATCTGTTACTTCGCGAGCTAGTCGGCCCGTTTTTAGCTTAGCCATCGATGCGAGTTTGGTGACATCTGTCTTGTTGATGTATTGCTCAACACATTGGTAAATCATGCATCTAAGTGCTTCGACTTCGGTTTGCAACTCAGCAAAGCGGAAATGAATGACTTGGTTGTTGATAAGTGGTTGGCCAAAAGTCTCTCGTTGGCGACAATATTCAATAGTTGAGTTGATGCAGTTTTCTAGGCCCTTAAGCACATTGGCCGCGGCAAACATACGCTCTTCTTGGAACTGAACCATTTGCATCATGAAACCAGCGCCTTCTTGACCAATACGGTTACTCTGTGGAACGCGTACGTCTTCGAAGAAAATTTGCGCTGTTTCTGAGGCACGCATTCCTAGTTTGTCGAGCTTGGGCGCGACAGTGATGCCAGGCGAGTCCATTGGAACGACGATCAAAGACTTATTGCTATGGACTTTGCCATCGGAGGTATTAGCCAGTAAGCAAATGAAATCAGCAGACGGTGCGTTGGTTATCCACATCTTTGTGCCGTTAATGATGTAGTCATCACCGTCTTTCACTGCGTTGGTTTTTAGGCCCGCAACGTCGGAGCCCGCTCCAGGTTCTGACACACCAATACAACCAACCATATCACCAGCAATGGCGGGTTTAAGAAATTTTTCACGTAACTCATCTGAGCCGAAACGCGCTAGCGCTGGTGTGCACATATCTGTTTGTACACCAATAGCCATAGGAATACCGCCACACTTTATCAAACCGAATTCTTCGGCTGCGACTATGCTATAGCTGTAATCTAAACCTAATCCGCCAAACTCAACCGGCTTACTGATACCAAGCAGCCCTAAGTCGCCCAGTTTTTTGAAGATCTCATGAATCGGGAAGGTCCCTTCTTCTTCCCATTTGTCGATATTCGGGTTGATTTCATTCTCGACAAAGTTTCTAACCGTGCGACGAATTTCATTATGTTCTTGTGTAAAAATCATAGTATTAACCTTTCAAATAATTTTGTTGTTCAATATTTATATGCGAGCCACACCAAAGGTGTTGCTTCTTAGGGGTCTTATGTCTGCTTCGTGACAAATATCGAGTAAAAATGCGAGTACATTACGTGTATCTCTAGGGTCGATTAAGCCGTCGTCCCATAGGCGAGCTGTGCCGTATAACGCGGTTGAGCCCTTATCCAATTTATCTGCTGTTGCTTGCTCAATCATGTCGAGCATTTTTGGGTCAGCAACCTTGCCCATTTTGATGTGTTTATCTTCTGTCACGATACGGAGCACTTTACCGGCTTGTGCGCCGCCCATGACAGAGGTTTTACTGTTTGGCCACGCAAAAATGAAACGTGGGTCCAAACCTCTACCACACATCGCATAGTTACCAGCACCATAAGAACCACCGACGACGATGGTTAATTTAGGTACCGTCGTATTCGCCACAGCTTGAAGCATTTTTGAGCCGTGCTTGATAATGCCATTTTGTTCAGCGTCTGTTCCGACCATAAATCCTGTGGTGTTATGGAAAAACAGCAAACTGGTATTTGACTGCTCACAAAGCTGTATAAACTGCGTTGCTTTGGCCGCGCCTGATGGCGTGATCGGGCCGTTGTTACCTATAATTCCACAAGCATGACCTTGAATTTTAAGGAAGCCACAGACTGTTTGATTGTCAAACTCAGGTTTGAAATCGGTAAATTCAGAATCATCTGCAATGCGCGCGATTATTTCACGAACATCGTAGGGGCGCTTACTATCAGAGGGGACTAAACCAATGAGTTCATCAGGAGAATATAGGGGTTCTTTCCAATCCTTTTTGGCTGTTATCGGTAACTGATCATTCCAAGGTATCGTCGCCATCACTTCTCTTGCGATACGAATTCCATCGGCGTCATCATCAGCTAAGAATTCAGCGGTTCCTGGCGCCTGAGTATGCATTTCTGCACCGCCCAATTCTTCATCAGTTGCAATTTCGCCTGTGGCTGCTTTTAGCAATGGTGGGCCAGCTAAAAACATCTTGGCTTTATTTTTAACCATGATTGAATAGTCGGACAACCCCGGTTGATAAGCGCCACCAGCGGTTGCATTACCATGTACCACGGTCACTTGAGGCAAACCGGCTGCAGACAAGCGTGCTTGATTAGCAAACCCTCTCGCGCCAAGTACAAAGATATCAGTCGCGTAATTTAGATTTGCGCCGCCGCTTTCTGCGAGTGTCACAACAGGTAGCTTGTTTTCCTTTGCTATTTGTTGAAGTCGAAGTGTTTTATCTAAGCCTGCGGGAGAAATCGTTCCACCTTTTATTGCGCTATTACTCGCGATAATAATACAGCGAATCCCTGACACGTAACCAATGCCAGAGATGATGCCGCCACCTGACATTGAACCGTCTTTATCATCATGCATTTTGTAACCGGCAAGGGAGCTGATCTCAAGAAACGGCGCTCCTGGGTCGAGAAGCCTGTTAATTCTTTCGCGTGGTAATAGTTTTTCGCGCTTGGCAAATTTTTCCTTAGCCTCATTTTCTTTGTCCACCACTTTTTGCTCTATGTCTCTAAAGCCGGTGATGAATGCCTGCATGGACTCACTGTTTTCAGAAAACTCGACAGCGCCCACGTCGATTGTTGAAGTTAACTTGCTCATGATTCGGACTTATCCTCATCTTGGAATATTTTCGGCACCACACTTCGGTGAAAGCCATCGTAGGATTCAGAGTTTTTGGCTTTAGGTAATGGCGCAACTCGGCCACCCTGAGACGCTGAACCGTCAATTCGTAGGCAATCGCCACTGATAAATGCGGCTCCATCACTGAGTAAAAAGCAGATTGCTGAACTGATTTCGGCTTCGGTTCCCAAACGTTTGAGTGGAACCGCATCTCGTAGATTCAATATCCACGGTTTCATTGATTCTGGATAACTGTCCATACCGCTAGACGCAATCCAGCCGGGTGCAACAGCATTAACTCTCACGCCTGACGCGCCCCATTCAACTGCGGCAGTTTGGGTAAAGTTAACCATGCCAGCGCGAGCTGCACCTGAGTGGCCCATCCCTGGCATGCCACCCCACATATCTGCAACAATATTGACGATAGAGCCTCCGTGTTTACTCATACTCTTTAAATAGACTTCTTTGGCCATCAAGAATCCACCAGTTAGGTTAGTTCTAACAACGGTTTCCCAGCCTTTCTGGTTGATGCCAGTTAGCGGAGAAGGGAACTGCCCGCCCGCATTATTCACCAAACCGTGAATAATTGGATGTGTACTGACTACCTGCTTGATGGTGTCTTGTACGATACCTTCATCTCTGATGTCGCAGGCGTAGCAGTCGGCCGTTCCGCCATCTTCCTTTATTTCGCTCGCGACGGTCTCTAGTTTTTCAAGCTTTCGACCAATCAGGATGACGTGTGCACCAAGGCCGGCTAATTCGTGAGCTGTACATCGTCCAATGCCACTTCCACCACCTGTCACGATCATGGTTTTGTCTTTGAACAGTGAATCTTTGAATACAGATTGATAGGGATGAGGCATTAATTCTGTCCTTTTATAGAATTGATTTCGTCGTAAATCGCCTGGCTTACCGGAATAGGATGCGAAAGAAGTTGTTGAGCGAATGCTTTACCTTGAGGGTCAATTCGCAAACTGGCAACACCACCGCCCCCTAAGCTATTTTCGAGTAAAAAGTTAAAGCCATTGATGCCTGGCATTGACCAACGTGAGACCTTGCCTGTTTCAGAATCAAGTGTGTGCTTCATCCATTCGGCCACGTCTTGTTCTTGTAGTGCAGATTCAATATAGGGTAAGTATTCAGTCTTGCGTGCTATAACGCCTATGTTTGAATGGTTTCCCTTATCGCCGCTTCTTGCCCATGCAAGGTCGATCAACGAAACCTCTTTAGGGGTATCTTCGAGCGTAGCTTGAGTTTTCGTTTGCTGTACTAGTTGTGAAATATTGAAGTTGCCACTGGCATTTACCGCGACGTCAGTACTTTCATTGCCAAGACTAAACGAAACATTCACACTGTTCTTCGGGATCAAACATGAAAACAATCGAATCTTAGGCCAAACAGTTGGTCTACCGCCGACGATACCCGTCAAACCGGGGGCCATTGCTGTTGCGGCTTGGGCAATTTCTTTGGAGAAAAGCACGAGTGATTTCTTGTCCTGACTCGCGACAGATAACTTAAGTACTACTTCGCGAGACGCGGACGCTTCACTTCGAGCTTGTTTACCATATGTCGCTTCGGTACCCAGTATTTCTATGTCGACTTGAGAATAGGGTTTTAACCCTTTCTCTTCGATCATGCGGCTTGTTTTTGTGATTATTCCGTTCGCGACAGCTTTAGCTTTTTTCGCTGCATCTATACCGGCTAAAAGTACAGTTACAGTACACTTGAAGCCATCAGGCCAAGTAGCTGAAACTTTATATTTGTCTGATGGTTCTAGTCCCAGAGCGCCACTTACTTTAACGTGATTGTCGGAAATTTCTTCTAGAGTGACTTGAGTAAAGTCACAGACAACATCTGGCAACATGTAGGCGCGAGGGTCGCCAATTTCATAGACTAATTGTTCGCCAATCGTAGCCTCTGAAATCAAACCGCCTGTGCCTTCAGGTTTGCTGATGACGAATGTTCCATCGGAGGATACCTCGGCAATGGGAAAGCCCATATCGTCAAACCCATCCTTTACCAAATGCCAGTCGGTAAAGTTTCCGCCTGTGCAATGAGCGCCGCACTCGATGATATGCCCAGCGAGACTTGCTTGAGATAGCTTGTCGTAGTCGTTCCATGACCAATTAAATTCGTGTACCAATGCACCGACAACGACCGCGCTATCAACCACACGGCCGGTAACAATAATATCTGCATCTGCAGCAAGCGCTTCGGCTATTCCTGGCGCGCCTAAGTAGGCATTCATGCTTAAAAACATCGGCGGCATTTCTTCGCCAGAGAACATCTCTGTGATTCCGCTTTCTTGGTAATGTTTTTTGTTGTTAAGCACATTGTCGCCTTCTACCACAGCTATTTTAAGATCGACTTGAGCTTTGTCAGCAACGGCTTGTAGCGCTTGTACGCAGGCTTGAGGATTGACGCCGCCTGCATTGCTAATAACTTTTATCTTTTTTTCTTTTATTTTTTGAAGAAGAGGAGCCATGGTTGTTTTGACGAAATCTATAGCGAAACCGGCCTCTGGGTTCTTCATTTTTTGACCGGCCATGATAGACATGGTGATCTCCGCCAAATAATCAAAAACCAAGTAGTCGATATTTCCTTTGTCGACCAATTGAACGGCGGCTGTTTCGGTATCACCCCAAAACGCTGAAGCGCAGCCAATTCGTAATGTTTTTTCTTCGCTCATATCTCAAGCCTGTTAGATTGCAGAAAATACAGACTACCAAGCAAGCGCTTGGTTTGTAAAGTGGGTTTTTATCCTGAAAGCGTGAATGTGGATACAATATTGTACGAATTGTCTTCTGTATGTCAGGAATCACGCGTGTTGTGAGTCGTTAAGGTCTAAGGTGTTTTTGTAATGAAAAAATCGAATTGGTCATGTGCTCGCCAGACAATAAACCTAGAATCATGCCCTTTCACATGAGAATTTTATCTTTTGCAGCGCGCTAGACTAGAAATGGGATTCTAATTCTTCTATCGCTTGCTCAAAAGAAACTGAAGGCTCGTAACCAAGACACTGCCTGGCTTTTACGGTGGAAAACTCGTTTGCGCCACCGGTCAATCGATATGCTTGACGTGTGATCAGGGGGCGTTCCGCTCGTCGAGTCAGCTTGCCGTGCCATTCAAGTACGGGTGCCAACAGTCGTGCGACTTGATTTGGTACATGTTTGGGTTCCTTTGTTTTTGCGATTCGTGACAGGGCCTTTATGTAAGTTTTCCATGTGATGCCAAAACCATCGGAACCAAGAAAAATATCGCCTTTAACATAGTTAGAGTCGGCTATTAGTAACATAATCTGCACGAGATTTTTGACATGGACTAGTCCTGCATCCCAGTCACCGCTACCAATCAGAACGGGTTTGCTTTGTCGCATCATGTCGACCAGCGTATTGACCCAGGGTCCACTGTCGACACCGTAAACATTACCGGGTCTTACAATGCTTGCCTTTAAGTTGTGTTGAGACACAGCCTTTTGCGTCACTCTCTCTTGTTCTTGTTTGCAAAATTCGTAGTTTGAAGCAGGTTTGCCGAGCGGTGTGTTTTCAGTGATATAGCCTTTTGCTAGGCTACTAGCGTAAGCGCACACACTGGTAGTCACGATGAAGTGTGCGTCGTTTTGTAAAGCTAGCTCTATCGCATTGCTAGTTCCGGTTACCGTGATATCAATATGTTCCTGAAGCCCACCCCAATCACTCACGATTGCTGCGAGGTGGAACACCACATCAAAGGCGCCTATTTCGTTCGCGAGAGAGTTCAGTGCTCGAATATCGCCTTCGACAGTTCTTACCTGAGAACCCCAGTTCGGAGGGGTAGCTTCACCTGGAAGCACCAGTGCCGTAACCGTGTAGTTATTTTCTAACAAGTCTCGAACCAAATGACGTCCAATAAAACCACTTGCGCCTGTTACAAATGCAGTTTTGTGTTGCACCTCTATATACTCCTGTTTGTTATTTGCCATTTAGCTACGCTTAAAAGACTAGGTTAGTCTATGAGTAAATATCATGTAGTAATTGATTTAATACGAATATTAATTGATACTTTACGAATACTTCGACCGGGCCAGGCAATGTAGGTTTTCGTATGTTTCTTATTCGAGCAGGCGCTATTGAGAATTTAGATCGTCTTATTCGGCAATATGGTTTTAATCCTAACGAAGTGATGGCGGAGTTTGGATTAGATAGCGCGATGCTCCGTGAACCAGAAGCGCTAATCTCTTATACCAAAGTGGCCGATTTGCTCGATCACTGCGCTGAGGTGTGTGGTGATCCCTTATTCGGTTTGCGCTTAACCCAATTACAGAGCCCGCTAGCGATAGGTGAGCTACTGGCATCCTCAAGTCAGCAAGGTACGCTTAAAGAAGCCTTGGGGTTTACGAACAAATATATGCGTTTGCATGCTCACGGCGTAAGGTTGATTACCAAAACAGAAGGCGAACGGCTACAAATACATTTCGACTTTGAATTCACCAATAGTACAGGGCTAAAGCAACTTACCTTGCTTTCAACCGGGCAGCTGTTTCAATCAATCTATGCCTTGATTGGAACTGAGGTGAGTGGGTTGAAGATTCATATCATCCAATCATATAAACATGAAAATCTAAACTCACTAACAAACATAAGCAGTCACCTCAAGCAAAGCAGCCATTTTGACGGTGTAAGTATTCCTCTAATTTGGATGAACAAGGCAAACGATTTAAATAATGAAGCACTGAAGGTACATTTCAAACAACGTATTAGTACCTTAGAAAATATGTATCCTGAGGATTTGGCGTCTCAAATCAGATACCTATGTAGCACCTGGCTCAGTAGTGGTGATTGCACCCTCGAACGGGTATCAAGCGCACTTGATCTTCACCCTAGAGTGCTTCAAAAAAGATTGTTAAAACAAAACCTATCTTTTCGCTCGCTATTGCAGAAAGTTAGACAAATTAAAGCCGAACAGCTATTGAGAAACGGGCGAATGTCAGTAACGGATATTGCGCTCTATATTGGTTACGCAGAGACCGCGGTCTTCAGTCGAAATTTTAAAAAATGGACCGGAAAAACACCATTGCAATGGCGCGGTGAAAAGCGGGCTCTACTTTAATGATTTTCGAATGCGGCTTATAAACTGTTCTTATTGTGAGCGCCTTTGAATCTGCGGAAGGAAACCATGCAAAATCAGATTTAAGCGTTTCAATAAGAGTTCGTTATTGTAGAATAGCGATGTTAATTTTGGTTAACTAGCAAGCGCTTGGTTTGTTAATGGCCGAGTTTAACGTTATTCTCTGATTTTATTGACTCATCTTCGTGCTGTTATAGGAGTACTTTTTGGCTAAGCAAAGTACGAATACCGTTGTGAAAGACGATTTCATTACTAGTCCAGATACCGCCAAGGGGCGTTTGCTAGTGGCAGCTGCCAAGTTGTTCAATCAAAAGGGTTTTGACCGTACGACCGTTAGGGATATTGCTACTGAAGTGGGTATTCAGTCTGGTAGTATCTTTCATCACTTCAAAACTAAAGAGCATATCCTGAAAGCTGTAATGGCTGAGACTATTGGGTACACGACTGAAAAAATGCGTGTCAGGCTGAAAAGTACTACCAATGCCAAGGAAGAAATTTTAGCGCTTATTTATTGTGAGTTGGAGTCGATTATTGGTGATACCGCTGATGCAATGGCTGTGCTTGTATTCGAATGGCGAAGTTTAAATACAGAAAACCAAGCTGAAATTCTTGAAATGCGTGATGTATATGAAAATCTCTGGCTTAATGCGCTGGGTAAGGCAAAAGCTGAAGGCCTCATAGAAGGAGATGTGTTTATTTTGCGTCGCTTTCTTACCGGCGCACTCAGTTGGTCTAAAACCTGGTTCAATGCTGAAGGGGATATATCGATAGACCAACTGGCGAACCAGGCGCTGCGTTTAGTGGTAAAGTAGGCCATGTCGATTGATCTAAAGGTGAAAGTGCATGACAGATAAAGATGACAATGAAGCTATGAGTTTTTTAGACACGGCCAAAAGTGTTGCGGCTGGTTTCTTGGGCGTTCAGAGCAAAAAAAATGCAAGCCGGGATTTTAGCAAGGGCAAGGCGAGTCACTTTATTATTGTTGGGTTTATCGGTGCAGTGATATTTGTTTGTGTGATCGCGACTGCGGTCAACCTTATGATAGGGCATTTAGGGAAGTAATACTGGGTGACTTGACCTGCTCGTGGTACGGGTTCTAAATTTCGGCATCTGTTTTTTCAACATATACGAAATCACAACTGTTCGATTTTAGGCTTATCAATGGTCCAACTGAGCGGACCATTCTATTACTTCTTGTTTACTGCCTCTAAAAATAATCTTGTCTTCTCGTGCTGTTCGTTGATATTGATACATTGGGTCGTAATAATCTTTGAGCAATAGCCCGATGCCCTTTGAGAACCCATCACTGCTCATTGTTCGATAAAAAACGCTTAAAGCATCTTCAAATTCCTTGTATAACTCCTGATAACGTAAGCCGCCCAGGCGCTTTTTAATTCGAGTAAGGGCGCTAAGTACATAGGTAGAAAAGCGTTCTTCGGCTTGATCGCCAAAATTAGCACGATATTCAGGCCAGTTGACGTCGATATAGTCTTCTCGTGTCATCGTGATGCGATTTTTCATGCTTTCTTCAAGTAACACCAATGGAAC
>Ga0105350_10002629_pt1 | contig 10705 bp, 7 predicted proteins | sample EN1Hudsemesocosm_FD_83506 | JGI IMG/M metagenome (GOLD analysis project Ga0105350, IMG submission 83506) | Methane-oxidizing microbial communities from mesocosms in the Hudson Canyon - EN1E Hudson Canyon | ecosystem: Environmental > Aquatic > Marine > Cold seeps | place: Hudson Canyon...
AACGACCTAACTGATGAAAAACTTTTTCCTGCGCTTTTTCACGAATGGAACAAGTGTTTAGTAGTAAAATGTCGGCTTCTTTTTCATCATTAGTCAGCTCAACATCATGGCTGCCACGTAAAAGGTCTGTCATGCGTGATGAATCATATTCGTTCATCTGACAGCCGTGCGTCTTAATAAATAGTTTTTTCGTCATTTAGTTCTAGGTCTTAAATTAATAAAGTGGATATGCTGATTATACCTTGAGATCGTCTCCTGGTGTAGTTGAATCGTGTAGCCAAATGTTTAGTCTTCGAAATTCTGTATCCAATCGATTTTTTTGAGGTGTTCAGGTGCCTCAAACCGTTTTTTCATTGTGGCCATAGAATTAAAAAACACGTCTTCAATCAACCAGTTAACCAGGAATGGTGGAATAAATCCCCCTGGGTCGTTATGTCCTTGCCAAATTAACCAGGTAATATTTTTCTCTTTTGGAATGAGTAAAAATTCGGTGTTAAGTCTGGGGATACGAATTATGCCCTCTTTTTTAGGAAGTATGTCACCTTCGTACCATTCTCTAATTTTAATTGTTTTAGTGTTCAAATCTTGTGTGATTTGTTGCCCCGATACGATGTCTCGGTCTTCGAGCGGCCAAGGTAAACTCATTCGTAAGTATATCTTACGGGAAAATGTTTGATCAAAAGGTGTAATAACAAATCCTTCTTTGGCATCTTTGACCCACTCAGGAAATGCTTCAATATCGATAAAATTAGCCAAGATATTTGAAAGTGATGAGTTTATTGTTTGAACACCTTTGATAGCGATAAAATCACTGCCAGGCCAAGGGCGGGTGTAAACCTGCATATCATTTTGGTCTATCATTAACTCCCAGCTTGAGTTGTCAAAAGCGTCAGGAAGCACTTCTAGATAATCTTCAGCAACAGCGCTTTGTGTTATTAATATAAAGCTGCTTAGGATAATGACTAGAGTGAAAACTATTTTTCCAGAGATTAAGTGTGATCGGAATTTGGGGGGGCTAAGTAGTAGGTGTTTATACATATTCTTAATGTTAAAAATTTATTGTTATTTAAAATAATAGGTTAAGTATCATGACATTAGTGATTAGTAATGGCATGCTAAAAATTAACGTAACCAAAAGGAATGTGAGTATCGTCACGTTTTTTCATGGTTTCTATTTAAGCTGTGCTTTTAGCGCTTTTAAGTGATGCGTAATACTCTAATAAAGATGCGTAATACTCTAATAAAAATATAAAGGGGTTAGTTTTGCAGTCTGTATTGTCTCGATTTAATCGTTTTTTCGAAGCTGCGCCGCAGCGATTTTTGCCTTGGCGATGGTCAATTATTGCGCTGTTTTTTGCTCTTTCTGCGTTTATGATCTACGGAATGATGGCGCATTTCACCATGGATATGTCACTTGAAAGTTGGTTTCATGAAGATGATCCCACAAAGCTGTCTTTGGATAAATTTAGGAAACAGTTTGGGAGTGATGATGGTATTTATCTCGTTTATAAAGCAAAAGACGGTGATGTGTTTTCTGAGAAGTCATTAGATGTTTTGAGAAAACTGCATGGTGAGTTGGATAATGCGCGTATTGGTTTTGCGTCTGATGGAAAGGCTAAACTTGAACAAACAAGCATGCTACCAAGGATTGAGCGGGTCGATAGTCTTTATAACGCGCGTTATCAGGTCGCCGAAGGTGATACCTTGATTTCAAATAAACTTATCGCTGCAGATTACCCGATTAGTGAAGTTGGGCGGGAACAGCGTCGGGAGCTCGCCCTTACGCAAGAGAATTTTAAGTTGAGCTATTTTGCAAAAGATTTTGGGTATGGTGGAGTGGTTTTAAAAACTGATTTTGGTGTTGTACCGATTGTTCTCGAGGGGGGAGGTGCTCAAACTATTGATTTGTTGAGTGAAGACGAGTTTGAAATGGATACTGCGTTAACAGTCGACACAGATCTAGAAATTGAAAGTATTGAATTTAAAGATATGCAGATGGATGAGTATCTTAATTTCATGACTGAGTTGCGTACAATTACTGCAAAACCTGATTATGAGCATTTCAAATTTTACTTTACCGGTAATGCTGCAATGATGGAGTTTGCTTTAAATAATATGAAGCAATCTGCAAACTTGTTAGGTCTGATGGTGTTAGCTGTCATTGTTTTATTGTGGGTATTATTCAAATCTTGGAGCGCAGTAGTTTGGCCTGTGTTGGTGATTGCTTGTTCTGCTTTCTGGGCAATAGGATTCATGAGCTGGTTGGGGGTGACTCTTTCAACGATGGTGAGTTTATCATTTATGTTGATTTTAGCGGTAGGTACGGCTGACTGCGTCCATGTGATGAGCGCTTATATTCTTTACCGTAAAGAAGGCTTAACTCACCGTCCTGCTATGACAAGTGCATATCGAAAAACTGGACTCCCAATATTCTTAACAACGATTACCACCATGGCGGGTATGTCGGCGCTGATGATTAGCGATTTGCCACAAATAGCCATATTTGGTCTTAATTCTGCGCTAGGAGTTGGTGTAGCATTTTTATTTACGATCTTTTTATTGCCAGTGCTTCTAGATATTTGGCATCCCTATAAAGAGGGGCGAGTTGATAAGACCAATGTGCGTGAAGTGGAGGGGGAAAATTCAAAAATTGGGGTGCAGTTATTACTAGACCGCGTGCCTGATTTTGTAAAGCCTCGTAAAAAGCTGATTGTTTTGACTTATTTGTCGATTTTCTTCGCTTTTATATATGGTGCGACTCAAGTGAAGGTTGATACAAATCTTGCAGAGCTGACTAAAGAAGATAGTGAAATTAGAGTGACCTATAATATTGTTGATGAATATATGATGGGGGGGCAGAATTTAGAGTTTATGCTAGATTTTGGTCAAACAGATGCCTTAAAAGCGCCAAAGGTCTTGAAAGCGATTGCAAATTTACAAACTTATCTTGAAGTTAACTACCCAGATTTCGTGGTGAAAACCTTTTCTCTTGCAGATTTTGTTAAAGATACCAATCAGGTGATGCATGAAGGTAAAGAAAGCTTTCAACGCATTCCAGATGATGAAAGACTTACAGCTCAGCTTCTCTATTTATTTGATAGCGCAAACTCAAAAGACCGACGAAATATTGTGAATGATGATTATTCTCAAACCCATATTTCTATTCAGCTTCGTAATAAGGGTTCTTACGAATATACGAATTTTTTCACGTCCGTTAAAGTAGATTTAGAACGGGAGTTTGCGCCCTTAAAGCCGATGTATCCAAATATGGAGCTTAGTGTAACGGGAGGCTTGTCGTTAATGATGGAGCTTATCGATCATATTAGCTGGGCCCAAATCAAAAGTTTTGGCTTTGCGTTGATGATCATTACAATATTGATGGTCGTCTCACTGGGTTCGCTTCAGGCGGGGCTTATTTCAATGGTGCCTAATTTATTGCCAGCCTTTTTTACTTTCGGAGTTATGGGGTTATTAGGGATTCCTTTGGATACTGATACCTTGATTATTGCGCCCTTAATAATTGGTATCGCTGTAGACGATACCATACATTTTATTGCGCATTATCGTGATGCATGGTTTGAGTTAGGGGATGTTGATGCTGCGCTTAAAAGTACAATTAAAGAAGTAGGGCAAGCCGTTACATTTACAACCTTGGTGTTAGCAATTGGGTTTTCGATGCTGGCATTCTCAGACTATTTAGGTTTGGCGAAAACAGGTATTTTTGGTTCTTTAGCGATTGTCGTGGCTTTATCGTCTGACCTTTTGTTGTTGCCAGCACTAATTCAATGGCTTAAGCCTGACTTGGGGCGTAAGCGGTATTTAGAAAAAGAAGCAGCTAAGCAGTCAGGTGATGTTCGATGCAATTAGTATTTTTTTTTATTATTAGTGTTTTTTATTTTTCTAGCGCTTTGGTGGAAGCAAGTGAGGAGCTAAGTGCTAGAAGTATTATGGATAAAGTTGATAGACAGCAAAGAGACGCGTCTGACAGATCGCTTAGTAAGTCGCGTTTATCATCATGCCCCTATGTAATAAAAGATAAGAAAATTGTTTGCACACAAACTCCTCGTGTGAGGGTTATGGAGTCGGTTTCTCGGCAATTAGGCAAAGATAAAAAAGATAGTCAGGCTATTTCAATTATTTTAGAGCCAGCCAGTGAGCGAGGCGTTGGTATGCTTACTTATAGTTATGATGATGTGCACAAAGACACTGAGTCGTGGTTGTATTTGTCTGCATTGGGGAAGGTAAAGCGCATGGCTAGCGGTACAGGTGAAGATCAAGAGCCTGTTTCACTATTTGGTTCAGAGTTTACGACTGAGGATATGGAGTCAGGAAAGACGGATGAGTTTGATTATAAAATACTTCAAGAAGGAGCGTATTCGGGTGCTGACGTCTGGGTAATTGAGGCTTTACCTAAACCTATTCGTTTAAAGAAAACGAATTATAGTCGTATTTTGATCTGGATTGATAAAGTGCGTTTTATTGCCTTGAAAGTACAGGCTTATGATATGCGAGGTCATTTACATAAACGAACTGTGTTTAAGCAATTTGAAAAGTTTAACAACGTTTGGGTGGCCAGAGACCTGACAGTTTATAATCTAAAAATTAAGCGTTTATCAAAAATGAAAACAGAGCAGCTTGCAATGAATGTTGACGTTGAAGAGGGCTTCTTGACGCAACGGAGCTTAACTGATTTTGCTTATCGTGAAAAAACGCTGGGAATACTTAGGGCGCAATTTTAGCGATTTGTTTGTTTTATTTTACGCTTGTGGCGCCTAAGTAATGGATATTGACTCTCCACCAAATAAAATATCTTTATTTGTTTCTAGCCATAAAGGGTGTTTGGCCATGGCTTTTGAAAATATTCTGCTTTGAAGGTGGTTGTTGAGCCATTGTTGGAGTTTTGGGTAGGGGGCTTGTAGATACCATTTTCTGTCAACTTTTGCGAACTGGCGAATGAATGGAAGGACCGTGTAATCGACTAAGCTGGGTTCGATCCCCATTATAAACGGATGTTCGTTTAAACGCTGTTCAAGACTAATGATAAATTGTTCACATTGTAGGCGGTCATCACTTTCAGATGCTTTATGGTAGCGTTTGGCTTGTTTGTATTGGCTGAGCAATTTTGTAAATTTGTTATCGTGTTCATCAATAATTTTCATCATGATTGGGAGAAAGCTAGGTTTATGGTTGTATAGCAAATTGTTCGGGTCGTTTTTGTGTAATGCCCATAGCATGATGTCTAAACTTTCATCAATAACATTGTTTTGATCCAATACTAAAACAGGAACTGTTCCTTTGGGCGAAGCCATTAGCATGTCTTTTGGTTTGTTTTTTAAGACAATAGGGCGAAGCATAACTGCTTGTTTAGCAAGTAATAAACCCATTCTAGCACGCATTGCATAGGGGCAGTTTTGTAAAGAATATAATATTGGTTGTGGCATGCGCTTTCCTGATTCTTACTAAAGTGTTAGTCATTATAATGAAGTAATTTTTTGAGAATTAAAAATAGGATGAAAAGTTTGAGAAACTTAACACCATTAAAAGCGTTTATATTTTCGCCATGGTTCAGTTTCTGTATTTTGTTAGTCGTCTTTTGCGCTTCAGTTAACGTCCGGGCGCAACCTGAGAGTTTGTCTGAAGAAAATTTGCTTGAAGAAGACTTGTTTGCCGATGGCTTATTGCTGAGTGAAGAGTTTGAACTTCAAGGCTCGCAATTAGCATATAGCTGGCGAAAGAATATGCGTGTCACGCTGCAACAAACCTTACTTCAAGGTAAGCATCTAGAGATTTCGCGAAATGAAGCGCGTGTAGAATATGAAGTAGCACCTTGGGATGGGGCTTATCTCCGGTTTGATAATAAATTTACTTATTACGGATATAATGATCAGCAAAGAGGTGTTGATGGCGAGACATTTGGACATAACAAACTACAAGAAGCTTGGTTGCAGCTAAGTGAGTCATCTTGTGTGGCAAAACTGGGTCGACAAGGGTTGTCTTGGGGAGTAATAGAGGGGGCTTTTGCAGTAGATGTTGTGAGTCCTTTTGATTTTACAGAACCGCTTTTAACTGATTATAGTAATATACGTTTATCTCAAGATATGCTGTTAGCAGATTGCTACTTCTCGAATACACAAGTTCAGTCTTTTTATGTTGCATCAGCGAATATTAATATTTATCAGCAAAAAAATACCTCTCTACTGAAGTCTTTAGAAGATTCTTTGCATGATGAGTGGGGTTTTCGTCTAACCCAAGGTTGGGCTGGGTTGGATGTTTCACTTATGTATGCGCATCTTTATGGTAATGAGCCACTCTCTATTTTTGATAGTAAGCAAGCTTCCGGCTTGCGCTTAGATGTCGCTCGTTATAATTTTGTTGGTTTAAGTGCTGTGTGGGCGGTAGGGCGTTTATTGTTAGAGCTCGACCTTGGTTATAAACAAAATGAACTTGAAAATTTTTCAGGCAAAGAACGGTCACATGTAGAAACTGCTTTCGGGTTTGAATATACCACATCAAATAATCATCAGTTTAATGCGGGGGTATGGTTTTTTGATGAGGTGATTCAGAAACCGACACCATTGAAAGCGCTTCAAAGAGGTACTGTTCAATCATGGACATTGGGGTGGGGTAAGACCTATTTGAAGGATGATTTGGTTATGAGCTTCTTAGCTTCTTGGTTAACCGATCCTGACGTTCTTTCATCAACAATATTGTCGCAATACCAGTGGGATGATTTTTGGAACTTTTCAGCAGCACTTACTTATACGGACTCTAGTCAAACAATTGAGGTTGTATCACCTAATGGCTCGGAGTTGGCAGTGTTGTTAAAGGTAAAGCTTGAATTCTGAGTTAGAATGATTGGTTGTTCGTGAAACTGTTTAGGCTATATTTGGTGATAATTATGTGCTTACGTTTATGTAAGAGATTGCTCACGAGTTAAGCGGAAATTGTCTATGTTTTCCTTTCTGCCACATTAGTAAGATATATCTCACTGCTAGGACGGCTAGGGATTTAGGGGAATTAACGTTAAGGATTAACGGGGTTTGGATAACCATTGTTCATAGGGATTGAGCAAATAGATGAATGGACATAAGCTAAGGATTAGCGATAAGGAAATAACAATTGAGCCTCGTACTTTACGGGGCTTTGTTGTTTCTAAGGTATCGTTTCTAAGCGAATAATGGATTTAGATAAGTTAGTTATGTCTTGTGCTGTAGGTAATAGTTTGATGTTTGATTTATAAGAGGAGCTTGATATATTTTTTATTGCAGTGCTTAGAATGAACTAGATAGGTGTGTTGTGTTGGCTCCCCGAGCTGGGCTCGAACCAGCGACAAACGGATTAACAGTCCGTTGCTCTACCAACTGAGCTATCGGGGAATGTCACAACGGAGCGCATCTTATCTAGTTGAACTTCGGTCGTCAATAGTTGCTAGGGAAGAAAGTGAACTATTTTTCTATATTATAAAAGATGCTAGTAAAAGTGGTTAAAAATACACCATAATGATGAGGCTTTATCAGATTTTCCTATTTAGTCTTTAAATTCAGTTATTACCGCGTCAGGAATTTCAATTATGAGCTATAGCCCATCTTGGTGGCTTAGAAATGGACATTTTCAAAGTATTTATCCATCGATATTTAGGCGTTTGGATGACTGTTCTTTTGTTCGGGAGCGAATAGATACTCCTGATAATGATTTTTTAGACTTAGACTGGGCCCGTTTGGGGCATAAGCGCCTAGTAGTGTTGACGCATGGCCTGGAAGGGCATAGTCGTCGCCCATATATGCTTGGGATGGCTGCGGCTGCAATAAAGCAAGAATGGGACGTTCTTGCTTGGAATTTTCGTTCGTGTAGTGGTGAGCCTAACCGGCATTTGCCGTCATACCATAGTGGTGCGACCAATGATCTAGAAACAGTGATAGATTATGCTATGTCAAAGTCTTATAAAGAGGTTGCTTTGGTGGGCTTTAGTATAGGTGGCAACAAAACACTTTTACATCTTGGGCGGAAAGGGGGGGCTCTATCATCGAAGATACTGGGGGCTGTCGTTTTCTCGGTGCCCTGTGATCTTGCAAGTAGTTCAAGGCGACTTGCTCAGGTGAATAATGTGATTTATATGAAAAACTGCTTAAGTAGTTTACAGCAGATGTTAATCAAAAAAAAACACTTATATCCGCATGAAATTGACTTAAAGAATTTTTCAAAAATTAAGAACTTTTATGACTTTGATAGTAAGTATACTGCGCCGATGAATGGTTTTGAAAGTGCGGAGGATTATTGGTTGAAAAGTAGTAGTAAACAATATATCGAGCATATAAGGGTACCAACGTTAATGGTGAGTGCTAAAAATGATCCCTTTCTTACGCCTGAGTGTTTTCCTTATGAGTTAGTTAAGCACAATTCAAGATTGACGTTAGAAACACCTGACTTTGGTGGCCATGTTGGCTTTATGAGCTTTAATAAAAATAAGCGCTATTGGTCGGAGCAGCGTGCAATTGAGTATTTAAGTTCACTTAGTCAGTTTTAAAGTAGGGGGTGAGAGGCTAGTAATTCTGTCTATTTATAGGTGGTTCGGTGATTTTTATTCACTCATTAAAAATGGGATATGCCCAACTTGCAGTAAATAAATGCACAAAAGTAAAAAACTGGTTTTTTTGTGGCAAATAAAACGGTAAAATCGCGGACTTTCGGGTGTTAAGTAAAAGAGTATCGATATGAGTGTGTCAGAACGCTGGTTATTACCGGACGGAGTCGACGAACTTCTGCCTCCAGAAGCATGGGCTGTTGAAGAAATGAGGCGATCAATGTTGGACGCTTATGCCCGATATGGCTATGAGTTAGTTTCGCCACCCTTGATTGAATATATCGAGTCTTTGTTAACCGGAACTGGTAATGATCTTGATTTACAAACATTCAAAGTAACGGACCAGTTAACGGGTAGAATGATGGGGGTAAGAGCCGACATTACACCTCAGGTTGCTCGTATTGATACCCACCTACTAAAAAGCAAAGGTATTAGTCGTCTTTGTTATGTTGATACCGTTCTACATACTCGGCCAGCTCACACACTGACTAATCGTAGTCCTTTACAGATCGGTTGTGAGTTATTTGGTGAAGCAGGGTCTAGCGCCGATATAGAAATAATCTCTTTAATGTTAAATACACTTGAATTAGCGGGTGTTAAACAAATTCATATTGATTTGGCGCACGTCGGTATTTACCGTGGCTTGGTTGAATCAACTGAAATGACGAGTGAGTTAGAGTCCCAGTTATTTGATGCATTGAGCCGTAAGTCATTACCTGACCTAGATGCGCTTGCTGTTGCTGCTGACAATGAACACAACAATGAATCGAGTAAAGATGATGCCGCTGTGATTCGTCTCGTTCGAGATATTGCTAATTTAAGTGGTGGTATTGATGCTTTGGATCAAATTAGGTCAAAGGTTGAGAAGCTAGATTTATTATTACCTTCTGTTGTGAATGCAATAGACGAGCTTCAAGCGATTTCTCAACAAATTCAAAAGCGATTTTTGAATGTTCAAATTGGTTTCGATTTCTGTGAACTTCGTGGTTATAACTATCATACAGGTATTCTATTTTCTGCCTTTAGCACAAATTATGGGCATGCTCTGGCAAAGGGTGGTCGATATAACGACATCGGAAAAGATTTTGGCGAGTCACGCCCTGCAACAGGATTTAGTGCAGACTTAAAGTCACTGGTAAGGTTAGTTGAAAAATCTAGGATTGATTCAGCAGTTAAACCTGTTGGTGTTTTAGCACCTGCCGGCTCTGATGAGTCATTATTAGAGAAAATTGCTGAGTTACGAAAAACACAACGAGTGGTGCAGCAATTGAGTGACCATGATACGCATGAAACATATAATTGTGAAAAACGTTTAGTACTTGAAAATGACGAGTGGCTGTTGAAAGGCTTGTAATACTTAAGTATGGATATTTAAAAATATACAGATTTAGCACGTGTACGTCGGATATTAATCCGTCCCTAAAGATATAATGAGAAGAGATATTATGGGTAAGAATGTTGTCATTTTGGGCACTCAATGGGGTGACGAAGGCAAAGGTAAAATTGTTGATTTATTGACCGAACAGGTCGCAACAGTTGCACGTTTTCAAGGTGGACATAATGCCGGTCATACCTTGGTGATTGATGGTGAAAAAACAGTATTACATCTTATTCCATCAGGTATCTTACGAGAAAACGTATCTTGCCTAATTGGTAACGGTGTTGTTTTGGCGCCAGATGCATTATTAAAAGAAATGTCAGAACTAGAGGCTAAAGGTGTTCCGGTAAAAGAGCGTTTAAAGCTTAGCTTAGCTTGCCCACTGATACTTCCTTATCATGTTGCACTTGATCAAGCGCGTGAAATAGCGAAAGGTGCTGATAAAATCGGTACAACTGGGCGTGGTATCGGGCCAGCATATGAAGATAAGGTGTCACGTAGAGGTCTACGTTTAGGAGACTTGGTAGATGCTGAGGCATTTGCGACAAAGCTTAAAGAAGTGATGACTTATCATAATTTCGTATTAGAAAATTTTTATAAAGTTGAGCCTGTTGACTACCAAAAGACTTTAACTGATACATTGGAAATGGCCAAGGTATTGTTACCCATGGCCGTTGATGTAACAGATGTGCTCCATGAATATCGTAAAAATGGTGAGAATATTTTATTTGAAGGTGCACAAGGCT
>Ga0105350_10002636_pt1 | contig 10695 bp, 4 predicted proteins | sample EN1Hudsemesocosm_FD_83506 | JGI IMG/M metagenome (GOLD analysis project Ga0105350, IMG submission 83506) | Methane-oxidizing microbial communities from mesocosms in the Hudson Canyon - EN1E Hudson Canyon | ecosystem: Environmental > Aquatic > Marine > Cold seeps | place: Hudson Canyon...
CAGGCTTTTTCTCGGCCGTTATAACATGTCCAGGTTTTTGCGTAGTCCAAGCCCATTGCAATACCTTTATTTAGGATTTCTGTTTTATTGATATTCTGAAAGGGGGCAATAATATCGATATCTTCATAATTAGCGACTTTGGAAACGGCCGCCATTTTTTCTATAAACTCGGGACGGCAATCAGGATAAATCGCATGATCCCCTCCATGCGCTCCGTAATACACCGACTCAGCCTTGATTGATACGGCATACGCAATAGCCAATGACAGTAAAATCATATTCCGGTTAGGCACAACCGTAGACTTCATACTGTCTTCTTCATAGTGTCCTTCTGGTATTTCTATATCATCCGTAAGCGAGGAGCCCGTTAGGAGTTGATGAATAGCGGTGATATCGACAATTTTGTGTGGCAAGGCTAAGTCATCACAAACTTTCTGAGCATAATGCAATTCTTTCGCATGCTTCTGGCCATAATTAAATGACAAGGCATAGACTTTCTTTCCTTGTGCAATTGCCTGATTTAGCAGTGTAAAAGAGTCCATCCCACCAGAATAAATAACCACTACTTTTTCTGTCATTTTCTACCCTCTATTCAAAAAACTCATGCATTTTATCGCCTTGCCCAATAAAACTAAAGCGCTAAGGGCTATTTCAAGTGATTCAAGGATATCGCGGTTCGATTTATTATTTTTCGCAGTACAAAACTTGAATGCACACCTGTCACGCCAGGTATTCTCGTTAAGGTTCCTAACAATAATGCTTGATAAGCATCCATGTCTTCAACAAGCACCTCTACCATATAATCAGCCGATTGCCCTGTAATCAATAAACACGAAATCACTTCAGGACACTGCTCTAATGTCTCTTCAAAGGCTTCGAAACGGTCAGGGGTATGTCGGTCCATACTGATTTGGACAATTGCAGTTAGTTTTAAACCGAGCTTGTTTCTATCCAATAAAGTCACTGTCTTGCTGATAATGCCGTTATCTTCAAGCTGCTTCACTCTTCTGGAACAAGGAGAGGGTGACAAGCCCACTTTCTCTGCCAACTCCAAATTACTAATGCCGCCGTCTCGTTGAAGCAAGTCCAATATTCTCCGATCTGTTCGATCAATACTAATCAAGAAGCACACTCCTTTCAAACCAGTAACACCACAAAAATTATTATTGAAACAATTAATAACCACAATTTGGCTATAAATTAGATATTAACTTTACTATACCACTAGATATGTAGAATTTTAACAACCTTTCACCCTTATAAACACCTTACACTATTGGCATACCCTATAAGTGATTTAATTCAGGAACATTCAAAATGCCATCAACCCATCAGTCAGGTTTTAATCACCGCAAGTACGTGCCCTTTCAGCCCATTCAAATGAAAAATCGCCAATGGCCCGATAAAAAAATTGCTGCTGCTCCGATATGGACAAGTGTTGACCTAAGAGATGGCAACCAAGCATTAATGGAACCGATGTCAGTTGAGCAGAAAAAACGCCTTTTCAGCTTGTTAGTTAAGGTTGGCTTCAAAGAAATCGAAGTAGGCTTTCCATCAGCCTCTCAACTTGATTTTGATTTTGTGCGTTGGTTAATTGAAGAGCAGCAAGTGCCGGAAGACGTCACCTTACAAGTGTTAACACAAGCACGTCCAGAACTAATTGAACGCACTTTCGAGTCATTAAAAGGTGCCCGGCGTGCAATAGTTCACGTTTATAATTCCACCTCTAAAGTGCAGCGTGAGCAGGTTTTTAAGTTAGATAAACAAGGTATTATTGACATTGCTGTACGAGGCGCAGAAACCGTTAAGTCTTTTGCTGAACAACACCCTGAGACAGAATGGGTTTTTCAATACTCTCCCGAAAGCTTTACAGGCACTGAATTAGAGTTTGCTGTTGAGGTTGTGAATGCCGTTACCGATGTTTGGCAACCCACGCCTGAGCGCCCCGCCATTATCAACTTGCCCGCTACCGTTGAGATGTCCACACCGAATATATTTGCAGATCAGATAGAATGGTTTTGCGGACATATCAGCCGACGCGATGCCATTATCGTCAGTGTCCATACACACAATGATCGAGGTTGTGGTGTTGCAGCAGCTGAATTAGCCATGATGGCAGGCGCACAAAGAGTGGAGGGCACAATGCTAGGCAATGGCGAGCGTACCGGAAATATGGATATCGTCACCATGGCAATGAATATGTATAGCCAAGGCATCGACCCTAGCTTGAACCTTGCCAATATGGGTGAAATTGTTCATGTCGTCAAAGAGTGCACCCAGTTACCCGTTCACCCCAGACACCCTTACGCAGGCGAATTAGTCTTTACCGCATTTTCGGGGAGCCATCAGGATGCCATTAAAAAATGCTTGGATATAAGGTCGGCCGATAGCCCATGGCAAGTCGCCTATTTACCGATTGACCCTTCAGACCTAGGCCGCTCATATCAAGAAGTAATCCGAATAAACTCTCAGTCCGGAAAAGGCGGTATTGCCTATTCATTAGAACGAGAATACAAGGTACAACTTCCTCGCTGGCTACAAATTGCCTTTAGTAGGGTAGTGCAAAAACAGACTGAAACCGGTGGCGGTGAAATATCAACTGACACTATTTGGGATTTATTTAATGCTACTTATATCAAGCAAAACCAACCCGCATCGTTAGGTACATATAGTTTCAAGCGAGATACCTTGGACCACCTTTGTGCTCAATTAAGTTTTGAGGGAAAGATTAATGACATCTCTGGGTCAGGGCATGGCGTAATGGATGCCTTTGCCAACGCCGTACAAAGTCACTTCGCATGTAACATCGACATTCAGGAATATTCTGAACACGCCCTGCGAGAAGGAAGTGATGCCGATGCAATTTCATACTTACAAGTGTCCATTGATGAACAAGTTTATTATGGCGTAGCTGTGCATGAAGACATTGTTAGCGCATCATTAAATGCGATATTAAGTGCCATGAATCAGCACCTCATTAACAAACAAACTGCCGCGGCTTAACTGTAGACGGGACAAGTCCCTCAATTACACCATATGCAAAAAGTTGCATATGGTTATTTGTTGAGCTATGATCGATAAATGATCTGCTTAATCAGCAGTAAACCATCACATCGTAGTAGAGGGCAATATGGCCAAAGTTAAAGTTAAAACCGGAAAACGCTTTCGGGCTAAACGTGCTGACAGTCACTACGATACGATTGTGATTGGCTCTGGTATTGGTGGTTTGGCAAATGCTGCATTTTTGTCCTTATTAGGCAAAAAAGTATGTGTGCTAGAGCAGCACTATACCGCTGGTGGTTACACGCATGCTTATGAACGAGAAGGTTATGAATGGGATGTGGGCGTTCACTATGTCGGTGAAGTGCACAAACCTTCAACACTGAGAAGAGTCTTTGATGTGATCAGTGAAGGCCGCCTTAAATGGGCTGCTATGGATGATGAATATGATCGCGTCATCATCGATAAAGAAGAATATGGTTTTGTTGCTGGCCGGGATAACTTTTCCAACATGTTGAAGCAACGCTTTCCGAACGAGCACAGTGTTATTGATGAGTATATTGAACTCATTCGTGAAGTCAGCCGCTATACGCCAAAGTTTTTTGCAGGCCAGGGCATGCCAAGATGGCTAGCATCGGCTTACAATATCGTCAGACCTCTACTGGTCCCTAAGGTTTTCTTCAAAAGTACCCGAGAAGCACTTGAGGAACTCACCAGCAACCAAGAACTAATATCGGTGCTAACCGGACAATGGGGTAACTACGGACAATGTCCTGCCGACGCGGCGTTCTTAATGCACGCCTTAATCGCAAAACACTACCTAGCGGGCGGCGCTTACCCGGTTGGCGGCTCTTCAGAGATTTCGCGCAGTATCATTCCAACCATTCAAAAAAGTGGCGGTGAAGTATTCACCTACGCAGACGTAAAAGAAATTCTAATAAAAGATAATAAAGCCTACGGTGTGGTAATGGCCTGTGGTGCAGAAATCAGTGCTGACAATATCGTCAGTAATGCCGGTTTCTATAATACCGTTAAGAAGTTGCTGCCGGAAGATGTTCAAGACCGTTTAGGCGTTGATGATTGGTGTCGACAAGTTCAACGTTCAAGCGGACACTTTTGTATTTATGCTGGCTTTAAAGGCAACACTGAAGAACTGGGTTTAAGTACCACTAACCTTTGGATCTATCCTAACGGTGACCATGATAACAACCTGAAAAAATATATGGCCAACCCGGAAGAAGAGTTTCCGCTGGTGTATATTTCATTTCCCTCAGCAAAAGATCCTGATTGGGAAAACCGCTACCCTGGCAAATCGACTGTAGAGGTGGTGACACCAGCCAATATGGACTGGTTTAAAGAGTGGGAAGGCAGCCAATGGCAAAAGCGTGGTGAAGACTACGATACTTTTAAGGCAAAATTCGCCGACCGGCTGCTAGAAAAATTATTCGAACGGCACCCTCAACTACGTGACAAATTGGACTATTTTGAGCTTTCAACGCCGCTTTCTACCAACTGGTATCAAAAGAATAGTGCCGGAGAAATGCTCGCCCTTGACCATTTTGTTGACCGCTTCAAGAAGCCGTTTTTACATCCGATTACGCCAGTCAAAAACTTATATATGACGGGCTCCGATGTAATGACTGCTGGGGTGGGTGGCGCGATGATGGCCGGTATGATGACAACCTGTGCGATGCAAGGTCGAAAAGCCAAGGCAGTAGTCGATCTGTTAAAAACGTATGAAGAACAACCTGAAGAGTTTATTCCGAGTCCGGTCAGTGCTTAATCAGAGCATGCCCGGCTGCACTTACTTTTTGTGTTTCTTTCTGGCAAAACCTAAAAATACTAAACCTAAACCCAGCAAGGATAAACTTGCTGGCTCAATAACATTTACTGAAGGTGCAGGCTCACTTGAATAAACTATTTGATCTTCTGGCTCTGCTTGTACTGAAACGATATAAATACATATAGCACTCAAACCAATAAAATCACGTATAAACTTGTTCATAATTCCTTAATAAAAAATACTACCCAAACATCAGCAGCGGCAGACTATACGGATCTAATGCTTAGATATCTATCTATTTGATCGATTGAAGCCTTAATTCATCATGATTTATGGCTCCACAGCAAAGTTAATCGACTTCAAACTATTTTATCCAGAAGCGCTATTTTAATAACACCCACCGGCCCCTTGTTTATACTTAAGTAGTTACCGAATCTACTTCTTTAGCAGGAAGCTTAATATTCAGAATTTTCAATAACGAACCGGCCAGATCCTCTATAGCAGGGCCAGAAGCTAGTTCTGCAGTAGGAATATCCAAACCCGTTCTAGAAGAAAACTCGAGGTCTATTTCAACCGCCATTAGCGAATCCAACCCTAAGTCTCGTAAGCGCTGAGCTGGCTTAATATCGTCTAAATCCATACGCATGACTACTGCAACTGATTGGCTCAACATTTCCTTAATGATACTTAATCGTTCATCACTCGTTGTATCGCAAAAAGTCGTTTTCAATAGCCTTTCATCTTTCTTGGCATTATCACTTGAACCAATAGACTCCAGTAACTTAAAGCGACTATTGCCTGAACCTTTTGGTAGCAAATCGGCAAAACGGTGCCAATCAACGTCCATAATACCTAGCTGTGCTTGAGGGTGACTAAGCGCCAACCCCAAGGCTAGCGTTGCATCTGTACTTGAAAATGGCGTGATACCAATATTACTGAGGTGCTTCGCTAAATGCTGATTTCGTGCAACCACACCTGTTTCTTGAAACACACCCCAGTTAATACTCAAGCAAGGCAAATTTTGACCTTTTCTATAAATAGCCAATTGATCAAGGAAGTTGTTTGCAGCAACGTAGTTAGATTGGCCTGCATTTCCGACTAATGACGAAATCGATGAGAATAGCACCATAAAATCAAGGTCTCTTTCAGCCGTTAACTGATGCAGGTTCCAAGCGCCTTTGGCTTTTGCGTTAATCACTTTTTCTAATGAACTGCGCGCCATATCTTGAAGCCCTTTATCATCAAGTACCATAGCAGCATGCATTACGCCTTTCAGTGCCGGTAATTTCTGATCAATCTGAACAAATATTTCAGCAAGCCTGCTTATATCCGATACATCAGCAGAATAAGCGTGCACCCGAGTGCCGCGATTTTCCATCGTAGTAATCGCTTTTTTAGCATCCTCAGTGCTTGCTCCGCTTCGGCTTAATAACACTAAATGGCCTGCACCGTTGACACTCATCCATTCAGCTACCTGTAAGCCAAAACCTCCTAAGCCACCCGTAATAATATAACTGGCATCAGCTGAAAATAGGCTGGATTTAATATTTGGTTGGACCAATAAAGCCTTATCTTGATGAGATATAGCTAATTTTCCTATATATTTTGCCCTCGCCATCGTACGGAAAGCTTCAATGGTTTGACTTGCAGGAAACACTTCACAAGGTAAGGGCGTTAATTCGCCACTCGATAATAATGATAAAATTTTGTTTGCTATTTTAAGCGTATAAAGTGGCTGAGACTTATACATCCGATCAAAATCAACAGAAAAATAACTCAAATTCTCCATAAACGGCCGCAGCTTTAGCGCTTCATCTCGATCAAAACTCTGCTTACCCAACTCTATAAAACGGCCAAATGGCGCCAGACAATGTAGACTTTTTGTCATAACTTCACCGGGTGTGAAATTCAATACAACATCAACTCCATGTCCATTTGTCCACTGCTGGATATCATCAACAAAGCCTAAGCTTCGAGAATCACTGATATGTTGCACCCCTAGCTCTTTAAGGTAGGCCCGCTTTTCTTCACTGCCCGCTGTCGCAATAATATTAGCGCCTAGATAATTTGCTATATTAATAGCAGCTAGCCCAACGCCACCTGTTGCGCTATGAATCAAAACTGTTTCACCTTTCTTTAGTCGAGCCATCTCAACAAAGCTATGATATACCGTTTGATAAGTAACCAGATTTGTACTGTCTTCCAGACTCAGCTGTTCAGGTAGTTTTATTACTGTTGCGGCAGGGACAACAAGATGAGAGCGCATCACTGGCCCACCCATATAAACCCGATCACCTACTTTTAGATGACTGACATTTTGGCCCACTGCGCTAATAAGACCAGTACCTTCCATGCCAGTAGAACCTTGATAGAAAGTATCACTTTCGGCAGCCGTTGACAGAACCCCCATTGTTTTCATCAAGTCTTTGAAATGTAGCGAGCTAAAAGCCATTTCTATCTCAACTTCTCCCTGCTTAGGATTAACTCTAGCGACTTCAAAATAGGCAATGGTATCCATTCTGCCTTTTTCAGCCTGCCTCATCTCATACGCTGTATTATTACTGACAACGATTCTTTCATCTTTCACTTCAGGGGCGTCTAACTTAGCTTGGCTAATCCGAAGGGCGAATGTTTGATCGCCCCTAAAGGCAATTTCCTGCTCATCGCTTATCGTATTCAAGAGATTAAATAGAGTGGTTTGACTGTGAATATGGTCAATATCGACTAAACAAATATTAAGCGAAGGTCGCTCTGTCATTGCTGTGCGTGCCAGCCCTGACAATGGCGCTGTAACAAGATTAATCGAATCGCTCTCGGTAACGTTTTCAGCATTTTGAGTCAGTACAAAATAATGCTGAAGCGAATAATCAGAAAGACTCTGAAAGGTAAGTAACAGCTCATTTGCATAATCCGTAGCGTGTTCTATCAAATCTTCATTCTGATTGATATCCTTGCTTTTATTAAAATAGAAACGTGCATCAATTATATTTACATTCTTTGTTGCATCAACACTTTCTTGGATAACCAGCTTTAACTGTTCATGCTGTAAGGGTAGTGTTAAAAAAGTAATATTTTTCTGTGCAATATGCTCTAAGTCGTAGTGAAGTGGCGTATCACTCTGGGCGTTAATAACAAACCACTGTGTATTTTTATCATGTTGCTGCGATGTGCCTAAAGTAATTTCGTGCCAAGACTTTTCGTAAGTCCATTGATTCACCTTATTCAAATCGTCGATGACTACTTTTGGCAACAAACGACAAGAGAGGCCCCTTACTAAACCTACCACTTCACCAGTCTGACTATAGAGCGTAATATCACCGGTAATCGTTTCTGAAGTACGTTGACTAATACAACCATGTGCGACAATTTCGTTACCCACTTCACCAAACCATTGAAGACGCTTAATACCTACGGGTACCACATCATATTCAAGGTCTGAATCTTCGACTTTGTCTCCTGCAATCAAGCTATGTAAAGCCGCATCCAACAATACAGGGTGCAAAGAGTAACCTTCACTACTTAGGTTTTCAGGAAGCCGAATATATGACAGAACTTCATTGCCATAAATGCTAATTCTTTCTACCGCTTGAAAGCTTGGCCCATACACCAGGCCACGCAGTGCCAGTGCAGAATAGAGCTTTTCTTTACCCCAAGATTGTTTAACAGGTGAAAGTTGGTTCGTTCCAGCACTATCAATTTGGCTTTCTTCAAAGTGGTTCTCTATGTCTAAAAGCTTAACGGTTTCAGGTTGACGACCCCCGCTGAAATATTTTCCTTGTGCACATAATTGCGCGGCTGAATCACCGTGTTTGTAATACACATGATAACTTTGCTGTGTCGTATCTGGCTTTGCAATCAAACTGACGGCTTTATCTGTCAAGGATTCAGCTGGCGACATGAATTCGATGTCCTCGAGCGTAATCCCAATCTCTGCATCCCTGAGGTTTAACTGTCGAACCAGGCCCAGGCCCAATTCGACATAACCGGCACCAGGAAAGAGAATACTGCCTAGTACCTGATGGTCTTGTAAAAATGGCAAGGCTGTTGCATTTAATTCAACATGCCAGGCAAGCGTAGGTACTGACGTGGTACGCGACACAAGCGGGTGGCCTTGGTGCGGCAATCTATATTGTTTAGCCCTGTCTGTTTCATTCCAAAAAAGACTTTTATTCCAAGCGTAAGTCGGTAATTTGGTGTGCGATGTACTGCCAAAATATACTGACCAATCCGGGTTGATCCCTGCGCTATAGAGCTTACCTAAGCCCAAAGAAATACTCTCGATTTCATTTTGTTTTCGAATCAATGTCGAGACGCTAGTGATCTGTTTTGAGTTCTGTTTTGCAGTTTCAATCATTGAACTCGCCAAAACCGGATGAGGCCCAATCTCAACAAATACATTGTATTCGGATGCTAACGCAGTAGAAATTGCTTTAGAAAACAAAACTGATTGTCGTACATTTTTCCACCAATACCCGGCATCATGATCTCCCAACATGTCTTCACCCGTGACTGTTGAAATAAGTTGGGTATGCTGTTTTTCTGTCTTGATGGATTCCAGAGCATCAAGAAGTTCTGCTTCTATTTCGTTCATAATTGGGCTGTGATAGGGAACTTCAACATTGAGAAATTTATTGAAGCGCTGCTGTTCTTCTAACTTAATGACCATCGAGTCTAGTATTGACTGGTCACCAGCAAGTGTCACTGCACTCGGGCTATTAATAGCTGCTATAGATACTTTTTCGCCAAACTCTTCAACCCAAAGTTCAGCTTCTTCCGGAGAGAGCCCAACGGCTAACATAGCACCTTTACCCGCTGTAGTATGCTGCAGCCGGCTTCGATGATACGCCACAGTTAAAGCGCTATTTAGTGATAAACCTCCGCTAGCCCAGGCAGCAGCAACTTCACCAATGCTGTGGCCAACAATACCTTCTGCAAGGATTCCCCATGAAGCCAATAGCTTGGTAATACCAACCTGAACAACCAAGTTAGCAGGTTGAGCTATATTGGTATTTGTAATTCTTGACGCTTCTTCATTGCAATTAAGTTCGTTTAAAATTGACCACCCTGATATTTTTGTAAACAGGCGATCACACTCATCTACGGCGTCTCTATAAACGGGTTCTTCTTTGTATAGCTCTCTCCCCATGGCCCACCATTGGGGGCCCATACCGGTATACACAAACATGACTTTTGATTTTTCATGCTGTCCATAGACGAATTGGTCTGCACGTCGTTGACCTTTAGCTAATGCCTTGAGACCCTGAAGAATATCTTCAGGACAGTTACCCTGAAGCCATGCTCTATGATTTAAATGACTCTTTTGTGTGGCACAAGCAATTGCTATTTGTCTAAGTGCTGCTTCAGAAGTATCACTGATTTTTAACATTTTTTGCGCAATATCAGTGAGTGACTCTTCACAGGCTGCAGATACCTGCATGACTAGTGGTCGATTGTTGCTTTTAAGTTTATCGTCAACTTTTTTAACAGAAGGCGGCGACTCTAGTACGACATGGGCGTTGGTTCCGCCATAACCAAATGAGTTCACACCCGCGAATAAAGTCCCCTGTGCAGTTAAATTTTCTACCTCAGTTGGGATACGTAGTTTGAGGCCTTCCAAGTCGATATCGGAATTTAGTTCGTTTAAATGTAAATGCGGTACCAGCTTTCTATGCTTTAGTACCAAGGCAGCTTTGATCAAGCCCCCAACACCTGCTGAGGCTTCCATATGGCCAAGATTTGTCTTGATAGATCCCATAGGACAAGGCTCATGCTCGCTACGCCCCATACTCAACACGGTTCCTAAAGCGGATGCTTCAATGGGGTCACCCACAGGTGTGCCAGTACCATGCGCTTCCATGTAATTGATTTGAGAAGGTTGTATATTCGCCATCGAATACGCACTTTTCATCGCG
>Ga0105350_10002647_pt1 | contig 10669 bp, 5 predicted proteins | sample EN1Hudsemesocosm_FD_83506 | JGI IMG/M metagenome (GOLD analysis project Ga0105350, IMG submission 83506) | Methane-oxidizing microbial communities from mesocosms in the Hudson Canyon - EN1E Hudson Canyon | ecosystem: Environmental > Aquatic > Marine > Cold seeps | place: Hudson Canyon...
GAGCGTTGGCAACAACAAGCATCGTTTGTGATGCCTTTGTTATTGATACAAATACAATTGATAGGCGCGCTGATTTATATAATGCCGATTGGCATGATGTACTCAATATAGTTCAACAATTACCCGACACAGTGATGCGTGTATTACTGGTTGGCCATAATCCTGCTTTTGAAATGTTAGTTGAACAATTAATAGCAACACCTGCTGCTGATATTCATTTATCACCCTCATCAATGGCTAGACTAACCTTCAAGGGACACTGGTCAGGCTTAACGAGTGGTCAATGTCGGCTGTTGTCGATTGTTCATGCACAGGAATTAGTTTCGTAACTAAACTGAATTTAATTGAGAGCCGCTTTGATGATGTTCAGTTTAGAGCTCTAGCAAATATTGGAGTATAGTTTTACTAGGATTTAGATAGATGTTTTTTGCATTGAAAAATGTCTGGATTTTAACAATGTCTGAATTTAAATAAAGAGTAATAACGGCTATAGACGAGAGGAACGATAAAATTAAAGGTTAGCTAATCGCATCACTAACATGCTGAATGCCATGCGTGGATTCCATGACAAGTAAAAATAATAAAAATGCTTTAAGGAAACGATTTTCATGCTAGAAAAAATAAAAAAACTGTCAATCATTCAACAAATTGCCATTATTTTATCGATGATGTCCGTCGTCATATTTAGCAGCCTGAGTTTTGTTGCCACCAGTCAAACCGAAGCAATTTTGATTGATCAATCACAACAATCATTGAGAAAAGAAGTTGATTTGCTTGAGAAAATGTTTGATTTTTATCACGCCACGGTAATGTCTAATGCCGAGAAGTTGGGGGCGTTGTTTTTTCAGATGTATGATGGCTCTTTTCTAGTTGATGACACTGAAACTGTACGTATAGGTTCGTATAACAGCCCGCTTATTTATCATGATGATCATGTTGTTAATCTTAACTTTGACAAAGTGGATGAGTTTACTCGCCTCACCGGGGGCACCGCCACCGTATTTGTTCGTTACCAAGATGATTTTCTTCGAGCTACGACATCTTTGAAAAATGAACAGGGAAAACGTGCCATTGGTACCTTGCTAGGCAAACAGCACCCTGGCTATGAAATGCTGATGAACAATCAAGTTTATGATGGTTATGCTCATCTGTTTGGTCGTGATTATATGGCTCGTTATATGCCGATCACTGATAGAAATGGTGAGGTGGTTGCCATTTTGTATATTGGTTTTGATTTTACCGAAGGTTTAGCCACGTTAAAAACAACCTTATCGAATATGAAATTCGGTGATACCGGTTTTGCTTACGTTATAAATGCCGCTGGCAAAAAGAAAGGTAAAGCCGTTATTCATCCCCATTTTAGTGACGGAAATATTCTTGATATAGAAAATAAAACAGGTCAAGCGGAGTTTGATTTTTTATTTACTGATGACGTTGGCATGGCGATCAGCAAATGGTCATACATCGATAATGCTTTTTCAAACAGTAATAATTTAGTTGTTTATTCTCCGTTGCGAAATTGGGGTTGGGTGGTGGCTGCCACAGTTGATATCAATGAACTCACGCAAAATAGTGCAAGGGTGAGAAATATATTAATTGGCATAAGTTTAGTTTCATTAATCGTGATGTTAATACTCATATATAAAGTTTTGGAATTTAGCTTAAAGCCGTTACAGCCTGTTATCCATCAATTACGCGAAATTGGTAATGGAAATTTGAGTCATCAACTTGTTAAACATGGCAAATCTTCTGCTGGTGTGGGTGATGGCAGTCAAAATGAAATTAGTCAGTTGATTGATGCTGTTAATGAAATGCACACTAAATTTAGGACCTTAGTGAGCCAGATTTCATCAGCCTCAGGTGATGTAGCTAGCTCAGTCACACAGTTAGATGCCATTAGTGAAAATATAGATCAAGGTGTGCAACAGCAGGGTAATGATACTGAAATGTTGGCCACAGCCATTACGGAAATGGCCTCTTCTGCAACTGAGGTATCGAACAATGCTCAGTCCAGTGCAGATGAAATCAAGTCAGCACATGCGTTAGTTGTGGAAGGGCAAAATGTAGTTCAAGGGGTGGTCAATGTAAATAACTCCTTGGCAAGTGAATTAGATTCGGCCGTGGGCGTCATCAAAAAACTAGAAGTAGCAAGTCAAAATATTGGTTCGGTGCTGGATGTGATTCGAGGTATTGCCGAGCAAACTAATTTGCTGGCATTAAATGCCGCTATTGAGGCAGCCAGAGCCGGAGAGCAAGGTCGTGGCTTTGCAGTTGTAGCGGATGAAGTAAGAACGTTGGCCCAACGTTCACATGAATCGACACAAGAGATACAGGTGATTATTGAAGATCTACAAAAAAATGCAGGCCAAGCAGTTTTGGCCATTGACAGTGGCCGAGAGAAGGGTGCTGAAAGTGTCACCATTGCTAAAAATGCAGGCGAAGCTTTAGAGAATATCTACGCAATCATGGATACGATTAATGATGCCAGTGAGCAAATTGCTGTTGCGGCCAGAGTGCAAAGTGAAGTGGCCGAAGGTATCCACAAGCACATTGAAAGTATCAAAGATATTGCATCAACCACATCTGAAGGTACGGCAGCTTCAGCAAATGAAGTTTCACAACTATTGTCGATGGCCGAAGAGCTTAAAGCTGAAGTTGATTGTTTTAAACTATAAGCGTCATTAGTTTGCTGATTTAAGTTTAGGTGCTAGGATAGCAACACAGACATTAAGGAGAATGTTATGACTGAAAGGCGATGCGGCGAATGTGGTTCCCCTGTTCCTGATTCGGCGACACAATGTACACGTTGTGGAATGCACTTGTTTTCACCTAAGAAAAAAGGGCAAATAATCATTACTCACTCGCTTCACGGTCTCAGGCTTTTAGTCTAGCCAAACTCAGCTAGAATTGCATAAACATCATTGATGCTGCTGTGCATATTATCTAAGTTAGTTCTTGCTAGATCCTTATCGATTTCATTACCTTGATGAAAGAGTTGCTGGGCTATCTGGTGCATTTTTTCATGAGCGTGGTGGAGTTTATTTAGCCATTGTTTACTAAATAAATGTTCTTTACTCTCGCGACTTATCCAATAACTGCAGTGACATTTTTCCTGATCAAGTCCCATCCATACCGTAGCATCATCCTTAGAGTTAAGATGATTTGTAAGTTGTTTGACCCATTGATTGATTATTAAGTGTAAAAGGTTCACTCTTTTTTCTACGGGAGTTTGAGTCTGATCGTTATATGTCATCCATGCATTATTTGGCGTGTAGTTATCTAACCAAAGAATAAAATCATCAGCGGGCATAGGTCGGGCGATGCCGTAGCCTTGAGCATTGTCACAGCCCATAAGCAGAAGCATTGAACCATGCTCTACCGTTTCGACACCTTCGGCAATAATATCTCGGCCAAAACTTTCCGCTAAAGCAATAATGCCAGCCACAATAGTGTAATCGTTGGGGTCATCTAATATGTCGAAAATGAATGATTGATCAATTTTAATAGTTTGTGCCGGCAGCTTTCTTATATGTGTTAACGATGAATAACCGGTTCCGAAATCATCCAAGGAAAACTGAATACCATATTTAGTATTACAAATCGTGATGCAATTCTGAATCGCATCAACATCTGCTAATACGCTACTTTCAAGTATCTCCATTTGTAAATATTTGCTATCAACATCGGGGTACTTGGTTAAGGTGTCACCAAGATGTGTAAAAAAGGTGGGAGAGAGCAAGTGGAGAGAAGAAATATTGATGCTGATTTCTAGTTCAATACCTAATTTCTTCCAATGAGCAAGCTGTCGCATAGCTTGATTTATTACCCAGTTTCCTACTTTTATATCTAATTCGGTGCCTTCAATAGCCGGTAAAAATTCTATAGGAGGAATCAATCCTTTTTCTGGATGAAGCCAACGAATTAATGCTTCAACCCCAAACACCTTACCGGTTTTCATATTTACTTTAGGTTGATAATACAGCTGCAGTTCATCATTAGTTAAGGCAAGCTCAATTTCATGCAGACGATGATGTTGATGCACTATTTTTTGATTATCTTCGAGATCAAATAAATGATAATTATTTTTCCCCTTTACTTTAGAGTGATACATGGCCTGATCAGCATGGCGCAGCAAGGTATCTAAGTCGGCATCGTCATAAGGGTAGAGGGTAACGCCCATTGAAGCACTAATAGAAATAGCATGGCCTTCTATCAGATAAGGTTGGGCAATAGCATGTTGAATACGTTCCAGCATTTGCTCACCTTGAAATGGAGATTCTAAGTCAACAAGGAAAAATGCAAATTCATCACCACCTTGGCGTGAAACAGTATCTTCTTCACGGATGTTTGCCTGGATGCGTTTTGCTACTTCAATAAGCAATTGATCACCAATAATATGGCCATAGTTATCATTAACGGGTTTAAAGTTATCCAAATCAAGGAAGCCAACGGCAACTATCGTATTGGTCCGTTTACTGTGGGCAATCGCTTGATTAAAGCGATCAGCAAATAAGATGCGGTTTGGTAATTTGGTCAGCACATCATAATGTGCCATTAATTCTAGTTGCTCTTGCTGTTTTTTTGATTTGGTAATATCAGTAAAAATACCAACATAATTTATAAGCTCATTATTGTCATTGGTGAGCGCTGAAATAGTCAGTAGCTCAACATAGAGTTCGCCGCTTTTTTTTCGGTTCCAAACTTCTCCTTGCCAGTGACCATCGCTCGAAATTTCTTGCCACATGTCATTATAAAATTTAGGATCGTGCTGGCCAGAATTGAGAATGTCAGGGTTTTTCCCAATGACTTCTTCACGCGAATATTCAGTGACATCACAGAAGGTGGGATTGACATCAATAATGGTGCCAGTGACATCTGTAATAAGTATGCCTTCATGCGTATCGGTAAATACACGAGATGATAATTTAAGTTGTTCATCGATCTGTTTACGTTCTACCTCTATGCTGGCTCTGGCAGCAAGGCTGTTTAAGAGTTCAATCGTGTATGGACGCTCATTCATAGCTTTGTCATCAAGAAGAGCCAGCAGGCCGATAGTTTCATCTTGTTTATTTTTTAATGGCACACCGATATAACTTTGAGCATCCATCTCGGTCAGGCATTCGTCTTTGGGGAAAAGTTGTTGAATATTATTAGGATAAGTACACATACCTTGTTCGGTGACATCTTTGCAGGGAGTGAAATCTAACGGGTAAGAAAAATTATCGCCGTAGTCATTGCCATTCCATACAGCAAGTGTTGTCACTGTTGTTTTGTCGTTAGGCTGAAGGATTGCTATAAGGGCATAACGCATGCCGATCGATGAAGCTAATTGGCGAACAATGGTTTTAAATATATCCCCGTTATCAATAGAGCCTGTTTCGGCTAATGTGCGTAATACGTCTTCACTACGTTTTCGCTCTGAAATATCACGGACAGTAGAAATAACATGCGTACCCGTGTTATTTGTAATTAGCTGTTGAGATATTTCCACCCAGATGTTGTCGTGATGATTATTTTTTGTTTGTTTGATGTAAGGTGCTGAATCAAGCTGTTTGCTGATAGATGATACGTTAGCTTTTGGTGCTAAATTTAGCTCAGTGATGGAACGTCGTTTAAGCTCATCATTTGATAAACCAAATAACTTACTCGCAGCTTGATTAGCATCAATGATTTTGCCACTGTTGGCATGGTGAACAAATATCGCTTCCGTTGTTGAATTGACGATGTCTAAGAAGTTTTCCTGCCTCTGCCGAGAGTTGATGTTTTCTCTTCTTAATAAGAAATAAATAATCAATGAACTGACTATTACGAACAACCAACCTTTTAACACTTGAAGTTGAGTTATATGTTCAGGACTTTTGAAGATGGCAAGTACGATCACATCGGAAAAAAGAATCCAGAAAAGTGAAAAAACAGCATAAACAAGACTGATTTTAAGTGCTATTTTTGAATGCGGTTTATGGGCATCTAAAATTACATCATTCATTATAAATAAGTACCTATTGTATAGTTTTTATTATTGTTAATAGTTACAGTTGCTAACGTTATGCTTGTTTAAACCGCTGAATCATACCGGTTAAATTATGTGATTGATTGGCTAAGGTTTCCGCGGCAATACTGGCCGAGCTGACGCCTGAGAGTACATTTTCTGCACCACCGTTAATGTGTACAATATTTTGATTAATTTCCTCACTAACGGCACTTTGTTGTTCTACTGCAGTGGCAATTTGAATATTAAGATCATTCATGCCACTAACTTGATCTGCGATGAGGCTGAGAGAATCAATAGCGCTGGAGATTTCCATTTCACTTTCAGTGGCAGATTTCTGACTGTGACTCATTACTGATACGGCTTGTTCGACAGCGATGTTTAAGTTGCCGATTAATTTTTGAATTTCTGCGGTGGAATCTTGCGTTCTTCCGGCTAATGTTCTCACTTCATCAGCCACTACAGAAAAACCTCGACCCTGTTCGCCAGCACGCGCGGCTTCAATGGCTGCATTTAATGCTAACAAGTTAGTTTGTTCGGCAATGCCTTTGATGACATCGACGACCGTACCGATGTTTTTAGTATCGGTATCGAGCTGAGAGACCACATTGGCAACATTCGTCATTGCCTGATTCAGTGATTGTAATCCGCCTACCGCACCGGAAGCATGGCGTACACCTTCTTGTGAATGGAGATCGGTTTCCTCCGTTTTCTGCGCGGCGTACGCTGCATTTCTAGCTACTTCCTGTACGGTAGCTGTCATTTCAGTCATTGCTGTTGCCACTAAATCGGTTTCAGAAGCTTGATTTTGTATCGAAGATTTTATATTGCTTAGTGAGTGAGCAGTATTATCAGCATGCTCTTCAATGTGACCAGCCACGTCTTTCATGCGTCCCAAAACAGTTCTAAGTTTAGCTTTGAGTAATTCGGCAGGTAATTGTATTTGACCAATTTCATCAGATCGTCCGGTGTAGATAAGAGCCATTAAAGGATTATTAATGTCATTGTTAGCCGTTTTTACTGCGTGTTGTAAGGGAGAAAATGCCCATGTTGATCCTAGATAAAATACGACAAGGCTGGTAATCGTGCCCAGTAATAATGGCAAGCCACTAATATCTGGGCTTATAAAACATGCCGCGACACCTGAACACACCGAGATAGCATTTAATAAAATGCTGCGACTTTTTAACGTTAGTCGATCAATAAAACGGTCTAGTGTCGGTGAGTTTCCGGCATTGAGTTGCTTATAAACTTTGTCTGCGCGTGCCACTCGTTCAGCCGAGGGTTTTGTTCGCACAGATTCATAACCTATAACTTGACCTTTTTCAGAAACTGGCGAGACATAGCCATCGACCCAATAATAATCGCCATTTTTAGAGCGGTTTTTTACTATACCCATCCAATGTTTGTCGTCTTTCAAATGTTGCCACAAGTCTGCAAAAGCAGGTGAAGGCATATCTGGGTGACGGATCACATTATGATTTTTCCCGCTGAGTTCTTCAGGTTGAAAACCACTGATATCTAGAAAAGTGTTGTTAAAGCTGGTGAGACTTCCTTTTAAGTCCGTTGTCGATATGATTTCTTCATTAACGGGAAAAGGAATTTCATTGTTTGTAACAGGTACGTTGTTTTTCAATGTTGCTTACATCCAGAGTATGTCGCATGTCCGGATTATGCTGAGGGTTTTAATTAACGATCCCGTTAATTTTGTGCGATTGGCAGTGTTGCTTAGCGTAATGATGAACAATGGAAGATCTATATAAGACCCCTCATAAAATTACGCAGATCATACTCATGTGCGAAATATCACTACATGATCTAGATCAAGAACTGGTTAGTTAATCAAACTAGTCGTCAGGAAATGGTTGTTCTAAAGTTGTTTAAATTCGACCCCGAAAGTCATACCATCGTCGGTATTGTGAAAAGCAGCTACTTCGCCATCAAATTGTCGTTAGGAACGATGTCACAATGACTTCTCGTTGTGCTCACACGGTAAGCGAATCAAAAACGTAGTACCTTTGCCCACTTCAGATTCAACCGTCATTTCACCAGCATGATTCTCAGTGATGATGAAATAAGACACACTTAAGCCCAAGCCGGTACCCACACCAACAGGTTTAGTGGTGAAGAAGGGTTCAAAAATACGCTTGCGAGTTTCTTCATCTATTCCTGGCCCATTGTCTTCTATAGAGATAAGGACTTTATTAAATTCTGGCTCATAGACACTTTTTAGGGTGAATGATGGTTGGGACACGCCTGCTTCTTGCATGGCTTGAGCACCATTACGTAATAGATTTAAAAATACTTGTTGGATCTTGCCTTCTTCACAGGAAACCAAAGGAAGGCTTTCATCATAATGCTTGATAATTTCGATAGATTTAAAGTCATATTGTTTTTTCAAGTCATAATCAGTGGCTGAAAGTTCGATGGTTTTATCTAAGACATCATTGATATTGTGGGTCGCGAAGCTCTCATCACTTTTTCGAGCAAAGGTGAGCATATTAGTCACAATATCAGCAACTCGATCGCAAGAGACATTAATAGAATCTAGCATACGAGTGATGCCACGCTGCTCCATGTAGGCATGAATAGTCTTCATATCAGTGCCAATATTTTCAGCAGCAGCTATATTGGCCGGCACATCATCGCGAGTTAAGCGGTTGGCCATCACATTGGCTGTTTGCATAATGCCGGCAAGTGGGTTGTTGACTTCATGAGCCATGCCGGCTGCAAGCCCACCCAAAGATAACATTTTTTCATTTTGCACCAACATCTCTTCAATACGAACTTGGTCGGTAATGTCATCGAGGCGGATAACCACACCTTCGACACCGTTGGGGATCAGCGGATAGATGGTGATATTTTCAAATCGTACAATATCACCTTGAGTGTATTGTCTTTTTAAAATGAGTTGTTGTTCACGTGTTCTAATTGCATCTTGTATTTTCGGAATGTCTGAAGCAAGACGGGGAAATACATCTTTAAGTTGTTGCCCTATAGCATTGGCTGTCATTAAACCGGTATCTTTTTCTGCTTCACTATTCCATTGGCTAACAGTGTTATTTGAATCGACACCAATCAATACTGAAGGCATAGAGTCAATAATGTTTGATAATGAGTTTTGTAAATGCAATAAATCTGAGTTTCTCTGCTGCAGTGCATCTAGCATGGAATTAAAGCCATCACAGAGTTGCTGAATTTCTAAGTAATCGTCATGTTCAACTCGGATATTGTAGTTTTTTTCCTCCTTGATAAGCTTTGTAGCTTCTGAAAGCTCATGAATAGGTGCGGAGATAATTTTTTGTAATTTAGAGGTCAGCAAGATCGCTATGATTAATACAGAAAAAACGATGACGACGGTTACCAGCATATTTTGTTGTATTTGTTGGTAGAACGAATCTAAATTAGATTTTAAATAAACATAACCAATTGCTTTGTCACTACCTTGAAGCGTAATGGCTTGGCTTAAATGAAATAGGTCATCTTTGAACTGATATGACTGATTAGGATCTGAAAACTCATATAAAACAGAAATATCATCGCCGCTTAAATCATAGGCTGAAAACAGCTTTTTATCTGCTGTGTAGATAGCGGCAGTTTGTATGCGAGCATCACTAGAAAACTCAGAAAGAATTATATTTGCATCGCCCTCATTTTCGAACAAAACAGCAGCCTGAACATTGTCGGCAGTAATATTGGCAACACTGGTCAAGTTTTCTACCATTGATAGACGGTGTTCACGAAGTTGGAAAAAAGTGAACATTGATGCGGATAATAATAATGACAAAGTAGTTATCATTACGATGATAAGAATCAACTTGCTTTGGATAGTAACCTTGCTTGATTTGAAGACGTTATTCATCATTGTCTCCCGTATAAACACGATCTGCTATTCGAAGCACTTGTGATGAAATCGTTAAACCCGCTTGCTTTAACGCGTTTATATTGACTTCAAACTTGATGGTTAGATCTTTACGAACAAAGTTAATCATGCCGCCCTGTTGAATGAATTGATCTGATTCGCCGATGGTCAACCGCTGTGTATTTTTACTTGTCACCAAAATTTCATCAATGTCATCATCGGTTTCACGGCTAATAAAAATGATATGGCAATTATTTTGTATTAATGAATGGCCATTTAAATGCATAAATTTAACGTCCAGCGAATTACCAGATTTCGTTTGTGAAGGCAGGGACTTAAAGGACGAAACATCCTCTTCATTAGCATCATAAATACAGATAGTCAGTGCATTTGTTTGCCAATCGATAAAGTGCAAGATGTTATAGACTAAAGCCGCCTTAATGCTCGATTCGGAATACGTTTTAGATATCTGTCCAGCATAAGCATTCGCAGAAAATAGAGCACACATAAGGCTAAGGAAAAAGAAGAATGTAACGCGAGCGAAGTTGGTTTTGAATATCGTAAAGATATTCAAAACCAGTGGATGATTAAATTGATGGCTTTTTATTTTTTTAATGTTATTTGTCATCATCAGTAATGGTTAATTAAAAAGGTACCGTAATCCCAAGCATAAAGAAACGCCCAGGCTTAGTAGGCAAAGTGTTCTGGCCAGAAAAACCTTCTGCCGTTTGTGTTGGCACATACACATCTTCATCTAGCAGGTTGTCCATATAGGCAGTTATTTTAATATCATGAAACTTTGATAATGTCATTGAGGC
>Ga0105350_10002650_pt1 | contig 10658 bp, 7 predicted proteins | sample EN1Hudsemesocosm_FD_83506 | JGI IMG/M metagenome (GOLD analysis project Ga0105350, IMG submission 83506) | Methane-oxidizing microbial communities from mesocosms in the Hudson Canyon - EN1E Hudson Canyon | ecosystem: Environmental > Aquatic > Marine > Cold seeps | place: Hudson Canyon...
GTATCGCGATAACCAAAGCCAATGACTTCCGCTTCGAGTAAAGTACCATCAGCGTCTAGCACCGAGTCACCATCGAGATCCACAGCGCCTTTAATGATTAAATCACTACCTAGTACGCCGCTCACTAGGTTACCCGCGTCATCCAAAGTGATTTGAAGTTCAAATGATTCAATTCCGCTAGCGTTGCCTACAATTTCAGTTGCAGGTGGTAGGACAATAGAAACGGGTACCGATATGACCGAAAGCAAACCCGTGGATGCATCAAAGCTTGTTGTACCATTCCCAGAAAAATTGATTAAGGGTAGTTGCGGAGTAACACCCAGTGTTTCTGCTTGCACAGGTGCAACAGACACTGTGGAGGCGGCTAAAATTGCGCAGTAAAGTCCCTTCACCCGAGGTAGTCGAGCAAATGTTGAAGTATTCATGATTTTCTCCTGAATGCGTTAGCGCTTGCGCGCTAACAACAGAGTTTATGAGGTAGGGTTATTTGCTCTGTGATTTTCTGCGACGAGCAAACAACAGCGATAGACCTAAGAAACTAAGTGCAAACGTACCCGGCTCAGAAACACTCGTTGCATTTTTGAAGGTGTTAGCATTGCCCATATAGGTAGAAGAAAAGCTGCTTGAAAAATCGAAATCGAAAGGCATGCTGATATCACTAAAAATTACACCTGCAAAGTCACCAAACTTGCTTGCTCTGCTGCCCTTTAAGTCTTCAAACATAAAGTTAAATACACCTGGTCCTGCAAGTGAGAATTGAGCTAAATCTCCGCTAAGCATATTTCTTGAATTTCCATTCGAAATAGAAAGTGTAGTATTAATTAGTTGACCACTGTCATAATCCCCATCAATTTCAAACATCCAACCACTTTTAAAATGCTCATCACCATTAAGGTTGGTATTGTTAGACCCAGCAAATGGGCTACTAATGTTAAAATCGCCGGTACCTGCATCATAAGAAAAATCTAGAGCATTAAACTGAATATCAGGATTTGAACGTCCAGAAAAATCAAGATTTCCAATTTGAATTACCGCAGCACCTGCAATCTGCGCCCCTAATATTGTTGCCGTCAGGCCCAAACTAGCCACTACTTTTGTAATTTTATTCATTTACTGCATTCCTATTTAGTATTTATGTAAGTTAAAAAGTTGGTGAATTATTCAACAAAATAGGGGTGGCGTCGTCTCCCCCTACAGGGAGACACCCATAAACACTGGATTTGAGAGACTTTTAACACTTTTTTACAATTGCTTTTATAAAACTAAAGATTGTGAATAGACGAGTAATGAAATTTTTGACTGAAAATTATTTTCGAAAGGAACCAACTTAACTCAAACGAAAAATAATTCGGTATTCAGACAGGCACGAAACAGCCAGCAGTTACCAATGTGCTTATCATTATTTCCAATAATTACCGAAAAGAGTTGGCGTAGAAGCATCAATTAAAAACAGTGTATATAGAGATTTAAGCAAAACATCTCAAGCGATGCTGCCTAATTTAAGTTAAGGTGCAAAAATCCGAGGCATAGCTACTGCGGTGCATTTTAATGCTTAGCAACTAAGTAAAGAGAGAGATTTTCTATAGGCTGTAGGCGTCAAACCTGTACATTTCCTGAATGATTTATAGAAGCCAGACTTAGATTTAAAACCCGCCATCATACAAATATCGAGTACCGTGTTGTCTGCTGACATTGACAGTAAACGCTTTGCTTCTTCAACGCGCATATCCGAAATCAAGTCAGTAAAAGACTTTTCATAGACAGTATTGATTGCTTGAGACAAGTGATTTGAGGAGCATTCTAGGTAGTTTGAGACATCTGACAATGAAAGCGCATCGTTTACAAAATACTTCCCTTTAAGCATTACCGCTTCAAACTGCTCGACAATTTGCTTTATGCGCTGTTGGCTCAACTTAGATTTCACATACTTGGTATTGTTCTTTTCCGATATCTTTTGCTGACTTGTACTCTCCATAGCTGCGATATTTTCTTCTGTGCTTGAAACGCTAAGAATTATGTTAGAGGGGCTTGTATGTTCTTTTATGGCTTGCTCATTTAAAGTATCTTGGCTAAGACTAGGCGCAATACTAAGAGTGACACCTTTAAGCGAATACCAAAAAGTAGAGATCACGATTAAAATAAGGATTGAGTGTTTAATACCCAGCATTATAGACATTGGAACTGGCGTAACAAAAACATCTATTAAATAAAGTAATGCACTACACAATACGAACGCCAATATGGAATGACGAACTACCCTCATCCACTTGACCAAGGCGCGATTGGCCTCGGATTGAGTTTCATCTAATTTCTCTCTGTTTAATATGCCACCAGAGATCCACCAATATAACAATATTTGCGCAAGCATTAGTATTTGCTCGGCATGGAAAACCCAAAACAAGGAAACATGTGAAGAATATAGCAACCCCGGTTCAGTCTGGAGAATTTGTACAACGTCCTTTTTTATTCCAGGATCTACTGTAAACATTACCACGGTGCCAACGACACCCAACATAGCAGGTATAAAATGCACCCATGCACTTTCCGGGAATTGATAATCTGGGCAGAGAGCGAATTGCATATAGAAATAAACTAGCGGAGGCGCCATAAAAATAACCCATATCCCCCACCCGATATATTCAGGCTTGTCTATCATCACACCACTTGACGCTAATAATGTTTGTAGAAATATCAGACAAACTATCATTAGAAACGCAATAAACAGGCAATCTGCCGCTTCCCGCTTTTTAGTTGAAAACCATAGCCCCATACACAACATCAAGGTCTGAGCGAAACCGAATAGACTTAGAGAAAATATGGCATTCATGCTAAAGCACGCCCTTAAATATCAAACTTATTACTAACATTATCAAAGCCAAAACTTAAAACTCACTACCACTTACCTACCCCGAAGTTATATCCGTAACCAAAACCTTGCGATGGATCAGTAGCTAGTAGGAGGCAAGAAATAATCTTAATTCTGAATGTAATTATAAAAACAATAGAAGTTAGAAGCATGAACATTTGAACGACGGAAGAGTTTGTTTAGCTATGGGGCTTAGATAAGGGGTTTAGATAGTGACCTGTATTTACAGGGTAAGCAGTCGTAAGCTGCTAAATACTTAAGTTACGGTTTAATCTGGTGCCTTTGCAGTAATACCGGTGACAGAAAAGACAAGAATTCGATGCAACAACCTTGGTCTAAATTACGCGTACATGGGAATATCTCAAATGACATAGACCTTTATACCTTTATACCTTTAGACATAACTTCGCCAGCCAGTTGATCATGAAAGGCACTGACTCATTAAAGAGGTGAGCCGATAGTGCAAAGTTATCATCTCAAGAGCTAGTGTGGTTTGAAAGCAGAATAATCCAACAACAAAGCATTTTTAAACAGCTAGCACAACGTGTTGCAAGGGTTACGAAAGAGTTAGGCTGTACTCAAAAACAACCGGCTAAGACCGTTCCATTTCGCAACAATTGATCGAGGCACATGAAGCGGTTAAGCTAGAAAAGCAGATAGATTAAGAGGCTGATTAATCAAAAAAACAACTTCTTAGTTCCCGTTTACCGCTTATTTAACTCAAGACGTATATCTCACTGAACTAAGACCAAGCCAGCACCTAAGCCAGTCCCAATCATTAGCCCTAGCGAGAAGAAAAGGAGCATCAAATAATAGATCCATCGAGCACCTTTGGGGTGAGCAAAGTTAATAGTCCGTCCGAGCTTTGGATTCCTCTTTGGCACTGACGATCGGCTGTCGCGTTTGCTGAAGTAAATTGTACTCCAGTTGTCAGAGTCTTCCCATTCAGCCTGGTTTATTGCTTCTTTGTCTTTGTGTTTTGCCATATATCCTCGAGAATTTAAACTATTTCTGGAGTCAGAATAATTCTGAATATCAATCTGGGGCAGCCCCCCAGAGGCTTTATCTATTACCATTAATCTCGTGAATTGGACCATGACCTGAGAGACAAAGATAGCGGCTCTTTGAAACAAGAAGCACAAAATAATCGTCAACAATAAGGCGAGCCATGACAGGATCGGGATAATGACCATTGGAGTACTTTCCAACCCGACCTTAACTATACGATGAGCATTAAAAGTGATTAAAGAGTTTTGTAAAGTGAGGGGAGTATAAATCTGAAAATTTTAAACAATACTTGGTAGGACCAGGCGGATTCGAACCGCCGACCCCTACCATGTCAAGGTATCTAAAGCGTATATCCTCAAAAAACCGCCACTAACCTCAGTCATCTAAAACATGGATTTAATTCATTATATATCAATAACTTAACATCTATACGCTCTAGCTAAATAGGGATATTGAGGTTAGTGCGAATTAGCCTTTGTTAGTTTATACTGCTACCTATTTGCTACCTAGAATATTCCAGGCTGACATGAACTCCACAATTCGATTTAAACTGACGACGACTAATCTTAAGAAAATTTCGGTTAACCCACCCTCCTCAGATATATACGATACTGAGGTAAAAGGCTTTCATATCAGGCCTGGATCTAAAGGTTTAACGTTCAGAGTTTTTTATCGCAGCCAAGCTGATAAACAACGTGTATATACTATTGGTCGATACGGGATCATAACGACAACTCAAGCTAGAACCGAAGCGATTAAGATTTTAGCCCTTGTGTCTCAAGGCATCGATCCACGCGCAGACATCATTGCCAACAAAGAGAAAGAAAAGCATTCACAAAAACAAACGTTAAAAGCATACCTTGAAGGCCCCTACACTATTCATCAAAGTAGAAAAAAAGCCGGTGAACATACCCTCGCTATTATTAAACATAACTTCAATGACTGGTTGACGAAGCCAATGGATTCTTTGGATCTCGCTTTAGTCGAAGATTGGCAAGCACTTAAAGAGAAGCAGAATAAGTCCTATGAAACACTTAAACGAGCATTGGGTGCGCTCAATACACTACTAAACCATGCAACTAAAAAAGGAACGATTGAGGCTAACCCTCTCAAAGGCATTCAATTAGAAAAACCAGCGATGACCGAAAGACAACTGAACAAAGCTGGTTCTTCACGACGATATTTAGAACACGATGAAGTTACATCACTATTTAATGCTCTTGAACTATATCAGTCTGACAAGCGCCAACAACGCAGAAATAGTCGTACACATGGAAAACCACACTTACCTAATTTAAACACGCTTGACTATGTCGACCACGTTAAGCCCTTTATTCTCACGATGCTCTATACAGGCTTTAGACCCGGCGATCTGTTTGGCCTTCGATGGGAACATATCAACTTTAAATTCAAAACCATTACCAAAACAATTGAAAAAACAGCCCATCACCACCCCGAGCCAAGAACATTCCCCATTGGCCTAGCGCCTCATAAGATATTAAAAATATGGTGGATTCAACTTAAGAAACCAAAAGAAGGTTATGTCTTTGCCAGCAGCACCGGCGGCAGAAAAGACAAAAAGTCGATGCAGAAACCTTGGTCTAAATTACGCGTACTGGGGAATATTTCAAATGACCTAGACCTTTATACCTTGAGACATAACTTCGCCAGCCAGCTGATCATGAAAGGTACTGACTTATTAACTGTTTCAAGATTAATGGCGCATACTGACATTCAAACAACGATTAAGAATTATGGCCATTTATGCCCTGATCATACTAGAGCGCATGTAGAGGAATTTTGTGAACTGTATTCATAATATCTTTAGGGAATTGTATGGTGATAATTTAAGGCCTTACACAATTAAATTTACAGCCTCAAATTCGACCACGTTTATTATTGTTCAAAAAACAACTCCTCCTACCCTCTTTATCGCTCTTTATCTTCTCTCTTTATCTTGCCAAAAAGATCGCAATAGCCTTTAATATGACGGCGGACTGGTTGATATTTGAAGCTGTGAGTCAGATATCTGAAGAGGATCAGCGCACCATTCAATCATTAATTGATGGCATGATTCAGAAGCACCAAGCCAAGCAGCTGACACAGATCAGCAGCTAAAAGAGGAAGGAATGCAATATAATTTCGAATGGAACCCTGGTAAAGCACACACTAATATTCGTAAACATGGTGTAAGCTTTGAGGAAGCCACCGAGGTCTTTGATGACCCCATGGCGATGACTGTTTTTGATGAGGATGAATCTAGTAACGAGGAAGACCGCTGGATCACACTAGGCAAAGCTAGAGATCAATATTATTTACTGGTGATACACACCTACCGCAACACCAATAAAGAGAACGTGACCATTCGCTTAATCTCAGCGCGACCGGCCACTAAACATGAGATTCGACAGTACGAAGAAGGGTGAACAGTATGCGTGAAGAATACGATTTTTCTAAAAGCGAACGTGGTAAGTTTTATAATCCTAATGCTAAAAATAACTTACCGGTTTATTTAGACACTGAAGTACTGGATTACTTCTCCGCCAAAGCCAAGTCCAAGGGTGTAGAGCTAAACCATATGCTGAATGATTTACTTAAAAAAGACATTGCCTTGATTGAAGGGGTTAAATAACAATGGCCCGCATTGCGGGCCATTGATTCGTCAGGAGTGAGCACTTAATAAATTAGACCACGTTTATTACTGATCAAAAAATAACTCCTCCGTCCCTCTTTATCTCGCTTGAACTGAATACCAGTCTTTTTCAACAAAGGCTGGATCGATACCAAACTCTATCGCAATCTCATTAATAACGTCTGGATCAAGAGACATATTGGTACTTTATCGATTTCCCAGCATAAGCCATTTTACGCGATATCCGACCTCTAACAGCAATCACTCTCCCTGTAGGTACTTGAGTACTACTACCATCATTGTAGGCCTGTAACTCTCTTGAAGGCACAACCTCTACTTTGAGTTTCTCAACTAATGCCTCTTTCGCCAACTCAGGTAAAGCTTTAATCGGAATAACCTTACCTGTGAGGGATGAGCGTTTAGCCTTAGCAAATAAGCCTTGGCCAAATTTAATGAGCGTTTCATCTACTAACAGTTGCCTTAAAACACGTCCAACCTGGTCTCTATCTGACAAGTCAAAGAAATCACTTGGCGTAAAAACGGTATCTTTACTCCGGTTGATTCGATATTTTATCTTACTTTTAAGCGAATTAAGCGCCATCTCTTTCTCACAAAAATACGACACTTAGTTAAAACTATCAACTTCATTAATCCGTTATGATTCATAGTATTATTGAATTCTCAAATTAAATCACTAAGCATAAAATAATTTACCGCGAAATATCAATCTAGAACAGAGTACACTCCTTGGCATACAACTTCTGGTAAAACGTTAGCATCTAAGACGCCGCCTCCCTAAAACTATTTCTCCAAAAAACAAAGGGTTGCCTTTACTGCAACCCTTTGTCTCAAGCTCACTTCAACGACAAACTATTGCCAAGCAACTGCAATAGCTGAATTCACCGTTTGTTGATCTTCAGCACTTAAGGTCATTTGTCCGCCTGAAGGCGTGCCATAACTTGCCATTAATGAGACAAGTTGGTTTATATTGGTAGTGTCAACAGCTTCAGCACCACTAACAACTGACTCTAGTTGAGCATTACTATCACTAAACCAATCATTCACGGTCACCTGATCACTGCTACCCAGTAGCGTAATCTGAAGGTCACTGCCATCTTGGCTAAACCAAATATTGTTAATGTCAAAGTTATCGACAAAAATCAGTTTATCTACTTCAGATGCAGAAACTGCATCATTATTGATCGTGTCAGTGCCATCACCTGCCTGGAAGTGATAACTATCATCACCCGCTCCACCACTTAAGGTATCGCTACCCGTTCCGCCGATAATGACATCATCACTGCTTGAACCGGTGATTGTATCCCCTTTAGCGCCACCATCTATAGAATCGATATTCAATAAAGTAGTTTGGCTAAAGTCGAGCACATTGCCATATTCATGCCCCAATATCTTATTAGTCCCTGCGCCGCCGTCTATTATTTCAATGCTATCTGAAGCATAGAAGTTTTTAAGAACAAATTCATCATCACCAAGCCCGCCTAAAATGGTGTCTGTTCCAGCACCACCATCAAACAGATCTGTACCCTGCCCAGTACCTTCAACTATAAAGGTATCATTACCACCATTACCTTTTAGTACATCACCACTAGTGCCGCCTACAATGACATCATCACCCTCAGAACCGAAGATTTCATCGCCACCTGCACCACCTTGTATCTGGTCAATGTTAGTGAGAATAGTTTGACTGAAATCGAGATCATTCCCATAAGAGGTACCCGAAATAATATTAGTGCCATTACCACCATCAAACTCTTCAATACTATCGGCTAATGTAATGTGAAGCATAGTAAAGGTGTCATCACCCGACCCACCGAGAACGGTGTCATAACCTGTTCCGCCATTAAAGCTATCGCGATCTTGGTCATGCCCTTCAACTACAAAGGTATCATCACCATCTCCACCGTACATTTTATCGTTGCCTTCACCCCCGATAATGGTGTCATCATCGCCATTACCGTAGATAGTATCACCACCTGACATTCCATCGATCAAGTCTTTTCCGGCAGTTCCGTTTAAGGTGTTGGTGTAGTTGTTTCCGGTAATGGGGTTTAGAGCCGGTAACGAGTTATTTATTACAATATCAAATATGTCACTTGCAGATAGACCCGCTAAATCTGTCGCAAATACTTCTACGCTATAGCTGGTTATGTCTCCTGGTCCTGGCGTACCACTGAAGGTTTGTGTGCTTGCATCAAAGCTTAACCAAGTCGGTAAGGCTGAGCCATCTGACAAGGTGGCACTATAGGTAAGCACATCACCTGCATCAATATCGGTAAAGCTACCGGCTGGGACACTAAAGCTGAAGGCAACATTTTCATTGCCCGCTTGATCTGCAATCGCCAGTGATAACATTGGGATATCGTTGGTATTGGTGACGGTCAGGGTAAAGCTAGTTTGCGCACTTTCTTGTCCGTCGCTTGCCGTTACTTCAAGGGTTAAACTACCCACTTCATCATTTGTGGATACACCGCTGAAGCTTGTACCATCAAAACTTAACCATGTCGGTAAGGCTCCGCCGCCCACTAATGTTGCTGTATACGTCAGGTTATCGCCATCCAGATCCGCAAAGGCATCGGCTGGAATCGCCAAACTTAACGTCGCATCTTCTGCAATATTGGTATTGGAGATACCTTGATCCACCGTAGGGGCATCATTGGTATTAGCAATGGTGATATCAAATATGTCACTTGCAGATAGACCCGCTAAATCTGTCGCAAAGACTTCTACGCTATAGCTGGTAATGTCACCCGGTCCTGGCGTACCACTGAAGGTTAGTGTCGTTGCATCAAAGCTTAACCACGTCGGTAAGGCTGAACCATCAGACAAGGTGGCGCTATACGTGAGCACATCACCTGTATCTATATCGGTAAAGCTACCGGCTGGTACACTAAAGCTGAAGACAACGTTTTCATTGCCCGCTTGGTCTGCAATCGCCAGTGATAACATGGGGATATCGTTGGTATTGGTGACAGTAAGATTAAAGCTAGTTTGCGCACTTTCTTGTCCGTCGCTTGCCGTTACTTCTAATACCAGACTAGCCACTTCAGCATTCGTTGGAATACCGCTAAAGCTTGTGCCATCAAACGTTAACCAGGTGGGTAAGGCTCCGCCGCCCACTAATGTTGCTGTATACGTCAGGTTATCGCCATCCAGATCTGCAAAGGCATCGGCCGGAATCGCCAAACTTAAGCTCGCATCTTCTGCAATGCTGGTATTCGCGATACCTTGATCCACCGTAGGGGCATCATTGGTATTGGCAATGGTGATATCAAATATATCACTTGCAGACAAACCCGCTAAATCTATCGCGAATACTTCTACGCTATAGCTGGTAATGTCACCCGGTCCCGGTGTACCACTGAAGGTTTGTGTGCTTGCATCAAAGCTTAACCAGGTTGGTAGAGCTGAGCCATCTGATAATGTGGCGCTATACGTGAGCACATCACCTAAATCGATATCCGTAAAGCTACCGGCTGGTACACTAAAGCTGAAGGCAACATTTTCATTGCCTGCTTGGTCCGCAATCGCCAGTGATAACATGGGGATATCATTGGTATTGGTGACGGTAAGAGTAAAGCTAGTTTGCGCACTTTCTTGTCCGTCGCTTGCCGTTACGTCTAATACCAGACTAGCCACCTCAGCATTCGTCGGAATACCGCTAAAGCTTGTACCATCAAACGTTAACCATGTCGGTAAGGCTGAACCATCAGATAGTGTTGCCGTATACGTCAGACTATCGCCGTCCAGATCCGCAAAGGCATCGGTTGGAATTGCCAAACTTAACGTCGAATCTTCTGCAATGTTTGCATTCGCAATGCCTTGATCCACTGTAGGTGCATCATTGGTATTGGCAATGGTGATATCAAATATGTCACTTGCAGATAAACCTGCTAAATCTGTCGCAAATACCTCTACGCTATAACTGGTAATGTCACCCGGTCCTGGCGTACCACTGAAGGTTTGCGTGCTTGCATCAAAACTTAACCATGTTGGTAAAGCTGAGCCATCAGATAGTGTTGCGCTATACGTGAGTACATCACCTAAATCGATATCCGTAAAGCTGCCGGCTGGGACACTAAAGCTGAAGGCAACATTTTCATTGCCTGCTTGGTCCGCAATCGCCAGTGATAA
>Ga0105350_10002653_pt1 | contig 10656 bp, 7 predicted proteins | sample EN1Hudsemesocosm_FD_83506 | JGI IMG/M metagenome (GOLD analysis project Ga0105350, IMG submission 83506) | Methane-oxidizing microbial communities from mesocosms in the Hudson Canyon - EN1E Hudson Canyon | ecosystem: Environmental > Aquatic > Marine > Cold seeps | place: Hudson Canyon...
GAATATTCAAACTCATCGAATGAATTAGACTCTCAGCGCTTTTATGGTGGAGCACTCCTTCATCTTAAAAGAAGAGGAAAGAAGCGCCCTTTTATTGCTTTAGGGTATAGTCATCTTGGTTATGAAAATAGCGTAGGCCATAAGTCGAGTGAATCACTCTTTAGTTTCGGTGTTGGTCTTAAACGATTTTATTCAAATAATGTGATCCTTCGGGGTGAGCTTATGATGATGAATAGTGTCGATAAAGAGTTGATTGATATGGGGGGGCGCTTAGCAATCGGTTATGCATATAAACCGAGTACGGTGAAACCTGTTTACATGACTGAACCAGAACCAGAACCAGAACCAGAACCTGAAGTGAGCACCGAGCATGTACAACACGTACAAGAAGAAAAACCAAAACAAGCTTTTGTTGCCGAGCCGGGTATTGCTGAACTGAAGGCGGACTTAATTGCCAATGTGGAAAGCTCAGTATTGCTTCCTGTTGATACTGACCAGGATGGAGTGACCGATGATATTGACCAGTGCTCCAATACCAACCCAACTTTTAAGGTGGATGATACGGGTTGTACGATTATGCTGACTGAGAAGGTTTCACTTATTGTAGATATTAAATTTCCTTTCAATAGCGCTGAATTGCTTGAAAAAAGCCTACCCGAGGTTAAAAAAGTCGCTGATTTTATGGCACAGTTTGATGATACGATTCTTACCGTAGCAGGGCATTCAGATGATAGTGGTCCAGCGGTCTATAATCAGTACTTATCTCAACTACGTGCGGATGCTGTAAGACTATCCTTGATTGATTCCTTTGGTATTCCGGAAGCGCGAGTATCGGCATTGGGTTATGGTGAAGAAAAGCCGGTGGCTGATAACGCAACTAAAGAAGGGCGTGCGACAAATAGGCATGTTGTGATAGTCGTTGAGTCGAGTGTAAAGAAAGAAGCGCTTCGATAAGGTCTAAGGTACGCTGGAATCAAAATAAGGTGGGCTGGTCCCCATCTTTCCATTGTGGATATTTTTGCATAATACTTAGGAAATATTCTGATGCTAAGTGTTGTGCTAGCCATATTTTCAGGTGCTCATACTCTGATTGATCAAACCAGACTTTATCAACATGTGCAAACTGTCGAATAAAAGGAAAAATTGCGATATCCGCTAAGCTTATTTTTTGTCCGAATAAATAAGTTTGTGTTGATAGTTGTTGATTGATTCTTGTAAGAAAAGCTTCGCCGAGTTGTCGGTAATCATTAGCTGAGTGCTCTGGGTAGCGGTCAGCATACTTGTAATGATCTAAATGCGTTTTAAACTCATCATCACAGTCTTTAATAAGACCGATCATCTCAATCTTTAAAGTTTTGGAGTTTGGTAGCCAGTTCTCTGGGTCATTCTTTGTTAAAGCCCAAAGCATGATGTCCAAGCTTTCTTCAAGTAAGTTTCCATCATTTAGAATTAATACCGGGACTGTTCCCTTTGGAGAGTGCTCAAGCATTGATTTCGGTTTGTCACGGAGAACAATTTCCCTAATTTCGACAATTTGTTGACTATAAGCCAATGCCATGCGTGCACGCATGGCGTAAGGGCAGCGACGAAAAGAGTATAAAATAGGTGTTTTTGATGTGCTGCTCATAGCGCGGGTCATGATAGCCAGTTAGAGAGCTGATTATAAAGGTTTTATTCTAAGAAAGTCATGGGGATAAAAAAAGAGGAATCTAAAAGATTCCTCGAAAGTAGATCTTACAACTAGGATTGGAAAATAACGATGAGGAGAGACTCATGCGCAAGTGACGTTATTTTCCTTTGCGCTGATAAATTAATCTTAGCCAAGATTTTGAAAGTAACCTCATCACATTGCAAATAACTACGATTTGAAACGTAGCTTAACAATATTGAGCGTTACTTTTACAATGCTAAGTAAATGCTAAAAATAAAACTTCATATAAACCAGTGATTTAACTTGATTTCTTAATGAAGAATGTAATATGATTAATTTAATGCACTGTTAAGTATAAAAATGGACAAAAGATACAAGGCCCTTGGCGGCAAGTTTTATTGTATTACTAGTGGATGGTATGTGCAGGAAACGACCATTAGCAGACAAGCACAGAAAGATAGGTATCACTATGTCACAAGCAGCAGTACTTGAAGAATGCAGTAGCGAATCTCATGAAGAGATTCGAGATAATATGCGTCGCCAGTTAACCAATGACGTCGAGTCTTTCCTTTTAAATGGAGGAAGAGTTCAGCAGGTTGAAAATAATGTTAGAGCAGACCCGCCAAAAAAACCAAGCATGAGTTATGGAACAGCTCCAATTTAGCTTGGTATTTGTATTACTTGGAAATAAAATTGAAAAAAAGCGCTTAACTAAAGCGCTTTTTTTCGTTTAGGGCTTGAATTGTACAAGAAGTATGCGACAATTCACGCCCGTTTTGAGACTTGGGTCACATGCAGCTAGTCTTTTAGAATAATTATCAGTATCTGAATGGATTTTGGATACAAAGGAAATCTTTGATGGATGCGTTTACATTAATAATGGGCTTAACCCTAGCTGTTGTCGGTATATTTTTATATCGGAATTATGCCAGTTTCTTAAGGGGTGCCTATGCTAAGCATGCGCGCGTTATATCCATTCAGCAAGTATTCACTTCTACTGTAAATCTCCAGACGAATGTTTCAAATTACGTAAAAAATGGCTTCTATCCCGTTATAGAGTATCAAAGTGAGGGTGAACCGGTCAGATTTACCGCGATTGATCAGCATGTTTCTGGTAATTTTCATGTGGGTGATGAAGTGAAGCTACGAGTTCTTAAAACACGAAGAAGTAAAAATCGAGTCTGCAAAACGGTTGTCGTACTCGTTTCTATGTTATGTCTGTTGGGTTTTGATTTATTTATTTCTTCCTTTATGTCAGAAGCTCCGATCTCTCTGGCTCAAGTTTGTTTGGCATCCATGATTATTGCAGCGAGTTTGTCGACCTTAGTCCTTTATTTAAAGGATCAGGATGAGTGGTATGAACAAGGCCTAACAAGTACTAAAAGTGGCCGAACACAGCTTTGCTTAGCTGAACCTGCGGCATTTAAGAACTGGACCTCTGCTTTAACAGATCCCGCCCAACGTTATAAAATCAGAAGTACTCAGTTTTGTGGTGCGACATGCATGGGGTCTTCGCTTGTGATGCTTGCTTTCGCGATTCAGCCTATGGCGAGTTTTTTCTAAAAGCTTTCTGCTTTTCTGCCTACCATTTAATAATTACATAAAATATATGCTTTGCCACCTTGGCTAAGTTTTACGTTTCCAGCGGTGCCATTTAGGTAACCATTTCATTACTAATTTAGGTAGGTGGGCGCGTTTCCATTCTCCGGCTGCATATTTGTTTGACTCAGCAAGTGTTGGGTAGATGTGAATCGTGCCTAGAATTTTATTCAAGCCTAAATTATGTTTCATGGCAGTTACGTATTCTGTAATTAAATCACCAGCGTGGTGCCCGACAATAGTGACACCTAATATTTTATCCTTTCCTGTTTGTGTGAGAATTTTTACTTCTCCGTGATTTTCACCGTCTGCAATCGCCCTATCTAAGTCGTCAATGCCATATCTTGTGATTTCATAGTCAATATTTTGTGCTTTTGCTTCTTGTTCATTCAGGCCTACACGGGCAACTTCAGGGTCGGTAAATGTTGCCCAAGGTATGACTTTGTAATCAACTTTGAATTTCTTCAAGGAACCAAAAAGTGCATTAACGGCAGCAAACCATGCTTGATGCGCAGCGGCGTGCGTAAATTGATAGGGACCAGCAACATCTCCACAGGCATAGATATTCGGGTACTTTGTTTGTAGGTATTCATTAACTGATATAGTGCCATTTGGGTTGAGCTCAATACCTAATTTCTGTAAACCAAATCCTGTGACATTTGCTTGGCGGCCTGTTGCAATGAGCACGCAGTCAAAATCAATCGAAATACTTTCATTATTTTTTGAAGCGTGCAGTTGTGATTGACCATTATGATGAGTGAATTTTTGGGGAAGGTAACCTAATTTAAGGTCCAATCCATCGGCGCGAAGTTTATCTTTCACATAACTGGCGATCTCAATATCTTCTTTTGGCATGATACGATCAGACCGGTTAAGTAAAGTGACGTGAATACCCAAGCGGTGAAAACTTTGTGCGAGCTCACATCCGATCGGCCCTGAACCAATCACCAGCATTTTGTTGGGCTTCTCTCGCAAGTTCCAAATTGTATCAGAAGTATAAAAAGGCACTGAATCAATGCCGTCAATATCTGGTATCGCAGGGCGTGCGCCTGTGCCAATTACGATGTTTTTTGTGGTGATAACCTTGCCGTTAATCTCTACTCTGTATGGGTCAAGAATGTTTGCAGTACCTTGACGGCAGTCGACACCTAACTCTGTATATCGCTGGACTGAATCATGAGGTTCAATTTCGGCAATCACCCTTTGAATACGCTCCATCACAGCCGGAAAATCAGCGGTAATACCCTCAACTGATAAGCCAAATTCAGAGGCTCTATGATAGTAACTCATCATTTTAGCGGAGCGAATTAAGGCTTTACTTGGCACACAGCCGGTATTTAAGCAGTCGCCCCCCATTAAATTTTTTTCAACCAAGATGATTTTAGCTTTCGTTGCTGCAGCGATATACGAGGAGACCAAGCCGGCTGATCCAGCCCCAATAACCACCATATTGGCATCGAAAGAATCAGGTTTATCAAATTTTTGGTAAATACGCTGGGCTTTCACACTGGCTAAGAGTTTTTTGGCCAGAATTGGGGAAACTCCTAGTAGTACAAACGAAAAAAATAAGGCAGGAGAGGTGACATCAGAGATGGTATCGACTTGCGCTAATTGTGTACCAGCATTAACAAATACTAAGGTGCCAGGCAGCATGCCTAATTGGCTAATAACAAAGTAACGAGAAGTTCTGATTGTGGTTAAGCCCATTAAAAGGTTCACGGCGACAAAAGGGAATAATGGTACTAGCCTTAGGCCGAACAGGTAAAAGTTCCCATCTTTTTCAATTCCTTTATTGATGGTTTTAAGTGAATTGGCAAAACGTTTCTCTACCGCGTCTCGTAATAAAGTTCGCGCAATTAGAAAAGAAATCGTTGCACCAATTGTGCTTGCGAATGAAACTAAAATAACACCTTTAGCTAGGCCAAATATAGCACCTCCTATCAGTGTGATAACGGCTGCGGCAGGTAATGATAATGCCGTTACTATGACATAAACGACAAAATAAATGCTCGCGGTTAAAACGGGGTGTTGGGCCTGATAACTGAAAATATTTTCTTTTTGTTGGCTGAAATAGGCTAGGCTTAAATATTGGTCTAAATTTAAGCCAATGAAGGCGAACAATAGCGCCACGAAGAGAATTAATAGCCAAATTTTATTGGTTTTCATGTTTAATCCTATCGTGATGGGTCGAAACATCAGGTGCTATGCAGCGAATAGATGCAGCATTAGGCTTTCTTTATGCATAAATAGTTCAATGTCATGAAAAAGTCACGGAATGCGCCTAATTTAGTGACTTTTGAACGCGCCTTTCTGGTAACCTTATTTTAAATGCTCTTACTTGATTAGTTGGCTTACCGGCCCTGTTATCTAGGGGTGAATGAAATAACAACATACTAAATCTGGAGTACATCGTGTTTTCTGCAAATGATCGTCAGTTCCCTGCCAGTCGCTTAAGACGTATGCGTTATCAAGACTTCTCTCGTCGTCTTATGAGGGAGAACACTTTAACTGCTGATGACTTAATCTATCCGATGTTCGTATTAGAAGGGAGCAATCAAAGAGAAGCAGTACAATCAATGCCGGGTGTCGAGCGAGTCAGTATTGATCTACTCTTAAAAGAAGCCGAAGAACTTGTCGAATTAGGCATTCCTGCGATTGCGTTATTCCCTGTGACACCAGCAGAAGCTAAATCATTAGATGCTAAAGAAGCGTGGAATCCTGAAGGGCTTGCACAGCGTGCGGTAAGAGCATTGAAAAAACATTTGCCTGAACTGGGTGTAATTACTGATGTCGCTTTAGACCCATTCACCACGCATGGACAGGATGGCATTATTGATGACACTGGTTATGTGCTGAATGATATTACGGTAGAAGCGCTTGTTAAACAGGCCTTGTCTCATGCAGAGGCGGGAGCGGATATTGTCGCACCTTCTGACATGATGGACGGTCGTATCGCATCAATACGAGAAGCATTAGAGGCAGCTAAATATAGTGAAACACGCATTCTTGCGTATGCCGCAAAATATGCTTCTGCTTACTACGGACCTTTTAGAGATGCGGTCGGATCATCAGGTAATTTAGGTAAAGCGGATAAGAAAAGCTACCAAATGGACCCAGCCAACAGTGATGAAGCTTTGCACGAAGTGGCAATGGATATTCAGGAAGGTGCCGATATGATTATGGTTAAGCCTGGAATGCCATATCTGGATATTGTTCGACGGGTCAAAACAGAACTAAAAGTCCCTACCTTTGTATATCAGGTAAGTGGCGAATATGCGATGCACATGGCTGCGATTCAAAATGGTTGGTTAGATAAAGATCAAATTATTATGGAATCTTTGCTGTGTATTAAGCGAGCAGGAGCTGATGGTATTCTGACTTATTTTGCAAAAGATGCCGCCCGTATTATGACGCAAGTAAAGTAGCTTATTTAATAACGACTATTTTTTAACAAGACTCCTTATACTCAACATTCTATTTACATAAGACAAGTGCGCAATATGACCAAACAAATTAGCGAGCCAGATACTGAAATTGATCTTCATGGCCATGAATTTTATGTTAATCGTGAGCTTAGTCACCTACAGTTCAATAAGCGTGTGCTTAAGCAAGCAACTGATAATTCGCACCCCTTACTTAACAGAATGATGTTTTGCTGTATTTTTAGCAGCAATATGGATGAGTTTTTTGAGATAAGAGCGGCAGGTTTAAAGCACCAAATTAAATATGGTCGAGAGACAATTGGACCTGACGGTTTAACGCCGGTACAAACTCTGGATGCTATTAATCATATTGCTCATGATTTAGTGAAAGAGCAGTATGGGATGCTAAATGAAGTTCTATTGCCTGAATTAGAAAAAGAAGGTATTCGTTTTTTAAGACGAAATGAATGGTCTGAGGCGCAGCAAGAATGGTTGGCTGAATTCTTTGATCGTGAAATTCTGCCTATTATTAATCCGATTGGTTTAGACCCTTCGCATCCTTTCCCGCGTTTAGTAAATAAAAGCTTGAACTTTATTGTTGAGCTTGATGGGCAAGATGCCTTTGGTCGAGAAACGGGCTTAGCTATTGTACCGGCCCCTCGATCTTTACCTCGGATGATGAAACTGCCTGATGAAATATCCAGTGGCGATGATGTGGTTTTTTTATCATCTATTATCCATGCACATGCAGATCAGCTATTTCCTGGAATGGCGGTGAAGGGCTGCTATCAATTTCGCTTAACGCGAAATGCAGACTTTGAATTAGAACAAGATGATATGCAGGATTTGGCATCGGCGCTAAAAGGCGAGTTGTTATCTCGACGCTTTGGTGATGCGGTGCGTTTGGAGCTAGCCGATAATTGCCCGGAACGCTTAGTTGAGTTCTTGTTAAAGGAATTTAAACTGACGGGAGCAGAGCTTTATCAGGTACATGGGCCTGTAAATCTTGCACGTTTAATGCAACTTTCGGATTTGATTGATCGACCGAAATTGCTGTACCCAAGTTTTGCGCCAGGCTTGGCTAAATCAATTAAGGGCAAGTCGAATATTTTTTCGTCTATTCGCCAAAAAGATATTTTATTACATCACCCTTTTCAGAGCTTTACCCCTGTTATTGATTTTTTGCGGCAGGCTGCAAAAGATCCAGATGTCGTCGCGATAAAACAAACCTTATACCGCTCTGGAGCGAAGTCCGAAATAGTTGCTGCCTTAGTGGATGCCGCAAGAAGAGGGAAAGAGGTTACGGCCGTTATTGAACTACGTGCTCGTTTTGATGAAGCTGAGAATATAGAGCTGGCAAGTCGCCTTCAAGAGGCGGGTGCGGTGGTTGTATACGGAGTGGTCGGTTATAAAACCCACACAAAAATGATTTTGATTGCCAGACGTGAAGCGGATGGCTTTAAAAATTATGTGCATTTGGGTACCGGCAACTATCATGCGAGTAATGCAAGGCTTTATACCGACTATAGCTTTTTGACTGCCGATGATGCGCTAGGGAAAGATGTACATAAAATTTTTCAGCAATTAACGGGTATGGGGAAAGTTTTAAAAATTAAAAAACTGTTCCATGCACCGTTTACTTTGCATGATCGATTAATATCACTCATCGAACGAGAAGCAAAGCACGCAAAAGCGGGTAAGGCTTCGGGGATTACGGTTAAGATGAACGCGTTGTCTGAACCAAAAATTATTCGTGCTTTGTATGGGGCTTCGCAAGCCGGTGTACCGATCAATTTAATAGTACGTGGTATTTGTTCACTTAGGCCTGGCATTCCAAATATTTCTGAGACCATTAAGGTCCGTTCAATCGTAGGTCGATTTTTAGAACATACCCGTGTTTATTGGTTTCATAATAATGGACATGATGAGATCTATGGTGCGAGTGCCGACTGGATGGATCGAAACTTATTTAATCGCGTTGAAACTTGCTTTCCAATTGAAGATAAAAAACAAATCGCACGTGTGATGACGGAACTGACATATTATCTTGATGATAACTGTCAAAGCTGGGAGATGGATGCTGAAGGCGAGTACCATCAAAATCAACCTGCTGAAGGTGATGAAAGAGTAAGCGTACAAAAATGGTTGCTTGAAAATTTAGCGCTCACTTAGAGGGTGATTAGATTTGTTATATGCTGCTTTAGCGTAGTTTCTGGGCTGCTCAGTTGTAATATTCACTATCTAAACTAGGTTTAAGTGTACATAACACTTCTTAAGGCTATGCTGCGTGACGAAATTGAACAAAAAATACAGTATTCACAATACCGATTATTCGGTGGGCCAGGATAATATTCAGAAATGGGGTTTTGATATACATAACCCCGTTTTTGTTATTAGCGCTGTGCTGATTTTTCTTTTTTTAGCCGCTACATTACTCACAGATTCTGCGACGGCGAAAGCAACGCTTGATGGATTAAAGTGGGATATTATTGGTACCTTTGATAGCTTGTTTATCTGGGCAGGTAATTTTTTCGTGCTCTTTTGTCTCGTTTTGATTGTTTCGCCCTATGGAAAAATTCGTATTGGCGGTAAAGATGCGAAGCCCGATCACTCTACGGTTTCATGGTTGGCCATGTTATTTGCTGCCGGTATGGGAATCGGCTTAATGTTTTGGAGTGTTGCAGAACCAGTCGCCTACTTAACTGGCTGGTATAAAACACCGTTAGGAGTCGAACCCAACACGGTTGAAGCCGCACGTATCGCAATGGGCGCCACGATGTACCATTGGGGTTTACATCCTTGGGCAATCTACGGTGTGGTTGCTCTGTCACTGGCTTACTTTTCATATAATAAAGGGTTGCCGCTTTCTATTCGGTCCAGCTTTTACCCTATTCTAGGGGAACGTACCTGGGGCTGGTCTGGTCATATTATTGATATTCTTGCCGTGTTGGCCACATTATTTGGTTTGGCAACTTCGTTGGGTTTGGGAGCGAAACAGGCCGCCTCTGGTATCAATCATATCTTTGGCACCGAAGGTGGTATTGGTTTGCAGATTGGTATTATTGTTGGTGTCACAGGTGTTGCAGTACTTTCTGTAATAAGAGGGTTAGAAGGCGGTGTAAAACTTATAAGTAATATTAATATGGTGATTGCCTTTGTTCTGCTAGTTGTTGTGGCCTCGGTAGGTTTCGCTGTAGCAATAGGTAATTTACCGATTACTGTCGCTGCTTATCTAGAAAATATTATTCCTTTAAGTAATCCTCATGGGCGTGACGATGAAGCCTGGTTTCAGGGTTGGACTGTATTTTATTGGGCTTGGTGGATTTCTTGGTCACCTTTTGTGGGTATGTTTATTGCGCGTATTTCTTCTGGCCGTACAGTAAGAGAATTCATTGTTGCGGTATTGTTAGTGCCGACGTTCATCACGCTTATCTGGATGTCTATCTATGGTGGTATTGCGATTGACCAAGTAATGAATGGTATCGGTGCTCTGGGGACCGAAGGCTTAACCGATGTTTCTTTAGCGATGTTTCAGATGTTTGATCACTTGCCGATGAGCACGTTACTGTCAGTAATTGCCATTTTATTAGTGTTAATATTTTTTGTGACTTCGTCAGATTCTGGCTCATTAGTGATTGATAGTATTACTTCTGGCGGAAAAATTGATGCACCCGTGCCACAGCGTATTTTTTGGGCAACATTAGAGGGGGCTATTGCTTCTGTCTTGTTATGGATTGGAGGCACTGAAGCAATTCAGGCATTACAAGCGGGTGCTATATCAACAGGGTTGCCTTTTACCATCGTGCTCTTGCTGATGTGTGTTAGCTTGATAATGGGCTTTCGAACTGAAAAAGTTACTTAGAACTGAAGAAACACTCACCTCAAAGGATGAAGTGTGTGAAATAAAGCCGGTAGAATATCGGCTTTATTTTAATGGTGAAGTTGAAACCTTTAAATCAGAGCTACCATTGATCGGGGAAATCA
>Ga0105350_10002659_pt1 | contig 10644 bp, 7 predicted proteins | sample EN1Hudsemesocosm_FD_83506 | JGI IMG/M metagenome (GOLD analysis project Ga0105350, IMG submission 83506) | Methane-oxidizing microbial communities from mesocosms in the Hudson Canyon - EN1E Hudson Canyon | ecosystem: Environmental > Aquatic > Marine > Cold seeps | place: Hudson Canyon...
TAACCGTTTAAAGTTCTCACAATACTTTTCTGATTCAAGAGAAATACTTTGGATGAATCATGCGGGTATGAAATCTATGATTATGCCCTTTGAGGTTTTCAAACAGCGCACTTTAACCGGTGATATAATACCCATACCCCCTTGCTATCAATTGAGTCAGGTTTTTAAAGAAACCTTAAAAGGACTCAGTAAAGTAGCTAAAGCTCAAAATGATGCCAGGGAAAGAGCACGTGCTAAAGCGCAGGCAGAAGCTGAAGCATTAAAAGCGGCTAAAGAAAAAGCCTTAGAAGAGATTCGTTTAAAGAAGTTAGAAACTGCTAAACTTCTAAAAGAGCAACGTTTGAAGCAGGCTGAGAAAACAAGATTAATACGTGAGCAGGCCGCGTTAAAAATTGCATCCGAGTTAAGTCTGGGTGCCTGGATCTCTATCGTAAGTAATGAAAATATTGTTAGTGATGAAAGTAAGAAAAATAAAAAATATAAACTGGTGGTAAAAATTAATGCAACTAATAAGTTTATTTTTGTAGATAAAATGGGCTTGAAGAAAATAGAGATTAAAACCTTGGAGCTTGTTAATCGCATGGTAAAAGGTGAGATTAAGGTATTGAATGACGGAGTGGTTTTTGATGACACGTTAACAAGAGTTATTGGGGCTATTAGAGTTGGAAAGTAAAAGGGGGAATATGGAAACGTTTGATATAAATACTCTGATAAATGATGAGGAGCGGCGTGAAGAGACTCGACTTAACCGGTCGGCCATTTTATATGTTGAGACCGTTTCCTCTGCACCAGATAGTAATGATGGGCCCATTGTTGTCGCATGTAAAACTGTGGACTTCTCTGCTAATGGAATTCAGGTTGAGATGAACGAGGAGCTTACGGCAGGAGCTATTCACCAAATGGCTTTAGATTTGCCTAGTAGTAAAGAGCGCTTTCAGCTGACGGGTGAGGTACGCTGGGTAAGACCATTATCTGTGGATGAAACTACAGATAATGCATCAGAAAATGCGTATGTTGCGGGTATTATGTTATTTGATTCGGAAGGAACTGAGATTATTGATTGGAAGCTTGCAATAGCCAACTGGCTAAATGACTAGCTTTAAACTGAGGTATGCAAGAGAGTGAAGCTGAGATCAAAATTTTTATTATCAATTTTACCTATGATAATTTTGCCTCTTTTGGTGGTTGGCTCTCTTTCATTGATTTATTTGAAAGGAATTAGTCAGCGCTTAACCATTGTACAACTAGAATCTTCGTTACAACAGCTCGCTAGTGATACGGTGTCTCGTTTAAATAATGCATCATCTAATGCCTCTGTTTTATCTGCAAGTGAAATGTTTGAAACTCATCTTAGTCATGACCCTGCCGCTATTGACGAATTAGCTATAACTGAAAAACTAGAAGCCATAGCGAAAGGTTTTCCTGACTATGCTGAAATCGCTGTTTTTAGCCAGCAAGGGGCATTAATAACCTCTGTCAGCGAAGTGTTTGATGGTGCGGGGCATCAGCAAAAAGTTATTAAGCATATGATTGATGCGAGGCTTGACCATCACGAAGCTGTTTGGATGCCTGAGCCGGACGGGGCTATTTATTACTTAGTTGCTCATGCTGTAAAGAGAAAGCATAAGAATGATCAGTTTATAAAAAACAGAGTAGATACGGTAGGTTTTTTATTTATCAGTGTTGGAATGGGGTTTCTTAACGAATTAATGAGTGAAGGCGTAGAAAAACAGGGTATTGAATATTTCTTAACTGATAAAGATGGAGCTATTTTATTTTCGCCGAGTACAAGCTTGATGGCTAGCGAGTATATGGAGGTGGATGAAAACGTATCACAAAAATTACCCCAGCAACTGCAACAAGTCATACTCTCCAGGTCAAGTGCTATTAACCAATATGATGCGGACTCAGAGTCTTTTTATGGAGGATATAAGCGCTTAACTCAAAACTTATACTTATTAGGGATCATTACAATACAAGATTTAAATAAAGCATCAGACTCAATGAAGCAGTATGTGTTTTGGTTTGTTATTTTTGTGTTTTTAAGTACTGCGGCATTACTCAATGCTCAAATTAATATACTGCTAGTTAACCCAATTAATATGCTACGCAGGTTGGTTATCCGGTTTAAGAAGGGGGAATATGAGCAAGATATCAGTATGCTGGGTTCAGATGAGCTCACCTTGTTAGCGAGTGACTTTCAGGAATTGAGTCATGGTTTAGCTAAAAGCTCTGAGACAGTAAAAAATCTGGCTTATTATGATGCATTAACTGGTTTACCTAATCGTATTACATTTAACGTTAATTTAAAGAAGGCCTTGAAGCACTGCGAGCGCGGCAGTGCAGTAATGGGGTTGTTATTTATAGATTTAGATAATTTCAAGTATGTGAATGATGTACATGGTCATCAGGTGGGTGATGAATTACTTCAGGAGACGGCTGTGCGTCTCGAAAGCTGCTTGAGAAGTGTAGATATTGTTTCAAGAAAAGTTGAATCAGGCTCTGAATGGAGTAATGACTTAGTGGTTCGTTTAGGTGGTGATGAATTCACGATAATTCTGACTGATATAGAGCAGGCGCATCAAGCATCAATGGTGGCTCAACGTATTGTTGAAATGCTATCGCAGCCATTTGAGTTAGCGGGTACTGAAATTAATATAGGTGCGAGTATTGGTATTGCCATGTACCCGGTTGATGGTACTTCAGCTGACAGTTTGATTAAAAGTGCTGACTTAGCCATGTATGAAGCAAAGCAAAGGGGGCGTAATAATTATCAGTTTTTCACCAAGGCCTTAAATGAAGCAGTAGCAATGCGTCTTGAGATTGAGTCGTCTTTACGTACAGCAATAAAAAATGAAGAGTTTTTCTTGAATTACCAGCCTAAAATCAGGTTGAAGGATGGTGAGGTCGTAGGCGTGGAGGCACTCCTTCGATGGCATCACCCTGTTAAAGGCGTTTTACTTCCTGCTAATTTTATAACCGTTGCCGAAGACACAGGGCTGATTATAGATATTGGTAGAATTGTATTGCAACTGGCCTGCACTCAGCTCAGACGCTGGCATGATGAGGGGGTTGGGTATTTAAAAATTGCTATTAATTTATCTGCTTTGCAGTTAATGCATGGTTCTGTTGTTGATGATATTAACGATGCTCTTAAAGCGCATCAGGTTAGTCCTGAAAATTTAGAGGTCGAAATTACAGAAAGTGTATTGATGGCGGATGAAAGAAATTGCGTTGAGATTCTTAAGCAGTTTAAAGCATTGGGCGTTGATGTCGCATTAGATGACTTTGGAACAGGTTATTCTTCATTGGCTTATATAAGAAAGTTCCCCATTGATATCATTAAAATAGATCGGTCCTTCATTATTGATATTGAAGAAAATGAGGAGTCTCGTGCCATCATTATTGCCATTCTGGGTCTGGCTAAGGCGCTTTCGCTTAAAGTTGTTATCGAGGGAGTTGAAACTTTTGATCAGCTAGACACAGTAAGTCATATGTCGTGTGATTATGTTCAAGGTTTTTACTTTTCAAAGCCTGTTCAGGCAAACGAAATAGTGTTCAGTTTTGCTATGCCTTCCAGCGGAGGGCATAGCTAACTAATACATAGTAGTTATTAGACTAGTTTGAAACACCTTCCAGGGTTCTTTCCATCGCACCGGTTTCACTAAATGCTTTTTCCCCAGAAGTAGTTTTAGGAGCAACTACTTTTTCTCCATTAAAGAATTTAATAGCATCTACAACAGTCAAGGCAGGAATTTCTTCCATGGGTACGTGACCTACTCCAGGGTAGACTACTATTTGGCTATCTCTAATGTCATCTTTCCATCGCTGGCTTAACTCAACCGGAGTCCAATTATCGAGCTCTCCCCACATAAGTAAGGTAGGCGCTTTGATTCTGCTAAAAGGTAAGGGGGTTTCTTGCGTACTGCGTTCTTTAAGAATTTCCATTGTTTTTATATAAGCAGAACGGGCACCAGCACGCTGAGCTATTTGTACGTACCGATCCATGTGTCGTCTTTCTATGCGCTGATGATCGCCATACATCTGCTTAACATTCATTGTGATAATTACTGGGGGTTGAAAAACTTTACCAATACTTGATATGACCGGAGTGGTGGATAAGTCCATAACCCAAGGCATATCTTGAGGGTAGGCTATAGGGTCAATTAAAATAAGGTAATCAATACGCTCAGGGTAACTTGATGCATATTGTGCGGCAACGTACCCCCCCAAATCATTTCCAACGAGTGAGAAGTTTTCTAGCTCGATTTCATGTATAAACTTAGCAAAGGTATTTAACAGGTATTCTTCAGTAAAATCATCGAGTGATTCAGGTGCGCCTGTTAGACCAAAGCCAGGTAGATCAAGGCTGACAACATGGTAGGACTTACTAAGTTCAAGAACCCAATCATCCCATGTTTGAAGTGATGACATTACACCGTGCAATAGCACGATAGTAGGGCCTTCACCGAGCTCTTGGTAGTGTATTTCGAGCCCGTTAACGGTTGCCCATTTAGAATACTCATTGGTGTAACGCTCTTTTAAATCTTCAAGAGGAATATCTGCCATGCCTAAAGAATTAACAAATGATGGGCTGGCCTTCATTGCGGAGCCCATACTAGAGCAACCGCTAACGGTAATAATTAATAATATCGAAAGAAAAAAATGGGTATAAAGTCGTTGCACAGAATTCACCTGGTTTAACTCGCAGCTGGTTTTCAGTAATAAAAAAGCCTTAATGTTCCTTATATCAAGGCTTCTTGAACGATAACTTTTTTTACATAACGTTACAGTGACGTAGTCGAAAGTTAATAAAAAAGGTTAATTGAATTAATCTTCAAGCGCGCCCATAGCTGTAATGCTAAACCCAGCATCTACGTGAAGTATTTCGCCTGTTACCCCACTTGCCAGATCAGAGCAAAGAAATGCAGCTGTATTTCCCACTTCTTGAGTGGTTATATTACGACGAAGCGGGGTTCTTTTTTCGGTTTCTGCAAGCATCTTACGAAAGCTTTTAATACCGGATGCTGCCAGAGTACGAATAGGCCCTGCTGAAATTGCATTAACCCTGGTTCCTTCAGGCCCCAGACTATTGGCCATGTATCTTACGTTGGCTTCAAGGCTCGCTTTGGCTAAGCCCATTACATTGTAATTAGGTAGTGTTTTCTCAGCACCTAAATAGCTTAGGGTTAGTAATGAGCCGTTACGGCCTTTCATTAATTCTCTTCCGCCCTTTGCTAGGGCAATGAAGCTATAAGAGCTTATGTCATGAGCAATTTTGAAGCCTTCGCGGGTGGTGACATCAACGAAATTGCCATCTAACTGATCTGCAGGTGCAAAGCCGACAGAGTGTACAATGATATCTATACCATCCCACTTTTCTGAGATGGAAGTGAACAGGTCTTCAATTTGTTGATCATCACTTACATCACAAGGGTAAACCATATCGGTATTCCACTCTTCAGCAAAGCCATCAACACGTTTTTTTAATTTATCACCTTGATAAGTAAGCGCTAATTCAGCACCTTGTTCATGAAGTGCGCGAGCAATACCTGTAGCAATAGATAACTTGCTGGCAATGCCGACGACCAATGCTTTTTTTCCGGTTAAGAATCCCATTGTTTAATCCTTTTTAATTAGTCGCATAGTAAAACGAAGCATCAATTAGCGAGCGAGTGTATTCTTTTTCAGGTGAATTGAATATATGTTCACAATCGCCATATTCTATGACCTCACCTTGCTTCATAACAAGCACCCTATGGCTCAAGGCCTTTACTACGGCAAGATCATGACTGATAAATAAATAACTTATTTTATACTTTTTCTGAATATTTCTTAGAAGATCGACAACCTGTGACTGCACTGTTCGGTCTAGTGCTGATGTAGGTTCATCAAGAATAATAAGTTCAGGTTGAAGTACTAAGGCTCTGGCAATGGCAATACGTTGACGTTGGCCACCTGAAAATTCGTGAGGGTATCTATGACGTGTTTCGGGGTCTAGATCTACGTCTTTAAGTGCCTGTATTACTTTTAACTCTCTTTTTTCAATATTTTTTATATCTTTTGGGTTGCCCTCTTCATGAATAACCAGGCCTTCTTCAATAATCTGCTGAATAGACATTCTGGGGCTAAGGCTTCCATAAGGGTCTTGAAAAACAATCTGTATTTGTCTTCTGAGTGGACGAAACTGTTGTTGATTATAGTTGTGAATTTTCTGTTGCTTAAAAACAATGTCACCGTGGCTTCTTAATAGCTTTACAAGAGATAAACCCAGAGTGGTTTTACCGCTGCCGCTTTCTCCCACTATACCCAGGGTTTCGCCTTGCTTTACAGAAATTGAGATATTATTGGCTGCTTTAAAATACGATGTGGTTTTACCAAAGAAATTCTTTTTAATAGGGAACCAGATATTAAGGTCTTTTGTTTCCAGTAAGGTCTGAGCATCATTTGGAACGGGCGCAGGTGACCCTTCTGGGTCTGCATCAATCAAACTTTGTGTGTAACTTTCTTTGGGTGAATTAAATAGCGCTTCAGTGGCTTGCTGCTCAATGATTTTTCCATGGTGCATAACAACCACTTCGTCTGCATATTGCTTAACAATATTTAAATCGTGAGTGATCAGCAATATAGCCATTCCCATTTTAGCCTGAAGTGACTTTAAAAGCTCCAGAACCTGTTTTTGGACGGTTACATCAAGCGCTGTGGTAGGTTCGTCTGCAATTAATAGTTCAGGCTCATTAGCTAAGGCCATTGCGATCATTACACGCTGCTTCTGGCCACCCGACAGCTCATGAGGGTAGGCTGATAAGCGAGTTTCAGGGGCTGGAATGCCAACCAGTGTTAGTAGCTCAATAACACGTTCACGTGCTTTTTTACCACTCAAGCCTTTGTGTAACAGCAGGGTTTCACTGACTTGCTTCTCAATGGTGTGTAGCGGGTTAAATGAGGTCATTGGCTCTTGAAAAATCATGCTGATTTTATCACCACGGATCGAGCGCATGGATTTTTCATTTAGTTGTACTAAGTCTTGCCCTGAAAATAAAATTTCACCGCTTGGGTGAGAGGCTTTAGGGTAGGGTAGTAGCTTTAATATCGATAGGGCGCTTACTGATTTTCCTGAACCACTTTCGCCAACAATAGCCAGTGTTTTTCCATTTGTAATATCAAATGAAATACCCTTTACCGCCTCAACGGTTGCATCACCCTGTGTAAACGTTACGCGTAAATCTTTGATTGAAATAAGTGGTTTATTCATTCTTCTTTTACGCCTTTTTTGGATCAAATGCGTCTCGTACTGCTTCACCGATAAACACTAGCAGTGTAAGCATTAGAGATAATACAAGAAATGCGGAGATACCCAACCAAGGGGCGTGCAGGTTGGCTTTTCCTTGTGCAATTAATTCACCTAAGGAAGGGGAACCCAAAGGCATACCAAAGCCAAGAAAGTCTAACGAGGTTAAACCACCAATAGCGCCTGTTAAGATGAATGGCATAAAGGTTAAGGTCGCTACCATGGCGTTAGGTAGCATATGTTTGAACATAATTCCCCTGTTATTGAGACCTAAAGCTCTTGCGGCTCTAACATATTCAAAATTACGGGCACGAAGAAACTCGGCACGAACAACATCGACCAGCCCCATCCAGCTAAATAGCAGCATAATGCCGAGTAGCCACCAAAAGCTAGGCTGTACAAAGCTAGATAAAATTATGAGGAGGTAAAGAACAGGTAGGCCTGACCAAATTTCAATAATTCTTTGCCCTACAAGATCAATTTTGCCGCCATAGAAGCCTTGAACTGCGCCTACCACAACACCGATGACAGTACTAAAAAAGGTTAGTGTCAGGGCAAATAAAATTGAAATTCTAAAACCGTAAATTAGCCGTGCTACTACATCTCGGCCCTGGTCATCTGTTCCCAGCCAATTTTCAAGTGAGGGTGGCGCAGGCGCGGGCACTGGCAGGTCATAGTTTATTGTTCTGTAGCTATACTTGATCATCGGCCAGATCATCCAGCCTTTACTGTTAATCAGGTCTTGAATATAGCTGTCACGGTAGTCCGCTTCTGTTTCAAAATCGCCTTCAAAATCTGTTTCTGTATAGGTGTTAATGATAGGAAGGTAAACAGAATTGTCGTAATAAATAAGTAAGGGTTTATCGTTTGATATAAATTCTGCGAATAGAGTAAAGATAAAGATAAATGAAAAAATCCAAAGCGACCAATAGCCGCGACGGTTGGATTTGAAGTTTTCAAGCCTACGTTGATTTATTGGATTCATCATTTATCCCTCACGGCTTTCGAAGTCGATTCGAGGGTCTACCAGTACGTAGGTAATGTCGCTCAATAATTTGAGGATTAGTCCCATCAAAGTGAAAATATATAAGGTACCGAACATTACAGGGTAGTCTCTATTTAAGGCCGACTCGAAGCCAAGCAAACCAAGTCCATCCAAAGAAAAGATAACCTCTATCAAAAGTGAACCTGAGAAAAATAGAGCCATTAACAAACCCGGCATACCCGCAATAACAATTAGCATTGCATTTCTGAATACGTGACCATAAAGAATTTTATTCTCTTCAAGCCCCTTTGCTCTAGCTGTTATAACGTATTGCTTGCGTATTTCATCAAGAAAGGAATTTTTTGTGAGCAAGGCGAGTGTTGCAAAACCTCCAATCACATTCGCTGTTATAGGTAGAACGAGGTGCCAGAAATAATCAATAATTTGGTCAAACAGTGATAGTTCATCAAAATTATTTGAAACCAGACCCCGAAGGGGAAACCAGTCAAGATAGGTTCCGCCAGCAAATAAAACGATAAGAAGTACGGCAAAAAGGAAACCAGGAATAGCATAGCCAACAACGATAAGACTACTGGTCCATACATCAAACTTAGAGCCATCATGAATGGCCTTTTTAATACCCATAGGGATGGATATTAAATAAATTAGCAGTGTTGACCACAGTCCTATTGAAATTGAAACGGGCATTTTTTCTACAACTAGGTCAACAACTGACTGGTCTCTGAAAAAGCTATCGCCAAAATCAAAGTAAAGATAACTCTTAACCATTAACCAAAAACGCTCGTGAGCTGGCTTATCAAAGCCGTAAAGCTTTTCAATTTCTTTTATCAGTTCAGGATCTAAACCTTGAGCGCCTCTGTAAGATGAGTCGTTACCGCCTGAAGAAGATACCTCAACAGATACACTGCTTCCCATTCTATTTTGTACACTAGAGTCTAAGCCTTGTAACTTAGCGAGGGTTTGCTCCACCGGACCACCTGGGGCAGCCTGAATAATAAGGAAATTTAAAAGCATGATTCCAAACAAAGTTGGAATCATTAACAATAAACGACGAAAAATATAAACCGACATAAAATGAGCCTGTTAACAACACGGATAAACCCGATTACTACTTCTGTTGAAGCCACCAAGTATCAAAATCTACCCCTGACTTTGGGAATACCTCTGGGTGCTGGAGTTTTTTCCAGTAAGAAACACGTTGTTTTGGTAAATGCCATTGTGGAATAACGTAATGATTCCAGAGTAAAACTCTATCAAGCACTTTGGTTCGTGTGATCAAAGACTCACGATCAGGGGCTGCGATAACCATATCAACTAACTGATCAATAACCGGGTCTGAAACGCCGATGTAATTACGTGTACCAGGTATATTGGTGTTTGATGAATACCAATAATCTCTTTGCTCGTTACCGGGGGAGTTTGATTGCGATAGCGTCATAATAAACATATCGTAATCATAGTTTCTGATACGGCCAATATATTGGTTGGTATCAACCAGGCGGATCTGAACGTTAACACCCAACTTTTCAAGGTTCTTTGTGAAAGGGTGAATAATCCTTTCGAAACTCTTTTGGTATAATAAAATTTCAAACTTAAAGGGTTTGAGGGTTTTGCTATTAACTAATTGCTTATCTTTAATGACCCATCCAGCTTCTTTTAAAAGTTTTATCGCTTTTCGTAGGTTGTTTCTTACGTTTCCTGAGCCGTCTGTAGAAGGCGCTTTATATTCTTTTGTAAATACATTGTCAGGAACCTGACCTTTAAATTTATTCAATATTGCCAATTCTTGTTCACTTGGTAGACCACTGGATGCCAGCTCAGAGTTTTCAAAATAGCTATTGGTTCTTTTGTATTGGCCGAAAAAGAGTTGTTTGTTTGTCCATTCAAAATCGAAAGCATAGGCCAGTGCTTCACGCACTTTAGGGTCTTTAAATATGTCTTTTCGGGTATTAAAAATATAGCCTTGCATTCCCACGGGTAACTCGTGAGCCACTTCTTCTTTTAAAATAAGCCCGTTATCAAATTTTTTGCCTTTATAGGCTGTTGCCCAGTCTTTAGCCGTGTTTTCAATTCTAAAATCGTACTCACCAGCTTTAAACGCTTCAAGAGCAATTGTTTGATCACCATAGTACTCATAGATGATTTCGTTAAAGTTAAATTGCCCCTTGTTTACGGGGAGGTCTTTTGCCCAGTAATTATCGACGCGTTCGTAGGTGATGGAACGACCTGTGTTGAAAGATTTTATTCTATAAGGTCCGCTTCCAACCGGAATATCAAGTGTTGACTTAGAAAAGTCGTGGTTATCCCAGTAGTGCTTAGGGAGTACCGGTAGCTGACCGAGAATTAA
>Ga0105350_10002661_pt1 | contig 10639 bp, 7 predicted proteins | sample EN1Hudsemesocosm_FD_83506 | JGI IMG/M metagenome (GOLD analysis project Ga0105350, IMG submission 83506) | Methane-oxidizing microbial communities from mesocosms in the Hudson Canyon - EN1E Hudson Canyon | ecosystem: Environmental > Aquatic > Marine > Cold seeps | place: Hudson Canyon...
GAGCTTAATGGTGAAGCAGGTAATGATGTGCTTTGGGGAAGCTCAGGTGACGACACATTAAAAGGTGGCCAAGGTAATGACAGATTAAGTGGTGGTACTGGTGATGACACCTACTTATTTGGACGAGGTGATGGACACGATACAGTTCGTAATTATGATCCAGATTCAGGCAGCAGCGATACCTTACGTTTTGGCGATAATATTAATGCTGATCAACTTTGGTTTGAACAAGCCGGGCGTGATTTAAAAGTAAGCGTATTAGGGAGTGATGATGATATTACCGTTAAGAACTGGTATGGCGGCAATGGCAGACATCAACTGGATGTGATTGAACTGAGCTCAGGCGAAGCCTTGATCAACAACCAACTTGACCAACTCGTACAAGCCATGGCTAGTTTTGGTGCACCATCTGCAGGAGATGCCGAGCTATCAGGTCAAATCAAAGAGGAATTAGTCCCCGTTATTGCTTCAAGTTGGGGATAAGTTTGACCTGAAATAGAGAAAGACACCTACAAGTATGTCGCGGGTAAATTAAGCGAGGCGTGGGTGGTATTTTGTTGAAAATAGTAATAAAGCGATTATACATATCATGGAAGATAGATTAGAGATAGACAGTGGTCTTGCCTGTTTGATTAATTTGGCAAGGCTACATGGCTTGCCAGCCGATCCGGATCACCTTAGACATACACATGCAGACTCTGGCCAACACTTTACTGAGCAGGAAATCACCCTAGCCGGTCGAGAGTTGGGCTTGAAAGTCAGTGGATATAATAGCCACTGGCAAAAGCTGCATGACACGGCATTGCCTGCAATGGGGCAGCATAAAGATGGCCATTGGTTTTTAATCGCAGGGATTGAAGAGGATAAGGTGCTTATTCATGATCCTTTAGAAAAGACGCCTTTGACAATAAGTCGAGATGCATTTGATGCTGCGTGGTCTGGTCGAGTGATATTGGTCACACGTCGAGCACTATTATCTAAGCTTGGTGGTCAGTTCGACTTTAGTTGGTTTATACCTGCCATTCTTAAATACAAAAAGCTATTGCTAGAAGTTGTTGCGGCATCCTTTTTTCTACAGTTATTTGCATTGATGACGCCGTTATTTTTTCAAGTCGTTATTGATAAGGTTCTGGTTCACAAAGCGTTAACAACACTAGATGTATTGGCCATTGGTTTATTAGGTGTCTCTCTTTTTGAAGTCGTGCTCAGTGGTTTGAGAACCTATCTATTTTCCCATACGACTAACCGTATTGATGTGGCATTAGGTGCTAAATTATTTAAGCATTTATTAGCACTCCCTATCAGTTACTTTGAATCAAGACGAGTGGGCGATTCAATTGCACGAGTGCGTGAATTAGAGAATATTCGTAATTTCATAACAGGGTCATCTCTGACGGTGATTATTGATTTATTCTTTACAATCATCTTCTTCATTGTGATGTATTACTACAGTCCAACGCTTACCTTTATCGTGTTAGGTGCGATCCCTTTTTATATTGCTCTGTCAATTATTATTACGCCCATTTTACGTAAACGTTTAGATGATAAGTTTAATCGTGGGGCTGAAAATCAAGCCTTTTTAGTTGAGTCAATTACAGGCGTTGAAACACTTAAGTCATCAGCTGTTGAACCGCAAATGCAACGCCGATGGGAAGAACAGTTATCAGCCTATGTTGGCGCGAGTTTTAAGTCAGCTAATTTAGGCAACATTGCCAGCCAAACAGCAGGTTTTATTAATAAAGTGACGACGGTGTTAATTCTATGGATAGGGGCGACCTTAGTGATGAAAGGTGAGTTGTCTGTTGGTCAACTTATCGCCTTTAATATGTTGGCTGGTCGTGTGAGTGGCCCTATTCTTAGACTCGTTCAGCTTTGGCAGGACTTTCAGCAAGCAGGCCTATCGGTAAGACGGTTGGGAGATATTCTTAACACGAAAACGGAGCCAGGTTATAACCCCGGACGTGCATCATTATCAAGTTTGCAAGGTGCTGTGAATTTTGAGGGGTTAACATTTCGTTATCGTCCTGAATTACCGGAAGTGCTACGAAATATAAATCTATCAATAAAGCCAGGGGAAGTGGTCGGTATTGTGGGGCGTTCCGGCTCAGGAAAAAGTACCTTAACTAAGTTAATTCAGAGATTATATACACCAGAAAGTGGCCGAGTGCTTATTGATGGAATTGATCTGGCATTAATTGAACCGACTTGGTTAAGGAGACAGGTAGGTGTTGTGTTACAAGAAAACTATCTCTTTAATCGGAGTGTAAGAGATAACATTGCCCTAAGTAACCCTGGCATTAGCATGGATTCCATTATTGAAGTGTCAAAACTTGCTGGTGCACATGAATTCATACTTGAATTAGCACAAGGTTATGATTCATCGGTAGGTGAACGTGGAAGCAATCTTTCTGGTGGTCAACGTCAGCGTATCGCTATTACAAGGGCTTTGTTAACGCAGCCAAAAATACTAATATTTGATGAAGCGACGAGTGCACTTGATTATGAGTCTGAACGGATTATTCAGGATAATATGAAACAAATATGTGGTGGTCGAACAGTATTTATTATCGCCCATCGCTTGAGTTCTGTTAGGCAGTGTGATCGTATTCTGGTACTTGATAAGGGGCAGATAGTTGAGCAAGGAAGTCATGATGAATTACTTAATATAGAAGGCATCTATCACAGTCTGTATTCCTTGCAAACTCAACAATAAGATAAGCATTACGATGATATTTAAACAACAACAAAATGAACATGAGTTTTTGCCGGCAGCACTAGAAATTCAACAAACACCGCCCTCACCTTTAGGAAGGTTGATTACATGGGTAATCATGTTATTTCTTGTACTGGCATTTTTATGGGCAATGATTGGCAAGGTGGATATTGTCGTGACCGCGCCAGGTAAAATTATTACGAGTGGTCATACGAAAGTTATTCAGCCCTTAAATACGGGGATTATTGAAAAAATTCATGTTATTGAGGGACAATCTGTTGGGCAAGGTGATGTGCTGGTTGAGCTAAAGCTGGATAGTATACGTGCTGATGAACAGCGAATTGATGGTGAACTTGCCACATTACATCAAGATAAAATAAGGTTGGAGACTATACTGGTTTGGATAAAAAACAACCAATCTGATTTAGGTATTATCCCTGAGGAACTAGACTCCTTGCAGCAGCAACTAATGTACTCCGAATGGCAAGAGCATCAGTCTAAGCTTCTAACATTGCATCATGAGCAAGATAAGCATACGGCTGAGCGGAACAGTATTGATCAGCAAGTAAAAAAATATGACGTTATTTTACCTATTTTAACTGCACGAGCAGAGAAACTTGAAATGCTCAGCAAAAAGCAATATTTACAAGAAGATCGATATCTTGAAGTAGAGCAGCAACGTCTGACGGCATATCATGATCATAAAGCGAGTCAACAGCGTACTGAAGAACTCAGCTCGGCCATTGCAGAGGTGGATGCACAAATTGAGCAAGCAAAAAAAGCGTTTAATAGCCAAACGTTAACTGCACTACAGCAGGCAACTCGTCAGTATGAATCGTTGAGTAAAGAAAAACTAAAAGTGATTGCAACTCGCCAAGCACAAACGCTTAAAGCACCCGTATCTGGCGTTGTTCAACAATTAGTGCTCCATACCGAAGGTGGCGTTGTGACACCTGCACAAAAATTGATGGTTATTGTTCCCGATCAAGACCGTTTAGAAGTCGAAGCAATGGTGGCTAATTTGGATATTGGTTTTGTTAAAGAAGGGCATGAAGTAGAAATTAAGGTGGATGCTTTTTCATTTACTAAATATGGCATCATTGAAGGGGATCTTAGAACCCTATCTAATGATGCGATTGCTGACGAACAATTAGGATTAATTTATAAAGCTCAGGTGAATATGAAAAAGATGACAATTCAGGTTGAAAACAAAAGAGTAAAGCTGAGTCCAGGCATGACGGTATCTGTTGAAATAAAAACTGGAAAACGCCGCCTGATTGAATATTTCCTATCGCCATTACTCAAATATAAGCATGAAAGTATTCGTGAACGATAATAAGAAACTTGTTTACTAAGATTACTTGTAAAGAGGATGTTAACGCTTGAAATAGAAAGGGAATGAGTCTATTCTTCATGCAATAGTGTGTGTTGACATCAACGTGAAGGTGTAACTCCCACAGTAACGATAGAGTGATAAGGCATAAGGGCCTTTGATGGCTGCTCTTATTAGGGATTTTTGTTATGGCGCTAAAACGACGAAGTTTTATTAAAACCGCAGTTGCTGCAAGTTCATTAGCAGCCTTTCCTCATGTTAGCTTGGCTGCGAGGAAACCCCATTCTCGTCAGCGAGTAGTTGTTATTGGTGGCGGTTTTGCCGGCGCTACTGCTGCAAAGTATATTAGTATGTGGTCGCCAGATACTGAAGTGGTGATGATTGAGCGCAATGCTCAGTTTGTATCTTGTCCTCAGAGCAATTTAGTTTTAGCTGGTAGTAGAACACTGCAGCAGTTGACCCATGATTATAATGGTTTGGCTGATACATATGATGTGAAAACGGTGCAAGCTGAGGTCGTTAATATTGATACGGACAAGCAGAGTATTACATTACATGATGGTGTGGTGCTTACTTATCATCGATTAGTGATTGCGCCAGGTGTCGATTTTATTTATGACGATTTACCACAGTTAGCTAATTTTGAGGTTCAGAGCCGTATTCCACATGCATGGAAGGCGGGGCCACAAACTGAACTATTAAAGCAGCAGGTTCATGGCATGAGAAAAGGGGGCACAGTGGTTATGTCCGTGCCTGCTACGCCATTTCGTTGTCCTCCTGGCCCTTATGAACGAGCATGCCAAATCGCCTTTTATTTGAAACAGCATAATCCATCAGCAAAATTACTTATTTTAGATGCGAATGCTGATGTTGCATCGAAGAAAGCATTGTTTAAATCAGCATGGGAGGAGCATTATTCGGGTCTCATTGAATATGTTTCAAATAGCACAATAGAAAGTATTGATACAAAGACGCTCGCGGTAGAGACGGAATTTGATAACTTTTCGGCCGATGTGCTGAATGTTATCCCTCCTCAAAAGGCCGGAAAGGTTGCCGAGATGGCGGGTGTTATTAATGTTGAGAAACGATGGTGTTTGGTCGATTTTTTGACTTACGAATCAACAGAAAAGAAAAATGTACATGTGATTGGTGATGCGGTTCATGCAAAATTACCAAAATCTGGACATATGGCTAATGCTCAGGCCAAGGTGTGTGCTGCAGCGATTGCATCATTATTGGCAGATCAAGAACCTGAGCAGGAGCCCGTATTTAGTAATACTTGTTATAGTTTTGTTACTGATACACACGCGGGCCATGTGGCAGCTGTATATCGGTATAATGCAGAGCAAAAACAAATGGTGCCGATGCCTGGTGGTGGTGTTTCTACTCAAGCTACACGGCTTGAAGGCGCCTATGCCGATGCGTGGGCAAAAAATATTTGGGCGGATATGCTGAAGTGATAATGACGGTGTTAGGGAGAAGTATGAATGGAATTTGATGGTCAAACTGAGTTAGCGTATCAACTTCCTGAGTTTGAGAAAGAGCTTACTTCACAAATCCCTGTTAGTCCAAGCGAACTAGAAATCTGGTTATCAGAGCTTCCGCTTCTTAATATTCAGCGCTTGGCTTATCAGTTACCTAAGTATGTTCAAGAAATTAATCGTATAAAGCTCTCTGATAAGAATAGGTTAGAGATGCTTGAGCAATTACGGCCTATTGTTGCACATGTCTCTGGCGCATTAACAAAGCAGTTTCGGGGGGGGAACCTGAGTCTGTCGATAGAGTCACAAGAAATTCAGTGGTTATTGAATATATTAATATCGGAAATGGCGATAGGATATAAACGCTTATTATTTAATGTGGCAGACAAAAATCCTAACTGGTTTAATCGGAATAAATATACTTTATTAGCTGAGCGGTCGGCTCATTATTTAGGCGCTAGAATTTGTTTATCTTACCTATTGTCAACTACCGTTCCCACTCATGTATGGTTTGAGCTCAATTCGACGTATTCATATGCCCGAAAGTTAAAGCTTAATACGCGTACTGTAAGAGATGAGTTTGCTTATGAGGGTATGAATAAGGGAAATATAGACACGATTTATAACCGTGTTCTATTGCTTACATTGGTGTCGCCATATAGCTTACGAAGTGCTGAATTAGAGCAAGTTTATTATGGACTATTACCGTGGTTGGATGGTATTAAACTGCTTGCCGTTTCTGGCACAATGAAAAATGTTCATATACTGAATTTGAAACAAGATCGTGGGCCTGAATATCAAAGTGTAGCACTCCACGGTGATGATAAATATAGTATTGATTGCACTGAGTTAGTTAAAAAATTAGATACTTGGATTTATACGGGGAATGCCCCTGATTCATCATTAAATAAAGGTATGTCGAGAAAGTTATTAGTAGAAGTGAGAACCAAACTTAATAGCATTGAGCAACGTACTGATGAGCGATTTTATAATCAAGGCGAACAAGTAGATGTGGTTATAGGTTTACAAGATATTGATTTGTTTTTGAACCATATTAATTCACTAGTGAATGATAAGCAGTCTCCGATTCTCCCCGTTGAAGTGGATGAACCTGAAATTACGGATGATGAGGAAGAAATTTTTTGGGGTGATACAAACCTTGAAGCAAACCGAAATGCGCTTCGTATACATACCGAACAAAATTATTTAGCAAAAAAACACGTCCATCCAGTTGTTCATGATGAGAAAAGTCAAGAAGTCAGGCAGCATGTGTTTGATGTTGAAAATGAGAGCGAACGTGGAGCGTGTTTAAGTTGTAGTTACCTGCATGGCTCGGGGCTCTATATTGGTGAGCTTATGTTTATAGGGGGCTTTGATCCTCAAACATGGACATTAGGCATTATTCGTTGGATGACTGTAAAAGGCAAAAAGCTAGAAATAGGCTTATATTTATTATCGTCACAAGTCGATCAAGTTATTGTAAAAAGGGTTGATTCGGAAGGGGATATCGCGATTAATGCCTTGTGGTTAGCTGCGGGGGAGCATGGGGACACTATTTTACTTCCAAGTGCTGAGTTTTCTACTGGAGATGAGTTACACCTTGACCATAAAGGCGATGAGACTGATGTGGTACTCGGCAGAGTTGTTTGGAATAGTGAAGGTTTCTCGCAATTTTGTATGACGGTGAAAGAAGCTGAAGAAGATGATTTGGCGGATGATGAAGACTTCTTGATTCCAACGTGGGCAAAATAACCAGATCTGTTATGATCTCCTTCCTGAGGTATCGTTTAGTTTAATTGCTGAGTGATTCGCTAACTATAAATTGATAAAACACAGAGGTTGTAATGAGTGATTTTTTGCCAGGACTAGAAGGCGTTGCTGCAACAAAGTCTGCCATATCGTTTATCGATGGCGAGAAGGGATTACTATCATACCGTGGGTATTCATTAGAAACCCTAGCTGAAAATAGTAGCTTTGAAGAAACAACATTATTATTACTTCGTGGTGAGCTTCCTACTGCGACAGAGCTAGCTGAGTTTACAACGCAGTTACGTGGTCAATACCGTATCAAATATCATATCCGTGAAATGATGCGTCATTTCCCTGCAACTGGCCATCCGATGGATATGTTGCAAACGGCTGTATCAAGTTTAGGTATGTTCTATCCGGGTAATGAGTGTCTTACAAGCAACGATGCGTGTGAAGATTTAAATTACGTACGTAATATGACGGTAAATATTATTGCATCAATGGCTCCACTCGTCGCAATGTGGGAGCATATGCGTCAGGGTTATGATCCAATTGAGCCGCGCGAAGATTTATCAGTAGCTGAAAATCTTTTGTATATGTTTACGGGTAAAGAACCTGATCCATTAATGGCTAAAATTATGGATGTATGTTTAATTCTTCATGCTGAACATACATTAAATGCATCTACATTTTCTGCTTTAGTATCTGGTTCAACACTAGCCACACCATACAGTGTTATTTCTGGTGCGATTGGTACTTTGTCCGGTCCACTACATGGCGGTGCAAACTCACGTGTAGTTGATATGTTGAAAGAGATTGGTAGTGCCGATAATGCTGAAAAATGGATTGATAATGCGCTGGCTAATAAAGAAGTCATTTGGGGCATGGGTCATCGTGAATATAAAGTGAAAGATCCACGTGCAACAATTTTACATAAATTGGTTGCAGAGTTGATTGAAGATCGTGGGAGTAGCTTAGATTCTACATTTGAAACGGCAATGCGCGTTGAAGAAATTTGTGCTGATAGACTTGGCCATAAAGGTGTTTACCCGAATGTTGATTTCTACTCTGGTATTTTATATGCGGAAATGGGTATTCCAGCTGATCAATTTACGGCATTATTTGCTGTTGCTCGTTCTGCGGGCTGGTTAGCACATTGGCGTGAACAGATTTCTAATAATCGTATTTACCGACCTACACAAATATATACGGGTAGTGAAGAACGAGATTACGTTGCTGTTGCTGATCGCTCTTAGCTTTAACTAATTATCGTCTTACTGGCTTCCCCTTGTTGTTCTCGAACTAATCGAGGCACAAGGTAGCCAGGTAGCGTGGTCCTTAACTGGGCAATTAACTCAATTCCGTCTTGTTCTGATATATCAAAGTGGCTTGCTCCTGCAACAGGATCAAGTAAGTGAAGATAATAGGGGTGAACATGAAGATCACTCAAACGTTCACTTAAATCAGAGAGTGTTTCCACACTGTCATTAACACCTTTCAATAAGACTGCCTGATTCAATAGTTGGCAGTTCACATCACGTAATTTACTCATCGCCTGTTCTACTTCACTATCAATTTCATTAGCATGGTTAGCATGTACCACCATGATGACTTGAAGTGATGTGTGTTGAATCCAGTTTAATAAATGTTGATCGATACGTTCCGGTAAAACAATGGGTAAACGGGTATGAACTCGTAAGCGTTTTAGGTGTGGGATTTGTTCTAAATCACTCACCATAGAAGCAAGTTTAGAATCACTTAAAACAAGTGGATCACCACCACTCAATATAACTTCATTAATACTTGTGTCATTACGTAATGTTGTGAGTGTTTGCCCCCACTGACTTGCTAATGGATTACTGTCAGCATAAGGAAAGTGACGACGGAAACAATAGCGACAATGAATAGCACAAGCACCGGTGGTGACTAATAGTGCTCGGCCATGATATTTCTGTAGTAGTCCTGGTGCTGTGACAGCGAAGTGATCACCAACAGGATCTGTCACAAAATTATCGACTTTCAGGCTTTCATCAATCAGTGGGAAAACCTGACGTAGAAGCGGATCATTCTCATCGCCAAAACGCATTTTATTGATATAGTTTTGGGGGACACGTAGTGGAAACGTTTTGAGCACATCATCATCAACTGAAGTGAGTTTATCGATTAACCCCAACTGTTTTAAAAGGTCTACTGGATCTTTAATGACATTAGCCAAAGCAATTTGCCATGCTTGTTTTGTGTCGACTAGTTGAGTTTGCGGTATCATAGAGTATTAGGCATATTAATTAGACGTTGATCGTCTCTCAAAGAGGTTCCCATGGCAAGTGTTAGTACAAATCAATTTAAACAAGGACTTAAATTTATCTTAGATGGTGATCCTTGTAACATCCTCGAAAATGAATTAGTAAAGCCAGGCAAAGGCCAAGCATTTAACCGCGTAAAATTCCGTAACTTAAAAACAGGTCGTGTTAACGAGCGTACTTTTAAATCAGGTGATAGTGTTGAAAGCGCTGATGTGATGGAAGTTGAATTAGAATATTCATACACTGATGGCGAGTTTTGGTACTTCATGGATGCGGAAACATTTGAGCAACATGCTGCTGATGCTACTGCGATTGAAGATTGCAAAAAATGGCTAAAAGAACAGTATGTTTACACCGTAACACAGTGGAATGGCTCACCTTTATTGGTAACAGCGCCTAACTTTGTTAATTTAGAAGTGAAAGATACTGATCCTGGTTTAAAAGGTGATACAGCAGGAACAGGTGGTAAGCCAGCAACATTAGAAACAGGTGCGGTTGTACGTGTACCTTTATTTATGAACATTGGTGACTTACTACGTATTGATACACGTTCTGGTGAGTATGTAGAACGCGCTAAAAAATAATGACCTATTTTTAGTCGTCATTCTCGCGTATGCGGGAATCCAACGATAGTGGATCTCTAAACAATCCATGGAGCCTTGCATACACATGCGGGGATGACGGAGAAGATAAGAATGAAGTTAGATGGAAAAAATTGGCAGCCAACAGCTGATATAGATACATTAAAACGACGGGCTCAGTATTTAGCTGATGTCCGTCTTTTTTTTGCTGAGCGGGATGTATGGGAGGTGGAAACACCAATATTGTCACAAGCAGCGCCTACAGCGCCTTATTTGGATAGTTTTACAACAAATTACCGCCCGATAGGCTCAGAATCTAAACAAACATATTATTTACACACATCACCTGAGTTTGCTATGAAGCGGCTGCTTGCAGCTGGTTCGGGCTCGATCTATCAGATGGCACGCGTATTTCGAAACGGCGAGCAAAGTAAAAAGCATTCCCCCGAATTCACTATGCTGGAATGGTATCGAACTGA